>Ga0172375_10002257_pt1 | contig 30214 bp, 25 predicted proteins | sample LakKiv1m_FD_114537 | JGI IMG/M metagenome (GOLD analysis project Ga0172375, IMG submission 114537) | Freshwater microbial communities from Kabuno Bay, South-Kivu, Congo - kab_092012_11.1m | ecosystem: Environmental > Aquatic > Freshwater > Lake | place: Democratic Republic of the Congo... | reverse complement strand
CAAGCTGCGGAATCAGGATAAAAAAGTCGCCGTCATTGCCGTCGATCCGAGTTCGCCCTACTCGGGCGGAGCGATTCTCGGCGATCGTCTGCGGATGCAGAGTCATGCCACCGATCCGGGGGTATTCATCCGGTCGATGGCATCGCGCGGACATCTGGGTGGTATCGCCACTGCCACAGCTGACGCAATTAAAATATTGGATGCGGCCGGCTTCGACCTGATTGTGATCGAAACTATCGGCGTCGGGCAGACTGAGATCGAAGTCGTCGAATTAGCCGACCTCGTCATGCTGGTACTGGTGCCCGGAATGGGCGATGAAATCCAGGCCTTAAAGGCCGGCGTGATGGAGATCGGCGACATTTTCATTATCAATAAAAAGGACTTAGACGGCGCCCTGAAATTAAAAACCGAAGTCGAATACGTCCTGCATCTCAAATCAAACGACGATGCGACTGAAATCAATCCGGTTTTACTCACATCCGCGACTCTGAATGAGGGCATCGCCGAAGTCATTCAAATCGCAGAAGATTTATACCGCGAATCGTTAAATGACGGACGCTTAGCCGCTAAACGCCGCCAGCGCATTGAAAACGAAGTCCGGCGCATCGTGCGCGCTAAACTGCGCCAGTTTGCCGATGAGCGTTTTCAAATCGATCAAAAAATCAGCCAGTGGACCGAACAGATAGCCAACCGGCACCAAACGCCCTACGCATTGATCCATTTCCAATTAGAAACGTTATTGAAGGAAGCCAAATTTTATGATTAAAAAGATCAACCATATCGGGATTGCCGTCAACTCGCTCGCGGAACAGATTCCCTTTTACCGCGACATTTTGCGGTTGGATTTCGTCGGCCTCGAAGAAGTTGCCGACCAGCAAGTCAAAACGGCTATCTTTAAAATCGGCGAATCCAAAATCGAACTGCTGGAACCGACTGCGCCGGACAGCACTATTGCCAAATTCATCGAGAAGCGCGGCGAAGGTCTGCATCACATCGCTTACCAGAGCGATAACGTCGAACAGGAATTGCAATTCTGCAAAGATCATGAAGTCGCTCTGATAGATGCCGCGCCACGGACGGGAGCGCACAACACCCGAATCGCCTTCCTGCACCCGAAATCCACCGGCAAAGTCCTGACCGAAATCTGTGAGGAAAAGAATAATTAGACAGGATTAATGTTTTATTTGACAAGATTAACAAGATATACATGTTAATTAAAACTAATAAATAATATGACCGAAAAAATACAAGAAGCGTTATACGAAGAGAAGGATTTGACAGCTTCCAAAATCGGTTGCGCATATAAAGTTTATAAAAACCTTGGATTCGGTTTTTTAGAATCTGTCTATGAAAATGCGCTGATAATTGAGATGAACAAAGCCGGTTTAAAATCCGAATCTCAGAAAGCAATAGATGTTTATTATGATAACCAGATTGTTGGGCATTTTATTGCTGACCTTTTTGTTGACGAAAAAGTCATCATTGAATTGAAGTCAGTCGCAACTTTATTAAAAAATCATGAAGTGCAGTTAGTGAATTACCTGACTGCTACTGGTATTAATATCGGGTTGCTCATTAATTTTGGTGAAGAGAAAGTCGAAGTAAAACGCAAAATAAGATCATTAAAATAATCATATCAGTCTTGTTAATCTTGTCATAAAAAATAAACGAGGAGCATAAATGAGTCGTCAACGTACACTGCTTGAACTAAAAGATAAAATCGAGACAGCCCGGTTGGGCGGCGGCGCGGAAGCCATCGAAAAACAGCATCAGCGCGGCAAATTGACCGCCCGCGAGCGGATTCAGTTGTTACTCGATCCGAACAGTTTTGAAGAAATCGATGCTTTTCGAACCCATTCCTGCATCGACTTCGGTATGGCTGAAAAGAAATTCCTCGGCGATGGCATCGTCACCGGCTACGGCACGGTTGACGGCCGTCTGGTTTTCGTCTATTCCTTTGATTTTACGGTTTTCGGCGGTTCGCTCTCGAAAGTCGTCGGCGAAAAGATCGTCAAGATCATGGAAATGGCCACTAAAGTCGGCGCTCCATTAGTCGGGATCAATGACTCCGGCGGAGCGCGCATTCAGGAAGGCGTCGATTCACTGGCCGGCTACACGGAAATTTTCCTGCGCAATGTGCTTTACTCCGGCGTGATTCCGCAGATCAGCGCCATTGTCGGACCGTGCGCCGGTGGTGCGGTCTATTCACCGGCTCTGACCGATTTTATTTTCATGGTCAGGAAATCAGCCTATATGTTCCTGACCGGCCCGAAAATCGTTAAAACCGTCACGCATGAAGATGTTACCGCCGATGAACTGGGGGGCGCTGATGTCCATGCCAGCAAGAGCGGCATTACCCATTTCACTTACGATGACGAACAAAGTCTGTTCGCCGGCATCCGCGAGTTGCTTGGTTACCTGCCCCAGAATAATATGGAAGAACCGCCGGTCAACACTCCGAGCGATCCGGTTGACCGTATCGACGAAGATCTCAATTATTTAGTGCCGGATAATGCCAATAAGCCCTACGATATGCACGACATTCTGGCTAAAGTGCTGGACAACGGCCGTTTTTATGAAATTCAGGGCTTGTATGCCACCAACATGCTGACCGGTTTCGGTCGTCTGAATGGTAAAGTCGTCGGCGTCGTTGCCAATCAGCCCAAATCGCTGGCCGGCGTCGTCGACAGCAATGCTTCGAATAAAGCCGCCCGTTTCGTGCGGTTTTGCGATTGCTTCAACATTCCAATCGTCACTTTTGAAGACGTACCAGGATTCATGCCGGGCACCGCTCAGGAATTTAATGGTATCATCAAGCACGGCGCCAAACTGCTCTATGCTTACGCCGAGGCCACGGTTCCGAAAATCACCGTAATCACCCGCAAGGGCTACGGCGGGGCGTTTTGCGTCATGAATTCCCGCCAGCTGCGCGGCGATTATAGCTTAGCCTGGCCAAGCGCCGAAATTGCCGTCATGGGTCCCCAGGGCGCAGCTGAAATAATTTTTTCCAAGGAAATAAAAGAGGCTGAAAATCCCCAGCAGCGTTTCGCCGAAATGATCGAGGAATATCGTGACAAATTCGCCAATCCGTACATCGCCGCCTCGAAAGGATACATCGACGAAGTCATCGAACCGAAAATCACTCGCTACAAATTGATAAAAACTCTCGAAATGTTATCCAATAAACGCGAAACCAATCCGCCGAAGAAACACGGCAACATTCCGCTATAGGAGCCAAATATGAGCCCGGAATTATCAAACGGAATTATTATCGGAATCGGCGGCCTGCTCTTTGTTTTCTTCGGCCTGGTACTGATTGAAATCGTGATCCACTTCTTCAATCGGTATTTCGAGAAAAAAGAGCAAAAGAAAGCTTTCGTGAAAATTGCCGAACAGGCAAAGAAACCACGGCCGGTCGCCATACCGGAAGAAGACTTGATCGCCATCGCCACAACGATTGAATTGTATCGTAAAATCCATTTCGATCAGTTGCAAAGTCAGATCACTTTTTACCAGGGCAACCAGCAAAACAACTGGAAGACCGGATTAAACGCCACCCCATTCACAAGGAAATAGTATGAAAGAAAAAAAAGTGGAATTGGAAATAAACGGACAACCTTTTACGGTCGTAATCAATGAAATGACTGCCTACCAGGCCACCATGACCGTCAACAATCGAACTTATCAGGTCGGATTGAAAGACCTCGGAATCGACCAGGTTTCAGATATCAAACCAAAAATGGCGGTTGCCCATGAAGCCCCTCAACCGATGGTTACTCCAACCGGCAGCGTTCCGGTTGCCCAGTTGCACCGTCCAAAATCGGTCGTGGAAAGTTCGGCGGTCGTCGCGCCATTACCGGGTTTAATTCAGAAAATATTTGTGAATGTCGGCGACAGCGTTCGCGCCGGTCAGCACGTCCTGATCATGGAAGCCATGAAAATGGAAAACGAAATCCAAACCAGCCGCGACGGGATCATCAAGGAAATCAAGGTAAAAATCGGCGATTCTGTCAATGAAGGCGACGTCCTTATTATTCTGGAATGATTGGAGATTTGAATGGATAATTTCCTGAAAATATTACATACAACCGGATTCGCTAATATCCACATCGGGAATCTGATCATGATCACCGTCGGCCTACTCGCCATATATTGCGCGATTGCCAAGAAATACGAGCCGCTCCTGCTCCTACCGATCGGATTTGGAATCGTTATCGGAAATATTCCATCCGTACCGACGATAGCGATCGGCGTATTTGACACCGTCGCTAACGGAGCTTCAACAAATAGTGTTTTCAGTATGATTTACTACTGTGTGACATCCGGATTATTTCCGCCATTAATATTCCTTGGGATTGGCGCTTTGACCGATTTTTCATCGCTGATCTCGAATCCAAAATCTCTGCTACTCGGCGCTGCGGCGCAGGTGGGAATTTTTATAACCTTTATCGGAGCCTTATTTCTTGGATTTACAACCCGACAGGCCGCTTCGATCGGGATCATTGGCGGCGCAGACGGCCCGACTTCCATCTTTCTCGCTTCGCAACTGGCTCCGGAACTGATCGGCCCGATCGCGATTGCCGGATACTCATATATCGCCCTGGTCCCGCTCATTCAACCACCGGTAATGAAACTGTTGATTACCGAAAAAGAAGCCCGCATCCGGATGAAACCGGCCCGTAAAGTCTCTCGTAAAGAGAAAATTCTTTTCCCGATTATCGTCGCGATCCTGGCGGCGTTGATCGTGCCAGGCTCGGTGCCTTTGGTTGGCATGTTGATGCTTGGAAATATTCTGAAAGAAAGCGGCGTCACCGACCGCTTAGCTAAAACGGCCGGAACCGCCATTCTGGATACCTGCACGATTTTATTATCCTTCACGGTTGGCGCCAGCACCCAGGCTACGCGCTTTGTCAATGGCATCAATGTCGGTTTCCTGACCCCCCGTGCACTGAGCATTTTCTTCCTCGGGTTTTTCTCGTTTATTATCGCGACTTCCGGCGGTTTGCTGTTCGCCAAACTGATGAATTTATTTTTAAAAGAAAAAATCAATCCGCTGATCGGGGCCGCCGGCGTTTCGGCAGTGCCGGACTCCGCCCGGGTAGTGCATACTTTTGCGCAGCGTTATGATAAGGACAATCACCTGCTCTTTCACGCCATGGGCCCGAATGTCGCCGGTGTGATCGGTTCGGCTATCGCCGCCGGGATTTTCCTGTCGATATTCAAGTAAGTTACGAGTTACGGGTTGCGAGTTACGGGTTTGCAGTTTTTCTTGTTGAGCGAAGCGAAATCCGGCTAATGACGGACTGAGCGAAGCGAAGTTCAGTCATAGCCTGATATTCGACCGGACTTCGTCCCGGCTACTGACGGGCTATTGACGGATCACTTGTCACTTTACAACTATCTGATTCCAAACAGCGGTTTAATATGCCGTTCAAAGAGATTATCAGTCACATTCGGTGCGATAAATCCGGCGTATTTATCTAAGGCTGACAGATATGCGTCACCCATCTGGGCGGCAATTTTATATCCGACATGCAATAGCTGACGCAGGTTTGGATTATACCTATTTTCGCTCTGGTCGTGGCGTAAGGCGGCTACATATTGTTGGGAAGTCCAGCCATCTACAACTGCAGGAGCCGGTAAAGCGGTCCGATCGATGTCTAACACCGTCGCATACGGCTTGACCAACTCCTCGTAATGACCGAATGATTGCCTGTAAATTTCCTTGGCAATTTTCAGTCCGTCGCCATCAGCCGCAGCCAGTCCGATCAGTTCCTCGAGCCAGGTCGTTCCGGCGGTCTTGAGATGCAGACCGGCCCCGCTTTTCCGAATGATCTGATGAATATGCGGATAAAGCGAAAACTTGTCGCTGCCGGAATGTACGCTGAGTTTCAAACCTTCCGGCAAACCGAACTCACGGACGACGAATCCGATCACAGCTACATCTTGTTCGAATTCTATAGCAAATTTAACCGGATCGCCGACATAATCGACGCCCTTGTTGAACCGCCCGGAAAATTTCGGGGCGATTGTCGCCAGCGGCAATTTTTGCCAGGCTGCCATTGCCAGGATAAAGAAAAGTTCCAGCGGACTCTGCGGAGCATCGGTTTCGTCAACGGATAGTTCGGTCACGAAATCGTGCACGCAATTAGCCTGGATATATTGATAAGTCGCGGTCGCTGACAGCACGGCCGCGAGATATTTCCGGGTAATCGTTTCCACGGTGGCGCGGCTGACTTCGATTCTTGGAGAAATCCCGGGAATATCAAATGGCCGGCAATATTTTTCGGCAAACTTCAGGAATTCGCGGATCGTGTCTTCTTCGGCTAGTTGACCAATCGCATCGGCCACATCCAATGTAAAGAAATCGGACGATTCGACAAATACCGGAACGGTTTTCAGACTGATATGATCGGCATCTACGAAAAAACCATCTGACCAGTTCAGTTCTTTTACGGCTTTTTCGGCCGCGATGCGTACATCCGCCGGCTGACTGCCGATGATATTATGTTCGCGAAATGATTTATTCCAGACCGGCGTAATTGGCACACCTTTTTCGGCCGCCTTGATCAAGGCCGTTAATTGCGCTCCGGCCTGATGGCCGAACCGGTCTCCCATTCCCAGCGAATATTTACTTAATTTCAATTTATCTGCTCCTCATTTAATTATATTCGGGTTTCAAAAACCTGCGATATTTTCAAAATAATCCTGATTAATATACCATTTAGATTTATATCCGAAAAACTCCCGGGAGTAATTTATCATGATTATCCGGGTCTTCTGCATATTTCGTGGTCAAAAAATCAATTTCACTTAATAACAATTTCCAACTCCTGTTCCAGAATCGTCACGGTCTCATTCAAATAATCTCTGAACTGGTTTTCCGAAGTAATTCCGTTCGGTTCCTGTTCCCAGGCGGCCAGAAAATAATAGGTCAAAATGCCGTTGGTCGGTTTCAGGACGACGACGTAGCTGTTATTATCGCCGGTTATCCGAATTAAATCCTGACGACGGAAAAGCACGGCTATCCCTAGTTTATCATCTGCCAGGCTTTGTTTGCCATAAGTCGCAAAGTACATCCAGTCACGGTTTTGGTCGGTCGAGCTGAGCAGCGTCACGTTTTCTAATTTGACGATGCCAGTGCACAGATTCGGCGGTTCGCCTGAGATTTTAATATCATGACGGGTCAGGCGACTGCCGGCAGCAATCGATAAATCGGAAACGAGATTATATTTTTCTCCACCGATTTGCCAGCCGAAATATTGCGTTCGGATTTGCGATTCGACCGGACCATTTTGCACAATTTCACAAATGATACTGTCGGTCACGGCAACGCGCTCGGCTTTATCATTAAACCACATTGCCAGTGTGCCGATGCCCAGCGATTCGCCGACTTTTAAAATATCCATGCCCCACGGACACGGGTTGTGATAGGATTCAAAACCGTCCAGCCCGACGTTCTGCAACACCATATCTGGTGTCTTCTTACCAAAGATATCCGTAGCATTACGACAATCGAGATAAAAACGGTAACCGACTTTATCCGATTCCCAGCCCGGTCCTTCGTAGCGGATGAACCACGAATGATCGGTATGTTCGGGCGGAACACGCAGGTAACTGACATTCTGAAACTGACCGCCTTCGTAAACCCGGTTGATAAAACGCCCGCCGACTTTATGGGACAATTCCGCCTGCGTTCTTTTTGGAAATGTTACGATCCGTTCACCGTTTTCTGCAAAGCGGATATTGAAGGCCTTTTTCTGTTTGGCTGTAAAATCAGCTACAAATACCAAGGTCGTTTCCCCATCCACAGAATTGATTTGGGACGGTATCTCTTTCCCGCCGCTGAAAATACCCCAGGCGGAGGCATTGAAATCCGGATACTTTTTCTCAATATCTGACAATTTCAGACTGATCAGGGCATCCGGTCGGGCAATATCGGAAGGATTCGTGACCGACACCGTAAACGACAACGGCAAATCAGCTGAGACCTTGCCGCCACAAGAAAAAATACTCACCGCAAACATTAAAGAAATGATGAACCAACGAACATTATTCATGTTATTACTCCATTGTTTCATTTATTGACAAGAATAAACTGCCGGTCTACCTGCCGGTTGGTCACATTAGCGACTGACGCGATGATGGCACCTTTTGTTATTAGCATAGCGCCCTTCAAATTACCCGGCTTTAGATTTTCCCCGGTCGTGAATTGCAGGCATTTATTGTCAGCAAATCTTTGTCGAACTACTTTAAATTTTTGCCCGGATTTTGCGGCAAACTCAACCGGTACGCAAACCGTTACATTCTCGCTGAACGTTAATTCCAGCGTTTCTCCCTCAAACCGATATTTCGTAATTGTCACGGGGCTGGTCGATTCCGGATTCCAGCGCCCGCCGAAAGTCCAGATTGCCGTAATATCCGCGGCTTCCGGCTGCCCGGCGGCACTTGCCAGATTGTTGCAATACCAATCGAAGGTTTGACCGTTTTTATGACAATTTAAAAAATAATGCCGATCGCCCCACAGGTACGGATTGTTGCGGCTGGCGTCTTCGTAAGTCCGCAGGTAAACCGGCTGGTCGGCCATATTTTCCGAAAAAGTACAGTCGATCAGATAAAATTGTGCGTCGTAATGATGCCGCCCGAGCTGAAAACCGGGTATACCATCGAACGTGGAATTAACAATCACAAATTTCTGGTCGGGATCGTTATGCCCGTCGTGCCAGATAGCCGCCGAGGTTTTCACCTCAAAAAATTGCGAGTCGCGAATAAAACACCAGCCGCGCGGACAAACCATATCGACCGCGCCCTCGAAACGACAATTAGCATGATAGTACATTCCCTCTTGGTAATTCCAGAGTGAAACGGTGTCGCCGCCCTTTCCCAGCAGATTACAGTTTCGTAAAATAGTGCGTGTGCCCTTGCCGTAAATGGCAAAAGCGTGCGGTTCGATTTCCGGCTGAGTGTTTTCGACGGTCAGGTTTTCCAGAATTATGTCGTCGGCGTGGATATTTACGACGGCCGGGCCGATATAATCCTTATTGGCTTCCCAGTCGGGACGCTTCTGATAATAACGAATAATGGTGCTGTCGCGACCTTCGCCGCGCAAAGTCACGTAATTTTGAGTTAGCCGGATTTTCTCCTCGTAAACACCATTCCGGATAAAAATAACCACCCGCTGATAAGCAAAATCCGGCAAAGCCGCTAGGGCATCGGTAATCGTAATAAACTGACCGCGGCCGCTATGATCGACAATGATTGAATCCGGAGCTTGCCCAAACGTCGTCACTGCCTGGTTCAGACATATCAGGAAAATGACGAGTATTTCAAATATTATTCTTTTCACAATTGCATCCGCGCTTAACGCATCAATATCATTTTCCGGGTATAACTCTGTTCATCCACCGTCAACCGATAGAAATAAATCCCGGACGGCAAATCACTGCCGTTGAACCGTAGCTTATATTCACCCGGAGCACATTTTTGATGTATTAATTTTACAATTTCCTGACCCAGCATATTGTAAACCGCTAAAATCACCTGCCTGTCGGTATCTATGGAAAATCTTATAATGGTCTCGGGATTGAACGGATTGGGAAAATTCTGTGGCAGAGTCGCGAGAGCCGGCCTATTCGTTGGCTTCCCGAGGCCGGACGAACCGTTCCATTCAAAGGCGCCAATGTCCGGTCCACCGCCGAGAAATGCCAGGCCGACATCGGCTCCGGCGTTCACTAATGAACTCGTTTCCCTCAACCGCAGAAAATCCGTTTCCGGCAGGTAGCCGTCGACATTGCGCGCCTGAAGCGCCAGAGCGGTATCTAAGCTTAAAAAATCATCGGCCGTAACTGTAAAACCGTTCCAACTATTATTTTCCTGCACCGATGTTGACAGAATTGAATTGGTTGCATCCAACGAAAGGTTATTTTTAAGCACATGCGTGAGAGTGTTGGGTTGCTCTGCCAGGACAAAATTCCGACCGTTGCGCCAGCCAGTACAATTAAAAACGCTAATCCCGGCCTTGTTGTGGTTCTGGTCGAAACCTTTGCCGACATTGTCGAAAGCCAGACAATGAGTCGCGATGTGGGCCGCCGGAACATAATTGCCGCCGAATTTGAAGCCGTTACCATCGCCGGCAAAGTTCGAATCGCCCCAGACATTCAGGCCGTTGCGAAAAGCCCAGCAGCTGTCGATCAGAACCGGCGACTGGCCTTCGTACATGTCCCAGCCGTCGTCAGAATTTCCCCAGGCGCGGCAGCCGTGGAATTCGTTGCCGGGCCCGATATCGAGTTTGGGCGCAAAACCGTCGGCATTTTCGCCATGCGTCAATGAATCGTAATTCAGATAGGAATCACAATTTATTATGATATTATAACTGCCATAGCCGCTGATCTGCAAACCGGTATCTTTGCAGTGATGAATTACGCAATTTTCTACAATGTTATGACTTCCGGAAATGATGATGCCGTTGTCGCCCGCATTGCGGATTTCCAAACCTTTCAAATGCCAGTAATAACGCGCCAGGTTGATGCCGCGCGAACTGGAGCTGTACGATTGCCCGGAAAAATCGATGACGGCCTTTTCACCGGGATAAGCCCAAAGCCGGTTATAACTCGTATCAAGCCCTGATTTTTCAGGTTTCAGGGTCGTACTGAAATAATAAACGCCTTCCCGCAGGTAGATTAGTCCGCCGGTTCCACTAATAGCTTTAATTCCGGCGGTGATGGTTTTAAGCGGCTGATCGACTGTGCCGGGATTGGTGTCGTCGCCTTCCGGCGAGACGTAAATTTCGCCAAATAAGGACGCCGCCCATATCAGGTTTATCAGAAATATATTGAGCGTCATTTTTATATTCAATACCATTATCTACCATCCAAAGAATTGGGAATATTACTTAATTCAAACTATTTGACCAAACAATTCAGATATTTTTCGAGATTCGTATAACCATCGCCGTTTAAATCGCCGTTGCGGTCGTTCGGATCGGTCGGATTTAAATCGTGCGATATTTCCCAGTCGTCAGACATTCCATCCAGATCAGTATCTTGAACCGGTTCAGCCGATTTCAGGAGCGGCCAGCCGCCGACCTCCTTCTGGGAATCGATGATCCCCTTTTTGCCAAAATGGACGATGCCCTGGCGAACTTCCTGAACGATGCGTTCATCGACCGGATCGCGTTTTGGGTAAATCGCTCCGCAATTGCTCAAGACCGATTCATAGGCGGCTTCTGCAGACTGAGTTACCACCGGTGCAAAAGGGAAAGGCTCGGATACCCGACCGTAATCCCGGTATTTACCCTGCACACCGCCATTCCAATTATTCATCGTAATCGCCGGAAAACCTTCGACAAAATTATCGGCGACATACCATTGACCGGTGCTGTCCCACGGTTCTATTATCCGCTCCGGACAGGTCGAGGCCGGACCGGCTTTATAATAATTGGCGATGAGGTTTTGGTGACCGCCTTCGCCGCCATAGGAACTGTTAAAGCCCCAGTTATAAATCACATTATTGCGAAAATCGACGTACTCTGCCTGCGGTTTGCGACTGTAGCGACTGCCGTTAAAACGCGGATTGCGGCTGGAGTGATGCGCCAGCAGATTATGATGAAAAGTCGCCCCCTGGCCGCCCCAGATTCCGCCATAACCGTGCTCGCCTTTATGATGTACGGAGTTGTTCAGGCTCTCGCTGATCAGACACCATTGGACGGTGGAATTGACATTATCCCGTATCGAAGCGACTTCATCAATTCCCCAACTGAACGAACAGTGGTCGATGATCAGGTTCTTTTGGAAAATCGCGGTGATGGCGTCGGCCTCGGTCTGGCATTCGTCACCCGGCCGGACCCGAATATAGCGGATTATGACATTATCGGCATTGACAATCAGGGGATAATTTTTCAGGCAGATGCCATCGCCCGGCGCGGTTTGTCCGGCAATCGTAAGGTCGTCGTTTTCGATGATCAATTCCGATTTTAACGCAATCGTCCCGGAAAGGTGGAAAACGATTGTCCGGGCACCTTTGGTTTTAATGGCAGCCCGCAGACTACCGGGGCCGCTATCATCCAAATTCGTTACGGCAATGACTTTCCCGCCGCGTCCGCCCGTCGTAAATCTTCCAAATCCTTCCGCATCGGGAAAGGCCAACTGCTGGGAAAATGCTGATTGATTAACCAGCAGGATGAAAGTGCTTATGACGAATGATAGTAGTCTTCTCGAAGCTTGAAATACGGGCGGTTTGATTATAAATGGCGGTCGGTTCTGAGGCGACTTCCAAATGTCATTGCAGTTCGCCATTAATGTAAACACCCTTCATTTTCAAGCCCTTGACATTTTTAATAATGCTGGCCTTTCGGACGCCATCGAAACGGCAATTTTCCAGGCGTACATTCGTGACGGGCGAACGCTCATAAGCATCCAGCAGCAAGGCATAATCGCTTTCCTGGCTGGTAATATCGCTGACGAAAACATTGCGGACGACCGGCGTGTGTTCGCCGATATCGCCTTCCATGTAATGGAAATAAATCCATACGACGGCATCGCTGACTTTTCCGACCGTCACATTCCGCATATAAATATTTTCGACTACGCCGCCCCGCAGCGAATTGGTTTTAATCCGCAGGGCGCGTTCCAGATTCGGCGAATCCATCGTGCAATTTTCCGCGAAAATGTTACGGCAGTTACCGGACATCTCGCTGCCTATGACGACGCCGCCGTGGCCATCCTTCATCCGGCAATCCTGGATAATTATATTTTCACTCGGAATGTTGATGCGACGCCCATCGCCGTTGCGTCCGGATTTGATGGCGATGCAATCGTCTCCGGTGTCAAAGTAACAATCCTTAATCAGGACATTCCGGCAACTTTCCGGATCGCAGCCGTCATTGTTCGGGCCGTGGCTCACGACCGTAATTTTCCTGACGGTAACATTTTCACAAAGAACCGGATGAATTTCCCACATCGGCGAACGTTTCAGCGTAATATTTTCAATGAGTATGTTTTTACATTTATAAAACTGGACAAAATTAGGCCGCAAATAATGTCCCGCCCCAAAAATCCGCTCGGACACCGGAACGTTTTGATCGGCCATTTGCATCAGCGCCTCGCGATCCTGTTCCTGATTGGGCAGATCTTCCTTCCATCCAAATTCCGGTTTGGTGACCCAGTTCCACCAGGCTTCATTGTCGGCCTGGCCATCCAGTAAACCTGTTCCGGTGATCGCGATATTCTCCTGTTCATAAGCATAGATGAAGGGGGAATAGTTCATACATTCCATCCCTTCAAAACGTGAATAAACGACCGGCAGATATTTCCGTGAATCCGTACTGAAAAGGATCGTCGCTTCTGCGGTCACATTCAGATTGACATTGCTTTTCAGGTGAATCGCACCGGTTAAAAATTTTCCGGCAGGGACGACCACGCGCCCGCCACCGGCCTGATTACAGGCTTTGATCGCTTTTCTAAAAGCTTCAGTGCAATCAGATTCCCCATCCCCAATTGCGCCGTAATCGGTTATATTAAAGTCCCGGTCGGCAAATACCGGCGGGATGATTTTTTCCAGAATTAACGGAACTTGTTCCCAACCCGATCCGGATATGGCGGTTGTCCGGCATGTTAAAATAAGTCCAGGGATCAATAAAAGAGCCGGTATCAGATTTACTTTACGGGCTGGTGAGATATATTTATTCATACAATAAAAACTTTCGTTTATCTAAAAATTCATTATTTGCGATTTTTAAAAGATTCCATCTCTATACTGGCCAGAATGAACGGGCCGACCGCTTTGGGATCGTCTGTGGCAATTTTGGTATTTACATAATAGGCATACGAACCATCGCGATACGGTTTGCCGCCTAATCCGGCGACCGCGCAGGCTTGAGTTATTTTTATCAACCCGGTGGAATCGCTTTCGATAAATTTATCGAGTACGCCCTGATAGCCTTTTTGAGCAGCGGCTATATAGGACTTATCGAGAAAACCTTGCCGGACGCCTTTTGCTAAAGCATAGACGAACATACAGGATGCCGAAGATTCCAGATAATTGTCTTTGGCGCCGCCCTTATCGAGCACCTGCCACCATAGTCCGGTATTGGAATCCTGAACCGATACAACAGCCTTTGCTAACCGGTTGAGAATTGCGCTAATATCGGACCGTTTAGGATGATTCGGCGGCAGAAAATCCAGTACATCGACTAATGCCATGGCATACCAACCCATCGCCCGGCCCCAGAAATTGGGTGAACAACCAGTTTCCCGATCAGCCCAGGCTTGTTTATGGCTTTCATCCCAACCGTGATAGAGCAGGCCGCTGCCGGCATCACGTGTTTTGGCTTCGATCAGAATAATTTGGTTGGTAACCTCATCAAACAGAGTCGGCTCATTAAATGTTTTAGCATATACCGCCAGAAATGGCGACGCCATATAAATTCCATCCAGCCACATCTGATGCGGGTAGATTTTCTTATGCCAGAAACCGCCGGCTTGCGTGCGCGGATGAGTAAGCATCTGCTGCCGCAAGGTCGTGAGAGCGGTTTTGTATTTTTCTTTTCTGGTTTTTTGGTATAAAAGGAACAGAGGTTTTCCGGCATTGATCCGGTCGATGTTGTATTCATCTATCCGATAAGTCAATATCCGGCCGCTGTCGTCGATAAAATGTTCGTAATAGGATTCAGCATAATCAAAATAACGCCGATCGCCGGTTGTTTGCCAAACCTGCAATACGGCCTTCAATACCAGACCATAAGTATATTCCCATTTGGCAGTATTAGCCTCGTCGATCATCCAGGGCTGCGGATTGCGCTCTATGACGGATTCCGCCATGCGAGCTGACCAGTTTTGAACCGGTTTTTCTTGCGAATTTGCCGATTCAATTATAATCAACATCGAAATGATAATGTACAGGTTCAGTTTCAGAAGTACTCGCATGGCTGCCAATTTTAATCTAATTTTTTGATATTGACAAAATTGAGTATGGGAGGACTTTGGGCCCTCCCATACTCGTGCACATCTCAGATTAACAAAAAGAGAAAAATCACTTTAGTAACAACATTTTTCTGACGTTTTTCTGGCCGGCTGATTCCAGTTTATAGAAATACATGCCACCGGCTAAATGGCTGGCGTCAAAATTAATCGTATAAGAACCGGCCGAAAGATGCTTCGAAACCGGTGTGGCTACGATCTGTCCCAGCAGGTTGTAAATCGACAGGGTCGTATAACCGGCTTTACTCAATTGAAAAGCAATCTGCGTGGTCGGATTGAACGGATTCGGAAAATTCTGCTTGAGGGAGAAACTGGCCGGGCTGACCGGTTTTTCTGCACTGACACCCACAAATTCCGGGAACCAGTTCAAGTCACCAACCGGGATGCCATCCGCGGCAGTATAAGCAGTCGAAGTTGTGCTGTAACTACAATCAAGAGTATCCAGAAAATAAACATATCCTCTACGATCGTAATCGTCAGTTGCACGAATAAAATTCGTAGTTGTTTTCGTTTTATTCGCCCCATCCGGAGAACGATACCATTTGGCCATCGCGACCATCGGTTCAGGACGATTTGCAACCTCAAATGAAGGTAATTCGACAAACTCTTCAACTCCAGTCTTGCCAAGAATATGAGTGGTTAAAGGTAAACCCACACCTTTATATGCAGCACATGTTCCGGCAACACTATCATAAAAAGCCTGTACAGCCGCTGATACGGCAAAGTAGTTATTATTCACAATCCACTCAGTCGAATCATTCGGTACCGATGAAATCCAGGTCATCTTGGAGAAACCATAATCATCCAATTCTGCACATTCATTGAACTCTGACTGACGGACTTTATCTGTATCTTGGCCAGCAACGAATGAATCTAACCAAAGATTATTCGTAATCTGCACCTTGTCTCCTACATAGCCTAATGCCAACGTGCCATGATACGAGAAGCCATTGATTATCGTATTGTGATTAAAAATCAAATTGTTTAAAGCGGCTGTACTGGAGCGATGGCGAACTATCCGATCCTGGAAATTGATGAAAGTATTATTAATAAAAATCGCCGAATCGCAAGAATTAGCCCGAAAATCGACACATTTACCGGCGCCAAAGTTTGAACGACCAAGATCACCCATATTGGCAAATATATTGTTCGTCAATTTTACTAAACGGGCAGCGCTTTCTGTCCGGATAAATTGCCCCTTCGTCTGCGAAACAACACAATTATCAATTACAATATCGTAACCAGCGGCATCCGTACGGACAAATGAATTTCCAATATTTGCAATGGAGGCCGCATCGGCTTCTACATAACCGACATATACGACATCTTTAATGTAGCAGTCACCTTTGATTCTGATAAGGTCAAAACCATTCGTAGCCGTTGAGGGTGGGGTCTGGTAAATAACCGGCAAAACCCCGGTTCCTTCTTCTGCGACTATATTCAGCGGCCATTCAGTGTTTCGAATGGATGAATTTACAAAATACATACCCCCTCTTTGCAGGACATAAATCCTGGCAGAGTCGTTTCTTTCACCGGCTGAAGTCGTATCACCTGCAATCGTCACATTCAGTAAATCATCAAATGATGTCGCTGATGGTACGACTAATTCATGCTGCCCAAATACCGATGATATCATCAGCACACTCAGCATCAGAACAACTTGAAACACCCACAATTTTTTCATAACACTCTCCTTTTTTTGATTTAACATTTACTTATTACCTTGTTTATGTTTCCCATAAATTGATTAGAACTCGACTCTGACTCCCAGATCGGCGGTCATACCGTAGGTTTCCTCGTTATTGATATAAGTACGATTATCTATCCGATCAACTAATGAAGTTCCTTCATTGGTATTTGTCAGGTTATTAATATTCAACATAATAGATACTTTTTTATTGATCTGTTGTTTGATAGCCAAATCATACCGTGTAAATTCATTCTGAAGTTGATCTGATCGCCGGGTGGGCGAATATGATCTGTAATATTCCCCCTGATGAAACATAGAAAGCCGGATTGAAAAACCTTTGATGTCATAACCAATCGAAATATTTCCAAAGAACTCCGGCTGTTCTTCCAACTTGCGTTTATTCTCCTGAACACTATAAGAATATTTTGGTTTAGGAAAAGGAAAAGGCGGTACAATAATATAAGTCGTATCAGTTCGAACACTCGGAATCCAGGTCTCAGAACGTACAAATGAAAAATTATAACTCAGCACGATATTTTTCAGTAAACCAGGCAGAAACCGTAAATCAGCCTGATGTTCAATTTCCAATCCCCAAACTTTTGTTGGTTTGGTTGAATTATAGGGATAAATGAGAGCATAAGATTGTCCCTGAGTTACATAAGTTGGAATAAAAGTAACTCCCAGACTATCGAGCACACTGGTACCTTGAAAAACGAGACCATTCATCAAATGATACATGTCTTCAATATCTTTATAGAATGCCGATACTGAAAACAATCCAATATTATCACCGTAAAAAGAAGTGTTTATTTCGTAGTTCCAGGCTTTGGCCGCTTTCAATCCGGGATTCCCAACCGTGAAATTATTGCCGGAATAAAAGGTGCCTTGTCGGCGAGCTACATAATTTGCTAAACGACTACTGAAATCCGGTCGTGCCAGAGAACGATAAGCAGCTCCCCGGATACTCATGAAATCGGTCATTTTAATATTGATATGGGTATTCGGTAACCAAACTACCTCATGGTGAGTTGAGGTGGTATCTAATATTGGGCCGGACGGAACCGGAAAGCCGCTTAGTTCAGTTGGACAGAATCGTGACTTGTACTTATTATCCTCTATTTCAACCCGCAGACCGGTGATCCAGGTAACCTTTTGGCCAATATTTAAAGTATTCATCAAATAGCCCGAAGATACTCTTTCGATGATATCATAATAATAGACATTCGGCTCTTTATTTTCATAATATTCAGTTAATGACCCGAGGGTATCAGATACTCCATGTTGGCCGAGTTCCCACAGATCCCGAATTGTTTCCTGATCAATTAATGGATACAGACTATATAGATCGAACAGATTCCTATTTTTTGCGGAGCCTCCCAGGAAGTTTGACAAGAGCACCTTTCCCCCTTCGGTCTTCAAATTCTCAAATGCGGTACCAGTAAAATCTTTAGGTACAATTGTACCATCAGAATATTGCTCATAAGTACAGTAGGAGACATTATAATAAGGTGCAAAAAGTTCGGTGTTGGAACGCGAGCGGGATTTGTCTTTGTATTTGCCACCGGTTTTTATTTCACCCGATATCCAAGGAATTACAGTGTACTTTTTTGATAAATTTAAAAATAAATTTCGATCTGTTTCACTGGATTCCTCAGTACGCTTAAACGCCGAAAATAAATAAGCTTTTTCAAAATTATTCAATGCATAATCGGTAATTGACTCCAACGGACCTTTAAATCCTGTCGGTACCGTCAACATCCCTGAAATGACACTATCACCAATCGTAGCTGAGGGCTCCTGAAATGTTACTTCGAAATCGAAAGGATATTCAGTTTGTGACTCCGCAAATGAAATTCCCCAATTCAGGTTTAAGCCAAACAAATAATTATCTCCCTGAAGATAACTATTGAAGGTATTTATCTGTCGTTCTCTGTCTCTGATCCGGTATTCAACAAGTTCCGTTCCGTTCGTATAACTACGTTCACAATCGACGTAATCACGTTCGGTAAAATTATAAATATTATTAAAACGGATTACTCCACCATCCGGCGTATCGAAGTCTAACATCAGACCGGCTCCCCGCCGAAAACGTTCTTCATTTGTATATGTGAGGGACAAATCTGATATTTCCCAGTCTGTCCAATTGTCTAAACTCAGATTGTAATCTACATCGTAATATTCTCTGCTACGGATGCGTTTTTCTGCGTTGGCGCTGATCTGAATACCGATTTTATCGTTCCAGTAACGATCGCCAAATCGAAAATTAAAGTCATATTGTTCGGCGCTTTTTTCCAGATCATTATATGAACCTTTGGCATCTAAGCGGATTAGACGCTTATCCGGGGCCTTCTTGGTGACCATATTTACTGCACCGGCAATGGCATCGGCATCTTTATCGGGCGTTAAAACCTTATGTAATTCAATTCCGGCCAAACTTCCCTGTGAGATGGCGCTTAAATCGACCCCGCGGGCATCGACATCCGTCGAGGCAATACGTACCCCATCAATTGATATAGCGGAATATTTATCGCTTAGTCCGCGTAAAACAACCTTATTAGCCTCGCCGCCTGTTCGCAGTACCGAGACTCCCGGCAGACGTCCGATGGCTTCAGCAGCATTGGCGTCCGGCAATTCCTGGATTTTTTCCTCGGAAACAACATTCATAATCGTATTCGAGGTAATCTGCTGGTTGATGGCTGCCGCCTGGCCGATGGCTTGCCCCTGGACAATCACTTCCTGCCCGCGAATAACGTCGGCAGTTAATTTAACATCAAGCGTAATGTTTTGATTTTCAGGAACGGTAATATCAAACTCCCTGTCAGAATAACCAATATAAGAAACCCGTAATTTATAATTACCCGCTCTGACAGATTCGATGCGGTACGAGCCTTCGATATCCGTCGCGCTGCCGAGGGCGGTTCTGACTAAAAATACATTGGCCCCGACTAATGATCGGGCGGTCAGAGAATCCGTTACCTCACCGCGGATTATACTAAGTGAATAGGCCTTGCTAACCAACGTTCCGATTAAAATGCCGGTAATTAATAATGATTGTAAAATATATTTCATTCCACTTTTTGTCATTCGACCAGAAATCATCGCACCCCCTATCAAATAAAAACTACAACCCTGGTTGCTTCGGACCTGATATTGATTTTACTCGCGTAATTCATCGGTTCTCCCAAACGCCAACATCAATTTTTTAACGCCAAACACAAGGCACCCCAAATAGAACGATTTTTTTCGGTACAATAAAGTTAAAAACGGTGAACAACCTTTTTTAACATTGTGAAACGGGTCGTAAAACATTTTCTTTGTTTTTGAGAGAAAATTTGTTAAAGTTTCAGCCAAATGTTAAATGAGCAGACCCGGAAAAAATTACTCGAAAAAATATTATCCAGTAAAGAATTCAGCGGTTCGAAGATTTATGCCTCGTATCTGACCTATCTGGTCGAGGCCGCCGGGAGCGGAAAGAATCTTAAGGAAGTCGCGATTGCGATTGAATTCTTCGGAAAAGGGTCCGACTTTAATCCTACGGAAGATACAATCGTCCGGACTCATACGTACAACCTGCGAAAAAAACTCCAAAACTATTACTACGATGAAGGCAAGGACGACAAATTCCGGCTGCGCATACCCAAAGGGCATTACGATGTCACCTTCATACCGTTTACCGAGAATCCCTATCATCCCCGCAAGATGCTGCGATTCTTCGTCCGCGAGTACAAGCTAGTCGCGGTTATCTTGATGGCTGTTTTGCTGCTTGGAGTTCTATTATATAATTTTTCACTGAACCGACAACTTTCGACCTACCGGTTTATTGATCAAAGCGACCCGATCTGGAAAGATTATCTCCAGTCTAAGCAACCCGTGCTGATTGTCATCGGTGACCATTTCTTTTTCGACGACTACAGTGAGAAATTTCAGACCAATATAACCATCCGTTCCGGCAAGATCAATTCCAATGAGGATTTCGAGGCTTTTAAATCTCAATTTCCGGATAAAATCCTGAAACCGTCCGACGAACCCTATTTCCCTTATCACAGTATCTGGAGCCTGCCGCCGGTGCTGTCAATTCTGAATTCAGCTAAACAGAATTCGATCCTCAGAAAATCCTCTTCGATCACTCCTCAGACTTTGGGAGAATATAACATTATCTTCCTGGGCAGTATCAAGACTCTTAATATTCTGAAACACACCCTGACTCAATCCCATTTCAGTTACGAGATTCTGCCACATAAAGTTCTTTATACCAACGCCGATTCCACCCGGGAATTTAAAACCAAATTACATTCGGCTGGTTTAAATGAGGACCTGGTGCTCGCTGTTAAATTGCCCGGCCCGGCTGATAATTCGATCTTCATCATCGCCTCCTACCATTCATTGGGAGCGCCGGAAGTTGTCACTCACCTGACCCAGGCCGCCACGCGCAAGGCCGTCGAACAACAGTTCGTCGACAAATATGGCTATGTCCCCCGCTATTTTGAAATCCTTTTCCGGGTAACCGGCATCGATAAGACCGCCTACAGCACCGAGATGTTGATCTTCAATGAGATCGGGAAATAGTAACTCCAGCTTTAATAATCAGAAATTATGCCCGACCGACACATACACGACACGCCTGTCGTGAAATCCGTAGCCGTAATCACAGGAGATCGGACCAATCGGCGTTGGAATAACGATGCCGGCCCGGATTCCGGCGCGTGATTCTTTCCAATCGAAATCACTGAATCCGTTCCAGACATTCCCGACCATTCCGGCTAAGCGGTAATAAATCCCGGAAGCCAGCGGAGCCCGGAACCCCAATCCGATTACCCCGACCATAGAACCCCACAATTCATCCTGGTGATAACCGGGTAATGACATTAAACCGCCGAGGCGAAATTGCTCAAAATGGCTTAAAACAGTGTTTAGGTACCCAAACCGGATCGTCGTCGAATAGGTGTATTTATCTTCAAAGGTTTCATAAGTTACCGACTCAACCGCAATGCGATCGAATTGCTTCAGGCGATCTTTTTCGATCGAATGTTCATAGCGGATGTCATTCACGCGGCCGGATTTCGGCAAGTCGGGATTATCGGTATTATCGACAAAAATCCGCAAGGTCAGGCTGCCGACCGTATAATCGGTTTTCGGAATCGAATAATTCGTCGTATACATCGAATCGACCTGAGTGCGTTCATATTTAAAACCAAAGGCCGTAAGTCCAACTCTTTTAACCTGAATCCCGGCATTAGCTTCGAATCCGGTCCGAAAATATTTTCCGGTTTCGATCCGCCGGCCGTTATTGAACAGGGGCACATTTTCATTCAGATAATATAGAGAAGTGTAACCGGTGAAGTTGGAGGTAAAAATGCGCGTCGTCCGGGCATTCCATTCGATTCTGGATAATAAATCACTCAGCACCAGATTGACCTGATTATCGAGACCGGTTCCCAGTAAATTTCGGTATTTTCCGGTTATAAAAGCACTGGCCTTCCGCTCGCTGTCATAACGGGCGCCGAAACCAAATGAAGTGCGCTCGAGTTCTTCGACCTCCACGGTCAAATCCGCCCGGCTGGAATCGACTTTAGACACCGATAAATATACATTTTTAAATAAACCGGTGCTGAACAGGTTCTTCATGCTGCGTTTTGCCAGGGCCAGATTCCACTGCTCGCCCTCTTTTATTTGGACTTCGCGTCGCATAATATATTCGCGGGTGACCATATTGCTCTTGTAGCGAATCTTATTGATCGTAATCCGGTTAAGTTCAGCAGTCGATTCTTGCAGGAATTCCGGCGATTTCCTCTCATGCGTAGCATACGGTCGGAGTTGATCCAGATAAGTCTGAGTACAATTATAACCAATTTTAATTAATGACTCCAGCGAATCGAAATCCGCCGAAGAAATGTCGTTAATCTCCGGTTGGATTAATACATTCGCCAGGTTCAAATTCTTGGTGTCGGATAAATACGCCAGGGTATTCATCGCCTGGCCAAAGACATCGAACACATCAAAATTTTTCGTCAACGGCAGAATTTTTGTACTGGCGTCTACCGCGACGATAAAATCAGCTCCCAGCGCTTTAGCAACATCCACCGGGATATTATTCGTCAGTCCGCCGTCAGCCAACAAATACGGGCCGACAGCCACCGGTGCCAACACAATCGGAAAAGCCGAACTGGCCGTCACCGCCCGGGCTAAATTGCCTTCTTGCAGAACCACTGCCCGGCCTTTTCTAAGATCGGTTGCCACGATTCGCAACGGGATCGCCAGACTGTCAAAATTGGATCGGGCTTTATACTCCGGATAAATCGTCATCTGAAACACGCGTTCCTGTAATCCCTGGGTTGATAATAGATTTCGGGGAAAAATCACGTTAAATTTTTCATCAAACCGTAGAGTGAACAGTTCTGGCATTTCCGTGATTTTCTGAGAAACGAATTCGATATCCCGAAATTGTTGGCCGGTTACGAGTTTCGTCCAGCGGGTATCGGCGACATAGTCCTCGATTTGTGCCGAGGTGTTGCCGCTGGCATACAGCGCCCCGACTAACGCCCCCATGCTTGTCCCGACGATTAAATCGGGGTAAAATCCAATCTCCTCCAGCGCTTTAATCACACCAATATGAGCAAATCCACGCGCACCACCACCACTTAAAACCAGTGCAGTTTTGGGACGATCGCCGGCTGTCATCGTTGTCCATAAAATCAGGATCGCGATCAGGATTGTGTAAACACGCAGAATATATCTTTGCTTATTCGACATTTGCATAAAATTACAGCTTGGCCGTTAATCGACCAAATCTCATACCTGTTTTTTCTGTCAATTATAAAAATATGACGGCAAGGATGACAGCCACCACCAAAGCCGGCAGCATGTTGACGACTTTAATAGTTTTAATTTCCAGAATCGTCAGACCGAGTCCAATGAGCAACAAACCGCCAACCGCCGTCATTTCATCGACCACCGGTGTAGTTAAAACATCGCCTAACAAACCGGCCAACAAGGTGAGTCCGCCTTGATAGATAAATAACGGGATTACAGCGAGCAGGACGCCCACACCGAGTCCGGCCGCAAGGGCCATCGATGAAAATCCGTCGAGCAAAGCTTTCGCCAGCAACAGGTTCGGTTTGCCGCCCAGACCTTCCTCGAAGGCTCCCAGAATCGTCATCGAACCCATACAGAATAGTAAAAAAGCCGTGGCAAGCCCTTCCGAAAACTTCTCGTTCTGCGCCTTGATCCGCACCTTTATCCATTCGCCGATCCGGTCAATGCCTACATCAATCTTACACAATTCGCCGATTATTGCACCAATCACGCCGCTGAAAATCATTATCAGGAAATTGCCGGTTTTAAGCGCCATACTGAACCCAATAAATAAAGTGAACAAACCGATCATTTGAAAAGCAATCGTCGTAATCCGGCGTGGCAGCCGAGCATGCAGCAACAATCCCAGACAACTGCCAACGATCACCGTCCCGACATTGACAAACGTTCCCGTCATCTCAACCTTAAAGAATTATGTTATTTTATTCGAGCGGCCCTTCCGGAATGATCACCCAACCGACGATGTAGGTTATTACCAACGGGAAAAAACCAGTGATGATCGTGCCAAAAACAAAAGCCAGACGCATCAGGGTCGAATCGATGCCGAACATTTCACCAAGTCCGCCACAAATCCCGGCCAGTTTTTGATCGGTTTTTGAACGATAGATTTTCTTCATATTACACCTCCAGTTTATTGAACCTATTTTAGGTATTAAATTTGAGGATGCGAAGCCTATTTTTCTTTTCCATCGACTAATTTGATTTCCAAATAAATTGACAGGGTGTCGTGAGGTCCTATCATGAAATTGTCCACTAAAACCGGTATCGTGACTTTTTCATCAGCTAGTTTTTTTAAATCGCCAGAGATGGAAATCAATCCGGTGCTTTGAGACGGAATGGTTGTTTTATTAAATTTTACCGGACAGTCGCCTTTTGCCGGTTCCACTTCCAGGTTCAGACAGGAATTATTTTTGATCTGCATCCGTGCATTCCGATCGCTGAAAAATTTCACTTTCCGCTCCGCTAACTGTACAATTTCCTCTGCCATTGGTCGCAGAAATTCCTCTCTGCCAAAAATTGTATTCGCATGATATACGGCGGAGCGATGCTCGATCAACGCTTCTTTGATGGCTCCCGGATTTTTCTTTTTGGCAAATACTAAAGTCAGCGGCCGATGCTCTCCGGCATCTCGATCATATAATTCGTTGATCGGACCATGTACATCCGAATTCCCTAAAATCGTCAGGTTTTTTTCGATTGCCCACTGATAAGCCAGTGGATAATAAGCTTTTTCATTGACGATCTCGATGCCCTGAATCAATCCGGCCTGATAATAATCCGCATGCACCGAATCCCAAACCGGAATTTCGTTGGGCATCCGCCAACCGGGATGATTCCACCAAACGTAGGCTTTCTGTTCGTGGGCTTTCTTATAAGCATCCCGCTCGTCCGGAACCCGTAAGGCTTCGACATCATCCAGAAAAATGGCATTGCCATGCATCAATGGCTGCCCGCGGGTAATCTCTCCGCCCTGAATTAATATCAGACCGAGTTCCTCAGCCAGGTTTTTGGCTATTTTATTAGGTGCATTACAGTCTGTTAAACCATATTCCTTGTGTGTCTGGTACTCGATATGGTCGGTGATGGCAATAGCGTCCAGCCCACTTTCCCAGGCTTCATCAACCCGTAAGGTTGGCCAGACGGCGCCGTCCGAAAAGACGGTATGCATATGGAAATCGCATTTGAGCGTGATATAACCGGGAATATCGGGAATGGCGATTTCCCGCCGTTCTCCGGCCCAAATCGTCACAGCGAAAAATATAAGGCCAAAGGTAACACGGCCACACCATTTTATCTTAATATCGAATTTCATCAATTAATCCTCTGAACATTTATTTCAATAATCGGTTTATAAAATAGCCAGCCCTGACGAGAACAACAACTAAAAATGCTGCTGTTTTTCGTAATTCATTCATTAATTATAAAAAAAGGCATTGCAGAACGTATGGCCAAAATATTAAATTTAACCGTATGGTTAAACTAATCAGATAAACCAAGAGGATAATAGAATGACAAACCAGGATAAAAATACCGAAGCTCTCATTCTCGACGCCGCCCGAACAGTTTTTACCGAAAAAGGTCTCGACGGCGCCCGCATGCAGGAAATCGCCGACACTGCCGGAATCAATAAAGCCCTGCTACACTATTACTACCGCAGCAAAGAACAACTATTCGAAGCCGTCTTCCGCGAATCATTTAACAAATTTTCACCCCGGATTTTCGAAATCATGGGCTCTTCGATCGAAATCACCGAGAAAATTAAATTATTTATCAGTAACTATATCGACCTGATTCAGGAAAATCCACACCTTCCGGCCTTCGTTTTACATGAATTAAACCGTAATCCGGAAAGAATCAGTAACCTGCTACCATTTACGGAACAGACCATCAGCGGCCTTTTATCAAAACTTAACGGAGAGTTCAAATCGGCCGGTTTTATCGAGATTACACCGCAACATCTTATGATTAATATTATCGCCCTCTGTATCTTTCCGGTTATTGGTCGCCCGATTGTTCAGCCGATTCTATTCGGCAACGATACTGATCGCTACAATGAATTCATTCAGCAACGCAAAACCGAAGTCACCAAATTTGTTCTCAACGCTCTGGAAAAGAAATGAAGATCAAATCTATATTCATCGTATTAATTTCAACCGGATTGCTGGGTGCGGAAGTGCCTGACCCGCTGACGCTCGATTTCTGCCAGGAACAGGCCCGCCTAAATTATCCCCTGACTAAACAATCCGAACTATTACGACTGGCTGCCGACCAGAAAATCAGGAATCTGACCACCAATCGCCTGCCGCAACTGACGGTTAACGGACAGGCTGCCTGGCAATCCGACGTTACCCAAATCTCGATTAACCTTCCGAATGTGTCGATCCCCACCATCGACAAGGATTCGTACAAGTTGACTTTGGATATTTCGGAAGCAATCTATGATGGCGGAGCCGTCAGCCGGCAAAAGACGGCCGAACGAAGCGCACTGCAGGTTAATCAACAGAATCTTGAAGTCGAATTGCATAAACTGCGCGAGCGTATCAATCAGGTTTTCTTCACCGGATTACAATTGCAGGAAAATAAAAAATTACTGACCGTACTGTGTGATGAAATCCAATCCCGACTGACAGTCGTCGAATCCGGCGTGCGGAACGGCACTATGCTGGCCAGCAATGCCGACGTTCTGCGGGCCGAACTCATCAAAACCGACCAGCAATTACTTGAAATCGAACTCGGCCGCGAATCGGTTTTGGAAATTCTCGGCGAATACCTCAAACAGACGCTTCCGACCCAAATTCAATTCGCTTTGCCGGTTTTTACCGAACCGGATGACACTCTGGCCATAATGCGACCGGAATTGCATTTACTGGATTTACAAACCCGCCAATTGGACGCCAATAAAGCCCTGCTTTCCGTACGAATAATGCCAAAAGTCGCCCTCTTCGGACAACTTGGATACGGCCGGCCGGGGCTTAACATGCTCTCCAACGATTTCGATACATTTTCGATGTTCGGCGCACGCCTGAGCTGGACGCCCTGGAACTGGAATCAGGTCCGCCGCGACCGGCAGTGGTTCGATTTACAGAAAAATATCGTTCAAACCCAGAAAGAGACTTTCGAGCAGCAGACCCGCATCCTCCTACAAAAGGACCGGGCTGAAATCCGGAAGTACGAAGCCCTGATTCAGAAAGACGACGAAATCATTGCTTTGCGGTCCAAAATCACCCGGACCGTGGCAGCTCAATTAGAAAGCGGCGTCGTGACCGCCACTGATTACCTGGCGGAACTCAATGCCGAGACGCAGACGCGCATCAATAAACAATTCAATCTTATCCGGCTGGCAAGCGCCCAGGCCGCTTATCTTTATGATTCCGGGAGATACAATCAATGAACTCCGCATCACTCAAATACAGGATTACCGCTATGAAACCTTATTTATGGTTAATAATGTTAACCACAGCATTGGTTCTGACAGATTGCAGCAATAACAATCACCGCAGCGACGCCTATGGCAGTTTCGAAGCCGTCGAAGTTACTGTTTCCGCCGAAGCCAACGGTAAAATATTCACTCTGAATATTGCAGAAGGCCAAACGCTGGTTACTGATTCTGTCGTCGGTACGATCGATTCCGGCGATCTCGAATTTAAAAAAGCCCAAATCATTGCCCAACGCGAAGTCGCCGCCATTCGCATTGTAAACATCCAATCGCAGATTGACGTTCAGCTGCAGCAACGCACCAATTTATTGAATGATCGTAAACGCGTGCAAAAACTGCTCAAAGACGGCGCGGCTACAACCAAACAAGCCGACGACATAAACGCCAATCTGGAACTGTTGGATAAGCAGATCGCAGCCACGAAAACCCAAAGTCTGGCGGTCCAAAAGGAACTCGCCGTCTATGATAAACAAATCGAACAGATCGACGATAATATCCGTAAGTGCCGGATTGTCAATCCGATTAACGGCACCGTTCTGAACAAATATGCTGAAGCCGGTGAACTGACGGCTTACGGTAAACCGCTCTACAATATCGCCGATCTTTCAACCATGGAATTGCGTGTCTATGTCAGTGGTGATCAGTTGCCGGAGGTCCGACTCGGCCGGCCGGTCAACGTCATTATCGACCGCGATAAAAAGACCAATCGCACCTTAAACGGCACCGTAAGTTGGATATCGAACACGGCCGAATTCACCCCGAAAACGATCCAGACCAAAGCCGAACGCGTCAACCTGGTTTATGCCGTCAAGGTCAAAGTCGTTAACGATGGCGCGCTTAAAATCGGCATGCCCGGCGAAGTCACCTTCATCACCGATTCCAAATAATCTGGTCTTTTCATGCTATCCATTCGGGTCGATAATCTCTCGAAGTCTTATGCTACCATCCACGCTCTGAATGATATTTCATTTGAAATCGAAAAAGGCGAATTGTTCGGTTTCATCGGGCCGGATGGTTCTGGTAAGACGACGCTCTTTCGTATCCTGACTTCTCTGCTCGTCCCGCAATCCGGAACGGCGATTGTGGAAGGACTCGACGTCGTCCGCGACTATAAAAAACTGCGGCCGCTGCTGGGTTACATGCCGGGACGATTTTCGCTTTATCCCGATCTGACCGTCGCCGAAAATCTGGAATTCTTCGCCTCGATTTTCGGCACGACCATTGACGCCAATTACGACCTGATCCGCGACATTTACATGCAAATCGAGCCGTTTAAAAACCGGCTGGCCGGACAACTATCGGGCGGCATGAAACAGAAACTGGCCCTCTCCTGCGCCCTGATTCATAAACCGGCGGTTTTAATTCTCGATGAACCGACTACCGGCGTAGATGCCGTTTCACGGGTTGAATTCTGGGAAATGCTGAAGAAGTTAAAAACCGAAGGCATTACGATCGTGGTTGCCACACCTTATATGGAAGAAGCCGGTTTATGCGATCGCGTGGCCTTGATTCAATTCGGCTACGTTTTAAAAATTGCCACACCGGCAACCGTAATCCGCGAATATCAGCAGAAACTGTTCGCTGTCAAATCCGAAAATACTTACAAATTGCTTTCCGATCTGACCCGCTTTAGTCAGACGAATACGGCTTTCCCATTTGGTCAGAGTGTGCATTTCACTCCCAAAGGCGATTCATTCGCACCTGCCGAATTAATTGAATACTTAATACAACACGAACACAGAAATCCGGTCGTCATTCCAATTGAACCCGGCATCGAAGACTGTTTTATGGAATTAATGGCAGCAGCATCCGGAGAACAAACAGCATGACCGAAGTCGCCCGCGAGCCGATCATTCAGGTGCGTGAAATGGTCAAGAAATTCGGCGATTTCGTCGCTAATGACCGGCTTTCTTTCGATGTTTATCCGGGCGAAATTTTCGGTTTCTTGGGAGCCAACGGCGCCGGTAAAACCACCGCGATCCGCATCCTGTGCGGTTTGTCCAAGCCGACTGCCGGCGAAATTAAAGTCGCCGGATTCGACGCCTATCACCAGACCGAGCAGATCAAACGCAATATTGGCTACATGAGTCAGAAATTTTCACTTTATGAAGACCTGACAGTTTACGAAAATATCCGATTTTACGGCGGAATTTACGGGCTTTCAATTAAGGAAATCCGGAAACGCGCCGAAGTTCTGATCGCCGAACTTGGCCTCCAGGAATTCCGGAATGCTTTAATTAAAAGCCTGCCGCTGGGCTGGAAGCAAAAACTGGCTTTCTCGGTGGCCATTTTCCATCGCCCGAAAATCGTTTTCCTGGATGAACCGACCAGCGGCGTCGATCCGATCACGCGCCGTCAGTTTTGGAGCCTGATTTACGCCGCCGCCCACGACGGAATCACGGTGTTCGTGACGACCCATTACATTGACGAAGCCGAATATTGCGATCGCGTTTCGATCATGGTGGACGGCCGGATTGCCGCGCTTGACACACCTGGGAATTTATACCGGACGTTCAATGT
>Ga0172375_10002255_pt1 | contig 30260 bp, 39 predicted proteins | sample LakKiv1m_FD_114537 | JGI IMG/M metagenome (GOLD analysis project Ga0172375, IMG submission 114537) | Freshwater microbial communities from Kabuno Bay, South-Kivu, Congo - kab_092012_11.1m | ecosystem: Environmental > Aquatic > Freshwater > Lake | place: Democratic Republic of the Congo... | reverse complement strand
GCCGATCGCGATGGAAGACGGCCTGCGCTTCGCCATCCGCGAAGGCGGCCGCACCGTCGGCGCCGGCGTCGTCGCAAAAATCATCGAGTAAGGAATCGTTTCACCATGCTGGGCGGCCCCCTCCGGGGTGTCGCCCTTCGTGGTCTTTTGGGTCTTTAGCTGCAGGGGTATAGCTCAATTGGCAGAGCGGCGGTCTCCAAAACCGCAGGTTGGGGGTTCGATTCCCTCTGCCCCTGCCACACTTGCTTGATGGAAACGGACAGAAACTGACATGGCCGATAAATTGAAGTTCGCTCTGGCGCTGCTCTTGCTGGTGGCGGGGATTGCGGGCTTTTATCTGCTCGCCGAGCAGGCGCTCGTGATCCGGGTGCTTTCGGTTCTGCTTGGCATTGCCGCGAGCATCGCGGTGGCCTGGTTTACCGAACCCGGGCAGCGATTCGTCGTCCTGGGACGCGAGTCGATTGCCGAGGCGAAGAAGGTTGTCTGGCCGTCGCGCAAGGAAACCCTGCAAACCACAGGCATCGTCTTTGCCTTTGTGTTGATTATGGCTGTTGTGTTGTGGATCACGGACAAGAGCCTGGAATGGGCGCTTTACGATCTGATTCTGGGCTGGAAGAAATCATGACGAAACGCTGGTATGTGGTGCATGCCTATTCGGGCTTCGAAAAATCGGTGCAACGCGCGCTCATCGAGCGAGTCACGCGTGCCGGCATGCAGGACAAGTTCGGTCAGATCCTGGTGCCGGTCGAGGAAGTGGTCGAGATGAAATCCGGCCAGAAGCACACTTCCGAGCGCAAGTTCTTCCCTGGCTATGTACTGGTCGAGATGGATATGGATGACGAGTCCTGGCATCTGGTCAAGAGCACGCCCAAGGTTACCGGTTTCGTTGGCGGTACGGCCACCAAGCCGACCCCGATCTCCGAAAAGGAAGTTAACAAGATCATGCAGCAAATGCAGGAGGGGGTTGAAAAACCCCGTCCCAAGGTGCTGTTCGAGGCCGGAGAACTGGTGCGCGTGAAGGATGGCCCGTTTACCGACTTCAATGGCATGGTCGAGGAAGTGAATTACGAAAAGAGCCGCTTGCGCGTTGCAGTAACTATTTTCGGTCGTGCCACGCCGGTGGAACTCGAGTTCGCACAGGTCGAGAAAGCGTAGGTTCATTACCGGCGCTGCAGCGGTTTTTCTGCAGCAAGAGGAGCGTTGCCAGTATGGAATGCGTTATCACTCACTGACAGGAGTTAGCAAACATGGCGAAGAAAATCGTCGGTTACATCAAGTTGCAAGTGCCGGCGGGCAAGGCGAACCCCTCGCCCCCGATCGGTCCTGCGCTCGGCCAGCGCGGCCTCAACATCATGGAATTCTGCAAGGCATTCAATGCCCAGACCCAGGGGCTGGAGCCGGGCCTGCCGATTCCGTGCGTGATTACCGCCTATGCGGACAAGTCCTTCACCTTCATCATGAAGACGCCGCCGGCCACCGTTCTGATCAAGAAGGCCGCTGGCGTGCAGAAGGGCTCTCCGAAGCCGCATACCGACAAGGTTGGCAAGATCACCCGCGCCCAGGCCGAGGAGATCGCCAAGACCAAGATGAAGGATCTGACCGCTGCCGACATGGATGCCGCGGTTCGCACCATCGCGGGTTCTGCTCGCAGCATGGGCATCACCGTGGAGGGCGTGTGACATGGCAAAGCATTCAAAGCGCATTCTGGCGGCACGCGCAAAAGTCGATCGCAACAAGAACTATCCCCTGACCGACGCCCTGACGATGGTCAAGGAGAACGCCACGGCGAAATTCAACGAATCCATCGATGTCGCCGTCAATCTCGGCGTCGATGCCAAGAAATCCGACCAAGTGGTGCGCGGTTCCGTCGTGCTGCCTGCAGGGACGGGCAAGACGGTTCGCGTCGCCGTGTTCTGCCAGGGTGCCAAGGCCGAGGAAGCCAAGGCGGCTGGTGCCGACATCGTTGGTTTCGACGACCTCGCCGCCTCCGTCAAGGGTGGCACGATCGATTTCGATGTCTGCATCGCCACGCCGGACGCCATGAAGGTGGTCGGTCAGTTGGGCCAGATTCTCGGCCCGCGCGGCCTGATGCCGAACCCGAAGGTGGGTACGGTGACCATGGATGTCACGACTGCCGTGAAGAACGCCAAGGCGGGTCAGGTGCAGTACCGCACCGACAAGGCCGGCATCGTGATGTGCACGATCGGGCGTGCTTCGTTTTCGGTCGATCAGTTGCAGCAAAACATGGCTGCCCTGATCGAGGCGCTGAACAAGGCCAAACCGGCAGCTGCCAAGGGCCAGTATCTGAAAAAGGTCTCGGTGTCCTCGACGATGGGTGCCGGGGTGCGTGTCGATCAGGCTTCGCTGGTTGCCGCGCAAGCGTAAGTAAGAACTTTGGGCCGTCGCCAGTCAGCAGCGTATCGCTGGGGGCGGCGGGTTATCAAAGACCGCAGGTGCCCGCAAGGGTCTAATTGTCGGCGACGGAGTAGCGTCGCGATGGCCTGCGCAGATGGCGTTACCCGAAGACGGGAATCTCGATTCCTGAATGAAGGTCGCCGTATTGCCAGCGCCGACTTTTCGGTGCTGGAGCTTGAAAGGAGTTGACCGTGGGTCTCAATCTTGATGACAAGAAGGCGGTAGTCGCCGAGGTGTCCGCAGAAGTCGCGGGCGCCCAGTCGATCGTCGTCGCCGAGTACCGTGGTCTCGAAGTGGGTGATGTGACCGTCCTGCGCGCCAACGCGCGCAAGGCGGATGTGTACCTGCGTGTGTTGAAGAACACCCTGGTGCGTCGTGCCGTCAATGGCACGCCGTTCGAGGGTCTTGCCGACAAGATGGTCGGTCCCCTGATCTACGGAATTTCCAAGGATCCGGTGGCCGCAGCCAAGCTGCTGCACGATTTCGGCAAGAGCAACCAGAAGCTCGTCGTCAAGGCGGGCGCCATGCCGAACTACGTCATGGATGCGGAAGGGGTCAAGGCACTCGCCTCGATGCCCAGCCGTGAAGAGTTGCTGTCGAAGTTGCTCGGCACCATGCAGGCACCGATCGCCCAGTTCGTCCGTACGCTCAACGAAATCCCGACGAAGTTCGTGCGGGGACTCGCTGCCGTGCGCGACGCCAAAGAGGCTGCGTAATCGTTTTTCATTGAACCAATTTTCATTCAGGAGTTGTAATCATGGCTGTTAGCAAAGCTGAAATCCTTGATGCCATCGCTGGCATGACCGTTCTGGAACTGTCCGAGCTGATCAAGGAAATGGAAGAGAAGTTTGGCGTTTCCGCCGCCGCCGCCGCGGTTGCCGTGGCCGCCCCCGCTGCGGGTGGTGCCGCCCCCGCCGCCGAAGAAAAGACCGAATTCACCGTCATGCTGATGGCTGCCGGCGAGAAGAAGGTCGAAGTCATCAAGGTCGTGCGTGCCGCCACCGGTCTGGGCCTCAAGGAAGCCAAGGACCTCGTCGATGGTGCTCCGAAGCCTGTCAAGGAGGCGATCGCGAAGGCCGATGCCGAGGCCCTCAAGAAGCAGCTGGAAGATGCCGGCGCGAAGGTAGAAGTCAAGTAATTTGCATTTGCATCATGGGCTGGCTGGCCTTTTCGGGCGGTCAGCCCTTCTGCATTGGTATTTTGGAATTTTTAATGAGCAGTTCAGGCTTTAGCGATCAGCTTTCCGCAGCCGCGGAAATTTGACCCCTGAATCCTGACTGTCGGAGCGAACATGGCCTACTCGTACACCGAGAAAAAGCGTATCCGCAAGAGCTTCGCCAAGCGTGCGAACGTATTGAACGTTCCTTTCCTGCTGGCAACCCAACTGGAGTCCTACACGCAGTTCCTGCAGGTGGATGTGCCGCCTGCCCAGCGCAAGGACCAGGGTTTGCAGGCGGCATTCAAGTCGATCTTCCCGATCGTTGCGCACTCCGGCGTGGCGCGTCTTGAGTTCGTCGAATACCGGCTCGGTGAGCCCCCGTTCGATGTCAAGGAATGCCAGCAGCGCGGGCTGACGTTCGCTTCTCCGCTGCGTTCCAAGGTCCGGTTGGTGATTCTGGATCGCGAAAGCAGTACGGAGAAGGTCAAGGAGGTCAAGGAGCAGGAGGTCTATATGGGCGAGATTCCGCTCATGACGACCACAGGTTCCTTCGTGATCAATGGCACGGAGCGTGTCATCGTGTCGCAATTGCACCGCTCCCCGGGTGTGTTTTTCGAACACGACAAGGGCAAGACGCACAGTTCCGGCAAACTGCTGTTCTCGGCTCGCATCATTCCCTACCGCGGTTCGTGGCTGGATTTCGAGTTCGACCCGAAGGATCTGCTTTATTTTCGCGTCGACCGCCGCCGCAAGATGCCGGCCACCATTCTGCTCAAGGCCATCGGCATGTCGCCCGAGCAGATTCTCGCGACGTTCTTCGAAACCGATACTTTCCATCTCAACAAGAAGGGAATCCAGTTCGACGTCGTCCCGGAACGCCTGCGTGGTGAAGTGGCGAAATTCGACATTCACGACAAGGCGGGCAAGGTGCTGGTTGCCAAGGACAAGCGTATTACCGCCAAGCATATCCGCGAGATGGACGAAGCGGGTATCAAGAAGATCGCCGTACCCGATGATTTCGTGATCGGTCGGGTGGTTGCCGAGAGTGTGGTGGATGCGACGACAGGCGAGATTCTCGCCAATGCGAACGATGAAATCACGGATAGTCTGCTTGCCAAACTGTCCGAGTCCGGCATTGACAATCTGAAGACGCTGTACATCAACGACCTCGATCGTGGCCCTTATATTTCGACGACACTGCGCGCTGACGAGACAGCGGACCAATGGGCAGCGCGTGTCGCCATCTACCGCATGATGCGTCCCGGCGAGCCGCCGACCGAAGATGCCGTGGAGTCGTTGTTCCACGGTCTCTTTTATTCCGAGGAGCGTTATGACCTGTCCGCCGTCGGTCGCATGAAATTCAATCGCCGCATCGGCCGCGAAGAAACGGTTGGCGCGAGCGTGCTTTCCAATGAGGACATTCTCGACGTGGTGCGCATTCTGGTTGAACTGCGCAACGGCCGTGGCGAAGTCGATGATATCGACCACCTCGGCAACCGGCGTGTCCGCTCAGTGGGCGAACTGGCGGAGAATCAGTTCCGTGCCGGCTTGGTGCGCGTCGAGCGCGCTGTGAAGGAACGCCTCAATCAGGCCGAGTCCGACAACCTGATGCCACATGATCTGATCAATGCCAAGCCAATCAGCGCAGCGATCAAGGAGTTCTTCGGTTCCAGTCAGTTGTCGCAGTTCATGGATCAGACCAACCCCTTGTCCGAGATCACTCACAAGCGCCGTATTTCCGCGCTTGGCCCGGGTGGCCTGACGCGCGAACGTGCCGGTTTCGAGGTGCGCGACGTTCACCCGACCCACTATGGCCGTGTCTGCCCGATCGAAACGCCGGAAGGCCCGAACATCGGCCTGATCAATTCGTTGGCCTTGTATGCCAGTACCAATGAATACGGCTTCATGGAAACGCCCTATCGAAAGGTGGCCGATGGCCATGTCACCAGCGAGATCGAGTACCTGTCCGCGATCGAGGAAGGCAAGTACATCATTGCCCAGGCGAACGCTCAACTCGACAAGAAGGGAAAGCTGGTCGACGAACTTGTTTCCTGCCGCTTCAAGGGCGAATTCGAACTGAAGGAGCCGGCCGAGGTTCAATACATGGACGTTGCACCTGGCCAGATCGTATCGGTCGCCGCTTCGCTGATTCCCTTCCTTGAGCACGATGATGCCAACCGTGCGTTGATGGGCGCCAACATGCAGCGTCAGGCCGTCCCTTGTTTGCGTCCCGAAAAGGCGCTGGTCGGCACGGGCATCGAACGTACGGTGGCGGTCGACTCCGGCACGGCTGTGCAAGCCTTGCGTGGTGGCATTATTGACTATATCGATGCGAATCGTATCGTCGTGCGCGTTCACGATGCCGAAACGGTTCAGGGCGAGGTGGGCGTCGACATCTACAACCTGACGAAGTACACCCGCTCTAACCAGAATACCAACATCAATCAGCGGCCCATCGTCAAGGTGGGCGACGTTATCGAAAAGGGGGATGTGGTGGCTGACGGGGCCTCCACCGACCTGGGCGAACTGGCGCTAGGCCAAAACATGCGCGTCGCCTTCATGCCCTGGAACGGCTACAACTTCGAGGACTCGATTCTGATTTCCGAGCGGGTAGTCGCGGAAGATCGTTTCACCTCGATCCACATTGAGGAATTGACGGTGGTTTCGCGCGATACGAAACTCGGTCCGGAGGAAATCACCCGCGACATCGCAACGCTTGGAGAGGCGCAGCTTTCCCGGCTCGACGATTCCGGCATCGTGTATATCGGTGCCGAGGTCGAGGCGGGTGATGTGCTGGTCGGCAAGGTAACTCCGAAGGGAGAAACCCAACTGACACCTGAAGAGAAACTGCTGCGTGCGATCTTCGGCGAAAAGGCGTCCGATGTGAAGGACACCAGCCTGCGAGTTCCTTCGGGCATGTCCGGTACGGTCATCGATGTACAGGTGTTTACCCGCGAGGGTATCGAACGCGATAAGCGGGCCCAGTCGATCATCGACGACATGTTGAAGAGCTACAAGCTGGATCTGGCTGATCAGATGCGTATCGTCGAGCGAGACACCTTCGCGCGTATCGAGCGTTTGCTATCAGGCAAGGTCGCCAATAAAGGACCGAAAAAGCTGGCCAAGGGCACCAAGGTCACCAAGGATTATCTGGCGAGTCTGGAGCATTACCACTGGTTCGATATAAGTCTTGCGGATGAAGAAGGGCAACAACAGCTGGAAAGCCTGCGCGATAGTCTGGAGCAGACCCGCAAGGATTTCGATGTTGCTTTCGAAGCCAAGAAGAAGAAGCTTACCCAGGGAGATGAACTGCCTCCTGGTGTCCAGAAAATGGTCAAGGTCTATCTTGCCGTCAAGCGTCGTTTGCAACCTGGCGACAAGATGGCGGGACGTCACGGAAACAAGGGTGTCGTGTCCCGTATCGTTCCGGTAGAAGACATGCCACACATGGAAGACGGTACGCCAGTTGACATCGTGCTCAATCCTCTGGGCGTTCCGTCACGGATGAATATCGGACAAATTCTAGAGGCGCATCTGGGTTGGGCGGCCAAAGGGCTTGGCGAAAATATCAGTGCAATGCTTCAACAGCAGGCTGCAGCCGGAGAAATCCGCAAGTTCCTGGATCGGATCTACAACGTTTCCGGGCGTGATTGCGACATTAACAGTCTGAGCGACGAAGAAGTTTTCGAGTTGGCAAGAAATTTGCGTAACGGTGTTCCTTTCGCTACGCCAGTCTTCGATGGCTGCAAGGAAGAGGAAATCAGCGCCATGCTCAACCTGGCCTATCCGGAAGAGGTTGCCAAGCGGCTCAAACTGACACCTACAAAGACACAGACGAAGCTTTACGATGGGCGCACCGGTGAAGCTTTCGAGCGTCCGGTAACTGTTGGATACATGCACGTTTTGAAACTGCACCACCTCGTTGATGACAAGATGCATGCCCGTTCCACAGGCCCATACAGTCTGGTCACGCAGCAACCCCTTGGTGGTAAGGCGCAGTTTGGCGGCCAACGTTTTGGCGAAATGGAAGTGTGGGCGCTTGAGGCTTATGGTGCCTCCTATACGCTGCAGGAAATGTTGACCGTCAAGTCTGACGACGTGACCGGACGCACCAAGGTTTACGAAAACATCGTCAAGGGCGAGCACAAGATCGATGCCGGCATGCCGGAGTCCTTCAATGTGTTGGTGAAGGAAATTCGCTCCCTGGCGATCGATATCGATCTCGAACGTTATTGATCATCTCCCGACCCGCGACAGGAGTTAATACATGAAAGCACTGCTCGATCTGTTCAAGCAAGTCACGCAGGAAGAGGAGTTCGACGCAATCACCATCAGTCTTGCGTCTCCAGAGAAAATTCGCAGTTGGTCTTATGGCGAAGTCAAAAAGCCGGAAACGATCAACTACCGCACCTTCAAGCCTGAACGCGACGGCTTGTTCTGCGCCAAGATTTTCGGTCCGGTCAAGGACTACGAATGTCTTTGTGGCAAATACAAGCGCCTCAAGCATCGCGGCGTCATCTGCGAAAAATGTGGCGTCGAGGTTACCCAGGCCAAAGTGCGGCGCGAACGCATGGGGCATATTGAACTGGCCTCGCCGACAGCGCACATCTGGTTCCTGAAGAGCCTGCCCAGCCGTCTCGGCATGGTGCTGGACATGACGCTACGCGACATTGAGCGCGTCCTGTATTTCGAAGCTTATGTAGTCGTCGATCCGGGCATGACGCCCCTGAACCGTGCGCAGCTGCTGACGGAGGATGACTATCTTGCCAAGGTCGAGGAATATGGCGATGACTTCACCGCCGTGATGGGTGCTGAAGGCGTGCGTGAATTGCTGCGCAGCCTCGACTTGGCGCATGAGGTCGAAACTTTACGTAGAGAGCTCGAGACGACCGGTTCCGAGGCAAAGATCAAAAAATATGCCAAGAGATTGAAGATTCTCGAGGCTTTTCAGCAATCCGGGATCAAGCCGGAATGGATGATTCTCGAAGTGCTACCGGTACTGCCGCCGGATTTGCGCCCCCTCGTGCCGCTTGATGGCGGCCGCTTTGCCACGTCGGATCTCAATGATCTATATCGCCGTGTCATCAACCGCAACAATCGCCTGAAGCGTTTGCTCGAACTGAAGGCGCCTGACATTATCGTGCGCAACGAAAAGCGCATGTTGCAGGAAGCGGTGGACTCGTTGTTGGACAACGGCCGTCGCGGCAAAGCCATGACGGGTGCCAACAAACGGCCTCTGAAGTCGCTTGCCGATATGATCAAGGGCAAGGGCGGACGTTTCCGTCAGAACCTGCTGGGCAAGCGGGTTGACTACTCGGGCCGTTCGGTCATCGTGGTTGGTCCGCAACTCAAACTACATCAGTGCGGCTTGCCGAAAAAAATGGCGCTTGAACTCTTCAAGCCCTTTATCTTCGAACGGCTTGAAAAAATGGGGGTCGCCAGCACGATCAAGGCCGCGAAAAAAGAGGTCGAAGCCGAAACCCCCGTTGTCTGGGATATTCTGGAAGAGGTCATTCGAGAACATCCGGTCCTCCTCAACCGTGCGCCGACATTGCATCGCTTGGGTATCCAGGCATTTGAGCCGGTGTTGATCGAAGGCAAGGCCATCCAGTTGCACCCATTGGTTTGTACCGCATTCAACGCGGACTTCGACGGCGACCAAATGGCGGTCCATGTCCCGCTATCGCTTGAGGCGCAAGTCGAGGCGCGCACTCTGATGCTCGCCTCCAACAACGTCTTGTCCCCGGCAAACGGTGCTCCGATCATCGTACCTTCTCAGGACGTCGTCCTCGGACTCTATTACGCTACACGCGAAAATGCTGCAGCCCGAGGAAGCGGAATGGCCTTCGCGGATATCGCCGAAGTCGCCAGAGCGGTGGATTTGCGTCAGACAGACCTGCACGCCCGCATCTCCGTCCGTATTCGTGAATATGAGGCAGAAGGTGACGGTTGGCGTGAAAAACAGACGCGTTACTCGACGACTGCCGGACGTGCACTGCTTTCCGAAATACTGCCCAAGGGACTCCCGTTCAAGGTCATCGACAAAGCGCTCAAGAAGAAGGAAATCTCCAAGCTCATCGACGAGAGCTTCCGGCGTTGTGGCCTCAAGGAAACCGTGGTTTTTGCTGACAAGCTGATGCAGTCTGGATTCCGTTTGGCAACGCGCGGCGGTATCTCGATTTGTATCGATGACATGTTGGTGCCCGGGCAGAAGCAAGGCATCATTGAGGCGGCCGAGGCCGAGGTCAAGGAGATCGAAAAGCAATACACGTCCGGCCTCGTGACGGTTGGCGAGCGCTACAACAAGGTGGTGGATATCTGGGGCCGAGCCGGAGACCAGGTCGCCAAGGCCATGATGGACCAGTTGCAGCACCAGAAGGTCCGCGATTTGACCGGTAAGGAAATTACTCAGGATTCCTTCAACTCGATTTATATGATGGCCGACTCCGGTGCGCGCGGTTCCGCTGCTCAGATTCGTCAGCTTGCCGGCATGCGCGGATTGATGGCGAAGCCGGATGGTTCCATTATCGAAACGCCAATCACGACCAACTTCCGCGAAGGCCTGAATGTTCTGCAATACTTTATTTCCACTCACGGTGCTCGCAAGGGCCTTGCGGATACAGCGCTGAAAACAGCCAACTCCGGTTATTTGACGCGCCGTCTCGTCGATGTCACTCAGGATCTCGTCGTAACTGAAGACGACTGCATGACTGCAAACGGTTTTGCCATGAAGGCGCTTGTCGAGGGGGGTGAAGTCGTCGAACCTTTGCGTGAGCGCATCCTGGGACGTGTCGTTGCTGTGGATGTGGTTATTCCAGACAGCCAAGAAGTGCTTTATGCCGCGGGTACGCTGCTCGATGAAGATGCCGTCGACATGATCGAAAAGGTTGGTGTCGATGAAGTGCTCGTGCGTACGCCGCTGACTTGTGAAACGCGCTATGGGCTTTGCGCCAAGTGCTATGGCCGCGATCTCGGTCGTGGCATGTTGGTAAATTCGGGCGAAGCAGTGGGGGTTATTGCTGCACAGTCCATCGGCGAACCGGGTACGCAGCTGACCATGCGTACCTTCCACGTCGGTGGTGCTGCCTCTCGGGCGGCGGCACAAAGCCACATTGAGGCCAAGAGTACCGGTACGGTGCGTTTTTCGGCGACAATGCGCTATGTCTCGAATCCGAAAAACGAAAAGATCATTATTGCTCGATCGGCAGAGGTGCTGATCTCCGATGATCATGGCCGTGAGCGCGAGCGACACAAGGTGCCCTATGGTGCGACGCTGTGGGTCGAGGATGGTGTTCAGGTCAAAGCAGGCACACAATTAGCGACTTGGGATCCGCATACACGTCCAATCGTCACCGAGTACGCAGGTACCGTACGTTTTGAAAACGTCGACAAGGGCGTTACGGTTGCCGAGCAAATGGACGAAGTGACCGGTTTGTCCACGCTTGTCGTCATTGACCCGAAGCGAGGTGGTAAAGCCCAGGCGAAAGGTTTGCGTCCTCAAGTCAAACTGCTGGATGAAAATGGGCAGGAGGTCAAGATTCATGGCACGGATCACTCCGTCGCCATTACTTTCCATGTCGGCTCAATCATCACCGTAAAAAATGGCCAGACGGTAAGTGTCGGCGAGGTATTGGCGCGTATTCCGCAAGAGTCTGTCAAGACAAGAGACATTACCGGCGGTCTGCCACGCGTCGCCGAACTGTTTGAAGCACGTTCTCCCAAAGATGCCGGTATGCTCGCCGAGGTAACGGGTACCGTATCCTTCGGCAAGGATACCAAGGGCAAGCAGCGCTTGATGATCACCGAGCCAGATGGCACGGCTCACGAGTACCTGATTCCCAAGGACAAGCATGTCATGGCCCATGATGGGCAAGTAGTCAACAAGGGCGAGGTGATCGTTGATGGACCGGTCGACCCGCATGACATCCTGCGTCTGAAAGGTGTCGAAGAGCTTGCGCGTTACATCATCGATGAAGTCCAGGATGTTTATCGCTTGCAAGGTGTCAAGATCAACGACAAGCACATTGAAGTTATCGTACGTCAAATGTTGCGCCGAGTCGTGATCGTCGAGCCGGGTGATTCGCGCTTTATTCGCGAGGAGCAGGTCGAACGTTCCGAGGTGTTGGACGAGAACGACAAGCTTGTAGCGGAGGGCAAGCGCCCAGCGGAATTCCAATACTTGCTGCTGGGTATCACCAAAGCGAGCTTGTCAACTGATTCGTTTATTTCTGCCGCCTCTTTCCAGGAAACAACGCGAGTTTTGACTGAAGCCGCGATCATGGGCAAACGAGATGAGTTGCGCGGTTTGAAGGAAAACGTGATTGTCGGGCGCCTCATCCCGGCAGGAACCGGCCTTGCTTATCACCGGACACGCAGAATGCATGGAAACGGTAACGAGGCAATGTTCGCCAACTTGGATTCGGAGGACATTCCAGATACAAATTCACAGGCTGATGCGCAGATTAGTTGACGCCCCAAGGTGACGCTACTACAATTCCGCCTCTTTTTTCCTTACCAATCAAGCAAGCTCCGCTATCGATCTAGTCGATCCACGAAACAGGAATAACAGTTATGCCTACTATTAATCAGCTTGTGCGCAAACCTCGCCAAGCGGAAAAAGCAAAAAGCAAAGTACCCGCTCTGGGCAGCTGCCCTGCGAAGCGTGGAGTTTGTACACGCGTTTACACGACAACACCCAAAAAGCCGAACTCTGCATTGCGAAAAGTGGCAAAGGTACGGCTAACGAATGGATTCGAGGTGATTTCCTATATCGGTGGTGAAGGCCATAATCTTCAAGAACACTCGGTGGTTCTGATCCGGGGTGGTCGTGTCAAGGACCTGCCAGGTGTGCGCTATCACATCGTGCGCGGCAGTCTTGATACCCAGGGTGTCAAGGACCGCAAGCAAGCGCGTTCCAAATATGGTGCCAAGCGGCCCAAGAAAGCCTGATCGGGCTAATCGCAAGAAAGGTTATTGATATGCCACGTCGTAGAGAAGTTCCAAAGCGCGACATCCTGCCTGATCCAAAATTTGGCAATGTCGAAGTCTCCAAGTTTGTTAATGTCATCATGACAAGCGGCAAGAAGTCTGTCGCCGAACGTATTGTTTATGGTGCATTCAGTGTGATTTCCCAAAAAAGTGGGAAGGATCCGATTGAGGTTTTCGCATCGGCCATCAACAATGTCAAGCCGGTTGTCGAAGTCAAGAGCCGTCGTGTTGGTGGTGCCAACTATCAGGTTCCTGTGGAGGTTCGCCCCTCCCGTCGCCTGGCGCTTTCCATGCGCTGGATTCGCGAAGCTGCCCGTAAGCGTAGTGAGAAATCGATGGATCAGCGTCTGGCTACTGAGTTGCTCGAGGCGGCAGAAGGGCGTGGCGCAGCCATGAAAAAACGTGAAGAAGTTCATCGCATGGCCGAGGCCAACAAGGCATTCTCGCATTTCAGGTTTTAATAACTGCATCATGCCGCCAGCTGCTTCTGGCGGCTAATATTTTTGCATCCTGCCCGGGGCTGGACTCTCCGTGGCAGGTTTAGAAAGACAGGTAATCCAAGTGGCCCGCAAGACACCCATAGAGCGTTATCGCAACATCGGAATTTCAGCGCATATTGACGCCGGCAAGACGACCACCACCGAGCGCATTCTTTTTTACACTGGCGTCAATCACAAGATTGGCGAGGTGCATGATGGTGCAGCTACCATGGACTGGATGGAGCAGGAGCAGGAGCGCGGGATCACCATTACCTCTGCCGCGACCACTTGTTTCTGGAAGGGCATGGGTGGCAACTTCCAGGAGCATCGCGTCAACATCATTGATACCCCGGGTCACGTCGACTTCACCATCGAGGTTGAGCGTTCGATGCGCGTACTTGATGGTGCCTGCATGGTCTATTGTGCGGTTGGCGGCGTTCAGCCGCAGTCCGAAACTGTGTGGCGCCAGGCTAACAAGTATGGTGTGCCGCGCTTGGCTTTCGTCAACAAGATGGACCGCACAGGAGCTAACTTCTTCAAAGTGCACGACCAGATGCGCGAGCGTCTCAAGGCTAACCCAATTCCCCTTCAGGTCCCGATTGGTGCCGAGGACAAGTTCGAAGGTGTCGTCGATTTGGTCAAGATGAAGGCGATCGTCTGGGATGATGCTTCGCAAGGTACCAAATTCACCTATGGCGATATCCCGGCCAATCTGGTCGAGACCTGCAAAGAGTGGCGCGAGAAGATGCTCGAAGCCGCCGCCGAGGCCTCCGAGGATTTGATGAACAAATACCTCGAGGAAGGTGACCTTTCCGAGGAAGATATCAAGAAGGCCCTGCGCCAGCGCACCATTGCCGGTGAGATTGTGCCGATGCTGTGCGGCTCTGCTTTTAAGAACAAGGGCGTGCAAGCCATGCTTGACGCTATCGTCGAATACATGCCGGCCCCGACTGACATTCCGCCTGTCAAGGGTGTCCTCGAAAACGAAAGTGAGGGTGAGCGCAAGGCCTCCGACGACGAACCCTTTGCTGCATTGGCGTTCAAGATCATGACTGATCCCTTTGTTGGGCAGTTGACCTTCTTCCGTGTGTATTCCGGAGTCATTAATTCCGGGGATACCATCTATAACCCGGTCAAAGGCCGTAAGGAACGCATAGGCCGCATCTTGCAGATGCACGCCAACCAACGCGAGGAAATCAAGGAAGTGCGTGCCGGTGACATCGCGGCTGCAGTCGGCCTCAAAGAGGCAACGACTGGAGAGACGTTGTGTCAGCTTGATAAGGTCATTACCCTTGAGCGTATGGAGTTCCCTGAGCCGGTGATCCACATTGCCGTAGAGCCGAAGACCAAGGTCGACCAAGAGAAAATGGGTATTGCCTTGAATCGGCTGGCTCAGGAAGACCCGTCTTTCCGTGTGCGAACCGATGAGGAATCTGGCCAGACCATCATCTCCGGCATGGGCGAACTGCATCTTGAAATCATCGTAGACCGCATGAGGCGGGAATTCGGCGTTGAAGCCAATATTGGCGCACCGCAGGTGGCATACCGCGAAGCAATCCGCAAAGCGGTGGAGCAGGAAGGTAAATTCGTTAAGCAGTCAGGCGGTCGCGGTCAGTATGGCCATGTTTGGATCAAACTCGAACCTAATGAGCAGGGCAAAGGTTACGAGTTCATCGATGCCATCAAAGGCGGCACAGTACCGCGCGAATACATTCCTGCCGTCGACAAAGGCCTGCAGGAAACCTTGCCGAATGGCGTGCTTGCCGGGTTCCCTGTTGTGGATGTCAAGGTAACGCTGTTTGATGGCTCCTACCACGATGTCGACTCGAACGAGAACGCCTTCAAGATGGCTGCATCAATGGCATTCAAGGATGCGATGCGCAAGGCTAATCCGGTCTTGCTTGAGCCGATGATGTCGGTCGAAGTCGAGACGCCCGAAGATTACATGGGCAACGTGATGGGTGATCTGTCTGGTCGTCGCGGCATGGTGCAGGGTATGGAAGATCTTCCGGGTGGAATCAAGGCTATCAAGGCCGAGGTGCCGCTGGCCGAAATGTTCGGCTACTCAACTCAGTTGCGCTCTCTGAGCCAAGGACGTGCAACCTATTCAATGGAATTCAAGCACTATAACGAGGCGCCTAAAAATGTCGCCGAAGCCGTTATCAACAAGAAATAACCTGTTCTTTAAAGGAAGCGAATCATGGCAAAAGGCAAATTTGAGCGTACGAAGCCGCACGTGAATGTGGGGACGATTGGGCACGTGGACCATGGCAAGACCACGTTGACGGCGGCGATCACGACGATTCTGTCGTCGAAGTTTGGGGGTGAGGCGAAGAAGTACGATGAAATTGACGCGGCGCCGGAAGAAAAGGCGCGCGGCATCACCATCAACACCGCGCACGTTGAATACGAGACGGCCAACCGTCACTACGCGCACGTTGACTGCCCGGGACACGCCGACTACGTCAAGAACATGATTACCGGTGCTGCCCAGATGGACGGAGCCATCCTGGTCGTTTCCGCTGCGGACGGCCCCATGCCGCAGACCCGCGAGCACATCCTGCTGGCCCGTCAGGTGGGCGTACCCTACATCATCGTCTTCATGAACAAGTGCGACATGGTGGACGATGCCGAACTGCTCGAACTCGTTGAAATGGAAGTGCGCGAACTGCTCAGCAAGTACGACTTCCCGGGCGACGACATCCCGATCATCAAGGGCTCGGCCCTCAAGGCCATGGAAGGCGACAAAGGCGAACTCGGCGAAGGCGCCATCTTCAAGCTGGCCGACGCCCTGGACAGCTACATTCCCACCCCCGAGCGTGCCATCGACAAGCCCTTCCTGATGCCCATCGAAGACGTCTTCTCCATCTCCGGTCGCGGCACCGTCGTCACCGGTCGTGTCGAACGCGGCGTCATCAAGGTGGGTGAAGAAATCGAAATCGTGGGCATCCGTCCCACCGTCAAGACCACCTGCACCGGCGTCGAAATGTTCCGCAAGCTGCTCGATCAGGGGCAGGCCGGCGACAACGTCGGCGTGCTGCTGCGCGGCACCAAGCGGGAAGAAGTCGAGCGTGGCCAGGTGCTGGCCAAGCCGGGCTCCATCACCCCGCACACCCACTTCATCGCGGAAGTCTATGTGCTGTCGAAGGACGAAGGGGGGCGTCACACCCCGTTCTTCAACGGCTATCGTCCGCAGTTCTACTTCCGGACGACGGACGTGACAGGCGCGTGCGAACTGCCGGCCGGAACCGAGATGGTGATGCCGGGTGACAACGTGCAGATGACTGTGAAGCTGATCGCGCCGATCGCGATGGAAGACGGCCTGCGCTTCGCCATCCGCGAAGGCGGCCGCACCGTCGGCGCCGGCGTCGTCGCAAAAATCATCGAATAGTATTGCTTTTTTTTCTAAAGGGCAGGATAATCCTGCCCTTTACTTTTGGCCCCTAGGGGTGCCTTGTTCTTTAAGGATCGTGATATGCAAAATCAAAAAATTCGTATTCGATTGAAAGCGTTCGACTATCGCCTTATCGACCAGTCGGCGCTTGAAATTGTGGATACAGCGAAGCGGACCGGCGCGGTGGTGCGTGGCCCCGTTCCGTTGCCGACCAGGATCGAGCGATACAACATTTTGCGCTCGCCCCATGTCAACAAGACATCCCGGGATCAGTTTGAAATTCGGACCCATCTTCGTCTGATGGACATCATAGATCCAACGGATAAGACGGTCGATGCGCTGATGAAGCTGGATCTGCCGGCGGGCGTCGATGTTGAAATCAAGTTGCAATAAACGTTTTTTATTTAGCAATAAAGTGGCGTGGCGCTTTGCCTGTCAAAGTGCCAGTTGAAATACCAACCCGGCCAATCGTAGCCGGTTTCAGGAGAACAAAATGAGTCTAGGCCTTGTAGGGCGCAAGGTCGGCATGACGCGCATCTTTACGGATGATGGAAATACTATTCCGGTAACGGTGCTCGATGTGTCGAACAATCGCGTCGCGCAGATCAAGACAGTGGACGCTGATGGTTATGCGGCAGTTCAGCTTGCGTTTGGTAAGCGTAGAACTTCCAGAGTGAGTAAGCCTGCAGCGGGCCATTTTGCAAAGGCTGGTGTCGAAGCGGCCACGTCCTTGGCAGAGTTCAGAGTGGATGGTGTAGGTGCTGCAGAGGTCAAGTTGGGTGACGCTGTCGGGGCTGCATTATTTTCGGTTGGTCAGATGGTGGATATTACCGGCACGTCGATCGGTAAGGGTTTCTCGGGATCTATCAAGCGCCACCATTTCAGTTCAAACAGGGCGTCGCACGGTAACTCGGTCTCGCACAATTCCCCAGGTTCGATTTCCATGGCTCAGGATCCGGGGCGCGTTTTCCCGGGCAAGCGTATGGCGGGGCATCTTGGTGATGTTAAGCGGACTGCGCAAAATCTTGAGGTCGTGAGAGTTGATGAAAGTCGTCAGCTGCTGTTGATCAAGGGTGCGGTTCCGGGTGCGCGTGGTGGTCAGGTCATTATTCGCCCGGCTGTCAAGACTGCTGCGACAGCAAAGTAAGGGGTTTTGTCCATGGAACTGAAATTAATTAACGCGCAGGGTCAGGCAGGCGCGACCGTGAATGTTTCGGACGGTCTGTTTGGTCGTGACTACAACGAAGCGCTCGTGCACCAGTTAATTGTGGCTTATCAAGCCAATGCTCGTGCCGGTAACCGTGCGCAATTAACTCGGGCGGAAGTGCGTCATAGTACTAAAAAGCCATGGCGTCAAAAGGGAACTGGTCGGGCGCGTATTGGTATGACGTCCAGTCCGTTGTGGCGCGGGGGTGGTCGTGCTTTTCCGAATACCCCGGATGAGAACTTTTCCCATAAGGTTAACCGGAAGATGTACCGGGCCGGCATAGCTGCAATCCTTTCACAGTTGGCGCGCGAAGATCGCCTGGCCGTCGTCGAAAGTTTTACCGTTGAAGCTCCAAAAACCCGATTGGTGGTGCAAAAGCTAAAAGATATGGGCGTCGACTCGGTTCTGCTGGTGACCGATGATCTGAATGACAATTTGATGTTGGCGTCACGCAATCTTCCAAATATGCTTGTGCTGGAGCCAAGGCATGCTGACCCCTTTACTTTGGTGCGTTTCCCTCGCGTGCTGCTAACCAAGGGTGCGGTCGCAAAACTTGAGGAGATGCTGGCATGAGCGATAAACAATTTAGCCAGGAACGCCTGCTGCAAGTGCTTCTTGCCCCGCAAGTCTCAGAAAAGGCAACCATGCTGGCTGAGAAGGGCAATCAGGTTGTATTCCTTGTTACGCCAGATGCTACTAAACCTGAAATCAAAGCTGCAGTCGAATTGCTTTTCAAAGTTCAGGTCAGATCGGTTCAGGTCGCTAATGCGAAGGGCAAGGTCAAGCGTTTTGGTCGGGCCATGGGGCGGCGTAGCGATGTGCGCAAGGCATTTATTAGCTTGGCAGCCGGTCAGGAAATCAACTTTGCGGAAGGGGCTGCATAATGGCCATTGTCAAAGTCAAGCCAACCTCTGCGGGACGGCGTGCTCTCGTCAAGATTGTCAATCCAAACCTGCATAAGGGGCGCTCTCTTGATGCGCTGACTGAAAAGAAATCGCAAAAGGCGGGTCGTAATAACCACGGACACATTACAACTCGTCACCAAGGTGGCGGCCACAAACAACACTATCGCGTTGTTGATTTCAAGCGTAACAAGGATGGGATTGTCGCAAAGGTTGAACGCCTCGAGTATGACCCGAACCGTTCGGCGAATATCGCACTGCTGTGCTATGCGGATGGTGAGCGCCGCTACATCATCGCGCCAAAAGGCTTGGTGGTCGGTCAGGAGGTTCTGAGTGGTCCCGAAGCACCAATCAAAGCGGGTAATACCCTGCCAATCCGCAATATTCCCGTTGGCAGCACAATCCATTGCATTGAGTTGATGCCCGGAAAAGGTGCGCAGATGGCGCGTGCTGCCGGAACATCGGTCCAGTTGCTCGCACGTGAAGGAAGCTACGCGCAAGTACGGCTTCGTTCAGGCGAGATTCGTCGCGTCCATGTTGATTGTCGTGCCACTATCGGCGAGGTTGGCAACGAAGAAAATAATCTGCGGAAAATCGGTAAAGCCGGTGCGAATCGTTGGCGTGGCATTCGTCCGACGGTCCGTGGCGTTGCCATGAACCCGGTTGATCACCCGCATGGTGGCGGCGAGGGCAGAACAGGTGAGGGTCGTGTTCCTGTCAGCCCGTGGGGGCAGCCGACCAAGGGCTATCGCACACGAAGCAATAAGCGCACTGACAATATGATTGTTCAGCGCCGTCACAAGCGTTAAGGAGTTAGGTTATGGCTCGTTCAATCAAAAAAGGCCCGTTTGTCGATGATCATCTGCTGAGAAAAGTAGATGCGGCGCGTGCTTCAAGTGACAAGCGTCCAATCAAAACTTGGTCAAGGCGCTCAACCATTCTTCCCGATTTCATTGGTCTGACCATCGCTGTCCATAACGGTAAGCAACATATTCCGGTTTATGTTTCAGAGAATATGGTTGGACACAAACTCGGTGAGTTCGCTTTGACGCGTACCTTTAAGGGGCATGCGGCTGGCAAGAAGGTAGTTAAGAAGTAAGGGGCAGCTCATGGAAACTAACGCTATTTTGAAAGGTGTCCGTCTTTCTGCGCAGAAAGGCCGGTTGGTTGCTGATCTTGTGCGTGGTAAAGCGGTGGATCAGGCCCTCAGCATTCTTACCTTTTCCCCCAAAAAGGGGGCAGTAATTGTCAAGAAGGTATTGGAATCGGCAATTGCCAATGCAGAGCATAACAACGGCGCTGATATCGACTCACTCAAAGTGACTCGCATCCATGTCGAACAGGGTGCGGTATTAAAGCGCTTCACTGCTCGGGCCAAAGGACGCGGCAACCGAATCAGCAAGCAGACCTGCCACATCTATGTCACGGTTGGCGAATAAGGAACAGATATGGGACAGAAAATTCATCCGATCGGTTTTCGCCTGGCAGTAACGCGCGACTGGTCTTCTCGTTGGTTTGCCAATTCGAAAGCTTTTCCGGGAATGTTGCGTGAAGATATCGCGGTTCGTGACTATCTCAAGAAGAAGCTGGCGCATGCATCTGTCGGTCGCGTTGTTATTGAGCGGCCGGCAAAGAATGCACGGGTAACGGTCTTTAGTGCTCGTCCTGGTGTGGTGATTGGGAAAAAGGGCGAAGATATTGAACAATTGAAGCACGATCTCCAGCGTCGCATGGGGGTGCCGGTGCATGTCAGCATTGAGGAAATTCGGAAACCTGAAATTGATGCACAGTTGATTGCTGATTCGATTGCGCAGCAATTAGAAAAGCGCATCATGTTTCGTCGTGCGATGAAGCGTGCAATGCAAAATGCTATGCGTCTTGGCGCTCAGGGCATCAAAATTATGAGTTCTGGCCGTTTGAATGGTGCAGAAATTGCGCGTACCGAATGGTATCGGGAGGGGCGAGTGCCGCTCCATACGCTTCGAGCTGAAATTGATTATGGTACTTCAGAGGCGAAGACGACTTACGGTGTCATTGGTATCAAGGTTTGGGTATTCAAGGGTGAATCGATGGCACGCGGTGATGCATCCGCAACCTCCACGCCAGAAAGGACAGTTGAAGAGCCGGCGAAGCGAGGGAAGCGCCCTGGTAAGGCTAGTTCAAGTACTGAAACGGAAGTTAAGCCCGCAGCGAAGAAGTCGCCTAGAAAAGTTGAGGCTATCGGTCAGGAGTCCAAGCCTGAAGGTAATGCCAATGAAACCACAAAGCCTGCCGTCAAAAGAGTTCGCAAGACTGCTGGTGTAAAGCCGGGTTCTGCCAGTCAGGATGTGAAGGAGTAATTAAGCATGCTACAACCAGCACGTAGAAAGTATCGCAAGGAGCAAAAGGGGCGCAATACCGGCCTTGCGACTCGCGGCGCCAAAGTTAGTTTCGGTGAGTATGGTCTAAAGGCGATTGCTCGCGGCCGTCTGACCGCTCGCCAAATCGAAGCAGCGCGTCGAGCCATGACTCGCCATATCAAGCGTGGTGGCCGGATTTGGATCCGAATCTTTCCTGATAAGCCTATTTCCAAAAAGCCTGCCGAGGTCCGCATGGGCAACGGCAAGGGCAATCCAGAATACTGGGTTGCGGAAATCCAGCCAGGTAAAGTACTTTATGAAATGGATGGGGTCGATGAGGCACTGGCCCGTGAAGCTTTTAATCTAGCTGCAGCAAAATTGCCGATTGCTACAACTTTTGTTACGCGTCATTTGGGGTAAGCAATGAAAGCTACCGAATTGAGAAAAAAAAGTGATGCCGAACTCGGCAAAGAATTGCTTGACTTGCGCAAGGCTCAGTTTTCCCTGCGTATGCAGCTTTCTACTCAGCAGTTAAACAATACGAGTCAACTCGGCAAGTTGCGCAAGGATGTTGCGCGGATCAAGACAATTCAGTGTGAAAGGGCTAAAGCTAAATGAATCAGGCTAGCCAACCCATGCGCCGTACTCTCGAAGGTCGTGTCGTGAGTGACAAGATGCAAAAAACCGTGACGGTTCTTATCGAACGCCGAGTCAAGCACGCAGTCATTGGCAAGGTTATTACCCGGTCGAAAAAATACCACGCTCATATTGAAGATTTGAGTGCTGCTACTGGCGATCTGGTACAGATTGAAGAGTGTGCTCCTATTGCGAAAACGAAGGCTTGGCGCGTTAGCAAGGTAATCGAAAAAGCGCGAGTTGTTTAATAAGCAGTTGACATGCCGGGCGAAATAGCTAAAATTTCGCCTCTTTGCAAAAGAGGTCGATGTTTGGTCGGCCGGGTCCAGTCCCCTTATTCAAGTAACGGGGTCCAAAACTGACTGTGCTCAGTGTTTTGAGTACGGGTAAAGTTGGAGAGAAAAATGATTCAAATGCAGTCTCGGTTAGATGTGGCCGACAATACGGGTGCCCGTTCGGTCATGTGCATCAAGGTGATGGGTGGCTCAAAGCGCCGCTATGCCGGTATTGGCGACATCATCAAGGTAAGCATCAAGGATGCTGCTCCGCGTGGTCGTGTCAAAAAGGGTGAAGTTTACCACGCAGTTGTAGTGCGCACGGCCAAGGGGGTTCGCCGCTCAGATGGGTCCCTGATCAGGTTTGATAACAACGCTGCGGTTTTGTTGAACAACAAATTTGAGCCGATTGGTACCCGCATTTTCGGGCCTGTCACGCGGGAGTTGCGCAACGAGCGCTTCATGAAGATTGTCTCGCTGGCACCGGAAGTGCTCTAAGCGGACAGGAAGGGCGAATAATGGAAAAAATTCGTAAAGGTGATGATGTCGTTCTCACTACCGGTCGTGACAAAGGTCGGCGCGGTACGGTGCTTCGTTGCCTGGATGATGGCTACCTGTTGGTCGAAGGTGTCAACCGTGTCAAGAAGCACGTACGGCCAAATCCGATGAAAGGTGTGGCAGGGGGCATTGTTGAAAAGGAAATGCCTATTCATCTTTCAAATGTTGCCTTGTTCAATCCGGCAACGCAAAAGGGCGATCGGGTGGGCCTCAAGCGGCTTGAGGATGGTAGTAAGGTGCGCATCTTCAAGTCGAATGGCGAACTGGTTAAGGTTTAAGGGGTAGTCATGGCGCGCTTGCAAGATTTCTATAAAAAAGATGTTGTGCCTCAATTGCGTGAGCAGTTTAAATACGCATCCATCATGGAGGTGCCTCGTATTACAAAAATCACACTCAATATGGGGGTGGGCGAGGCTGTGGCAGATAAGAAGGTCCTAGAGAATGCCGTTGGTGACATGACCAAGATTGCGGGCCAGAAGCCTGTGGTTACCAAAGCAAGGAAAGCTATTGCCGGGTTCAAGATTCGCGAGGGGTATCCGATCGGTTGCATGGTAACGTTGCGCGGTACGCGAATGTTTGAGTTTCTTGATCGCCTGATCAGTGTTGCTATCCCGCGTATTCGGGATTTCCGCGGCATACCCGGCAATAAAGGCTTTGATGGTCGTGGCAACTACAACATCGGTGTCAAGGAACAAATAATTTTCCCTGAAATCGAATATGACAAAATTGATGCTCTGCGTGGGATGAATATCAGTATCACCACGACGGCGAGAAGCGATGCAGAAGGCAAAGCGCTCCTGGCGGCATTCAAATTCCCTTTCAAGAACTGAGGGACTCATGGCAAAACTTGCATTGAAAAATCGTGAGGCCAAGCGGGCCAAACTGGTTGCAAAGTACGCTGCAAAACGTGCTGAGCTGACGGCAATTATCGAAAACGTCAAGCTCAGTGATGACGAGCGTATGCAAGCGCGACTAAAACTGCAATTGCTCCCGCGCAATTCAAGCCCTGTCCGTCAGCGTAATCGTTGCGCGCTAACGGGTCGTCCGCGTGGCGTTTTCAAGAAATTTGGATTGTGCCGCAACAAGCTGCGTGATATCGCCATGCGTGGTGAGGTGCCTGGCATGTCCAAGGCAAGTTGGTGAGGGCTAGAAAATGAGTATGACTGATCCGATCGCCGATATGTTGACGCGCATCCGTAATGGACAGATGGCTGAAAAGCTTGGTGTCACCATGCCATCCTCGAACTTGAAGGAGGCTATTGCCAAGGTTCTGCTGGACGAGGGCTACATTGAAAATTATGCCGTTCGAAAAGATGGCGCGAAGGCTGAGCTTGACATTGAGCTCAAGTATTACGCTGGCCGTCCAGTTATTGAGAGACTTGAGCGCGTGTCTCGTCCGGGCTTGCGGGTATATCGGGGCCAGCAGGAGTTGCCTAAGGTAATGAATGGTCTGGGTATCGCAATCGTGTCCACTCCAAAAGGAGTGATGACAGATCGCAAGGCACGTAACGCCAACGTAGGCGGCGAAGTGCTTTGCATCGTGGCGTAAGGAGTTTTACATGTCTCGTATCGCCAAGAACCCGGTTATGCTGCCCAAAGGTGTAGAAGTGGCGCTGACCGCTGAACAGATTACTGTCAAAGGACCGCTAGGCTCGCTGTCGCAATTCATTCTCCCCTCCGTGGGAGTTGAAAGGGATGGCGATGCCTTGTTGTGCCGTGCTTTCGAAACCCAGGCGAATGGCTCTGCAATGTCAGGGACGATGCGCGCCTTGCTTAATAATATGGTCGTTGGCGTTACCAAGGGTTTCGAAAAGAAGCTGACGTTGGTTGGCGTCGGATACAAAGCGCAGGCGCAGGGCGCCAAACTGAACCTCTCCTTGGGTTATTCGCATCCCGTTGTACATGAAATGCCTGATGGTATCAAGGTTGAAACGCCCTCCCAGACAGAAATATTGATCAAGGGTATTGATCGGCAACTCGTTGGCCAGGTTGCGGCTGAAGTACGTGCCTACCGCTCACCTGAACCTTACAAGGGCAAAGGCATTCGCTATGCCGATGAGGTTGTGGTCATTAAGGAAACCAAGAAGAAATAACTCTTCCAAGGTAACGATACTAAGGGCTTACACATGAACAAAAAGGAATCTCGTCTGCGCAGGGCGCGCAAAACCCGCGCCAAAATTGCGGAACTGAAGATTGTTCGTCTTTCCATTCATCGTTCCAATTGCCATATCTATGCCCAAGTTTATTCTGGGTGCGGAACACAAGTTCTCGCTGCTGCCTCAACTGCTGAAGCGGATTTGCGCAAACAGTTGCCGAACGGAGGGAATGTCGAGGCTGCCAAGGCGGTAGGCAAGCTGATTGCTGAACGTGCCAAGGAAAAGGGTGTTACCGAAGTAGCGTTTGATCGCTCTGGTTTCAAATACCACGGTCGGGTAAAGGCGCTGGCCGAGGCTGCTCGTGAAAACGGGCTTAAATTCTAACGCGGCAGAAAAGCGAGATAGAAAGAAATGGCGAAACCGCAAACTAAGAAGCAGCAACAGGTAGCCGAAGAACGTGATGATGGGCTGCGCGAAAAGATGGTGTCTATCAATCGCGTTACCAAGGTTGTCAAGGGGGGGCGCATTCTCGGCTTTGCCGCGCTAACCGTGGTTGGTGATGGCGATGGTGGCATTGGCATGGGCAAGGGCAAGGCGCGTGAAGTGCCGGTGGCTGTCCAGAAAGCGATGGATGAGGCGCGTCGGAAATTGGCCAAGGTAAGCCTGAAAGACGGGTCACTGCATCACCCCGTGGTGGGCAAGCATGGTGCTACGACAGTGTTGATGTCGCCTGCTGCGGCTGGCACTGGCGTCATTGCTGGTGGTCCGATGCGGGCAGTATTCGAGGTCATGGGCGTTACCGATGTGGTGGCCAAGGCGATTGGATCGACCAACCCTTACAACTTGGTTCGTGCCACTATTAAAGGCTTGATGGTGATGAGCACGCCTGCAGAAATTGCTGCGAAACGTGGCAAGTCCGTGCAGGAAATCCTGGAGGCTTGAGCATGTCTGACAAGAAAATCAAGGTGACTCTCGTCAAGAGCGTCATCGGGACAAAGCAGGATCACCGTGCGACCGTGCGTGGCTTGGGTTTGCGTCGGATCAACCACTCAACGCAACTTCAGGACACGCCGGCAGTTCGTGGCATGATCAAGAAGGTTGCCTACTTAGTGAAGTGTGAGGAATAAGCAATGCGACTTAACAACCTGAAACCGGCCGAAGGTTCGAACCACGCTGCCAAGCGCGTTGGCCGTGGAATAGGCAGCGGCTTGGGTAAAACTTCGGGTCGTGGCCATAAGGGGCAGAAATCCAGAGCAGGCGGATTCCACAAAGTGGGTTTCGAGGGCGGTCAGATGCCCCTGCAACGGCGCTTGCCCAAGCGCGGTTTTGTGTCGCTGACAGCGGCGAGAAATGTTGAAGTGCGATTGTCCGAACTCGAAAAGTTGCCTGTCGAAGATATCGATCTTCTGACCTTGATGCAGGCTGGGGTTGTTCCTGCAAGCAGTCTTTCAGCGAAAGTGATCCTTTCAGGAAAACTCACCCGCAAGGTCAATCTGAAAGGGGTTGGCGCTACCAAGGGTGCGCGTGCGGCCATCGAGGCGGCGGGTGGTAGTGTGGCCGATATCGCTGCAGCTGCTTAAATTGTTATTCGGTCAGGAGTAAAGGGTGGCAAACGCCAATACTGAAGCACTCGCGCTGGGCAAGTCGGGAAAGTTTGGCGACTTGTGGCGTAGGCTTTGGTTTCTGTTGGGTGCGCTCATTGTTTATCGTATTGGCGCGCATATCCCGGTTCCGGGAATTGACCCTGTTCAGCTTGCTGAACTTTTCAATTCTCAGCAGGGCGGCATCCTTGGGGTTTTCAATCTGTTCTCGGGTGGTGCGTTGTCGCGGTTCACGATTTTCGCGCTGGGGATCATGCCATATATCTCCTCGTCGATCATCATGCAGCTAATGACGATTGCGATCCCCACTCTTGAGCAGTTGAAGAAAGAGGGTGAGGCTGGCCGTCGGAAGATCACGCAATATACGCGGTACGGTACGGTTGCATTGGCTTTGTTCCAAGCGATCGGCATCGCCATTGCATTGGAGTCGCAGCCTGGATTGGTGCTTGATCCGGGTTTCATGTTCAGATTGACAACCGTGATGACACTGGTAACAGGCACGATGTTTCTGATGTGGCTAGGTGAGCAGATTACGGAGCGCGGCTTGGGTAATGGCATCTCGATCATCATTTTCGCTGGTATTGCCGCAGGACTGCCAAGTGCGCTGGGAGGTCTCTTCGAGTTGGTTCGCACCGGCGCGATGCATCCCCTGACGTCGATTGTCATTTGCATGCTTGTAATTGTGGTCACGGGCTTTGTCGTGTTCGTTGAGCGGGGACAGCGCAAGATTCTGGTTAATTACGCCAAGCGACAAGTAGGCAACAAGATTTACGGTGGGCAGAGTTCTCACTTGCCGCTCAAGCTCAACATGTCTGGCGTTATCCCGCCGATTTTCGCCTCATCGATTATTCTGTTTCCCGCGACGGCAGCTGGCTGGTTTGGTGCCAGCGAAGGCATGACATGGCTAAAAGATATAGCGGCAACGCTTTCTCCGGGACAGCCGATCTATGTGCTTCTCTATGCCGCCGCGATCATATTCTTTTGTTTTTTCTATACGGCCCTTGTTTTCAACTCAAAGGAAACTGCAGATAACCTTAAGAAGAGCGGCGCTTTCGTGCCAGGGTATCGTCCGGGAGATCAGACAGCGCGTTATATTGACAAGATATTGATGCGTCTGACACTAGTTGGTGCTGTTTATGTAACTTTGGTATGTCTGTTGCCCGAGTTTCTGATCCTGAAGTGGAATGTTCCTTTCTATTTCGGTGGGACTTCACTACTGATTATTGTGGTTGTCACGATGGACTTCATGTCTCAAGTTCAGGCATATCTTATGTCGCATCAGTATGAAAGTCTCTTGAAGAAGGCAAATTTCAAGGGAACTGGCTTACCGGTTCGCTGAACGGACTGGCTGGATTCCATGGCGAAAGAAGATGTAATCGAAATGCAGGGCGAGGTGCTGGAGAACTTGCCAAACGCCACTTTTCGAGTCAAGTTGGAAAATGGGCATGTGGTATTGGGACATATTTCTGGAAAGATGCGTATGCACTACATCCGCATTCTTCCAGGCGACAAGGTGACGGTTCAACTGACACCCTATGATCTCAACAAGGCACGCATTGTATTTAGAGCCAAATAGTAATTACAGAGAATTTTGCGGAGAAGAAAATGAGAGTACAAGCTTCGGTCAAGCGTATTTGTCGCAAGTGCAAGATTATTCGCCGTAACGGTGTCGTGCGTGTGATCTGTGCCGATCCGCGACACAAACAACGTCAAGGTTGAAAAACAGCCGATCTTCTTTTACAATTGCCGGTTCTCGTTTGTACCGGTTCTGTCGAACGTAACTAGGGACAAGGTAAGCGTATGGCCCGTATTGCAGGTGTAAACATTCCGAATCATCAACATGCCGAGATCGCCCTGACGGCGATTTACGGTATTGGCCGTTCGCGCGCACAAAAAATCTGCGATGCAGCGGGAATTGTCCGTACGACCAAGATCAAGGATCTTACCGAAGCGGATATGGACCGTCTGCGTGAGGCAGTTGGAAAATTTGCGGTGGAAGGCGACCTGCGCCGCGAGGTGACCATGAGCATCAAGCGTCTCATGGACTTGGGGTGCTATCGTGGCGTGCGTCACCGGCGCGGGCTTCCTGTGCGCGGTCAAAGAACTCGCACCAACGCTCGTACTCGCAAGGGGCCGCGCAAATCGGTCGCCGGAAGCAAGAAATAATCAGCAGGGTAATTAGACATGGCAAAAACGACGACCAAAGTACGGAAGAAGGTCAAAAAGAATGTTGCGGAAGGTATCGCGCACGTTCATGCCTCCTTCAACAACACAATCATCACCATCACTGACCGTCAGGGCAACGCCCTTTCGTGGGCAACCTCTGGTGGGGCCGGCTTCAAAGGCTCGCGCAAATCCACACCCTTTGCCGCTCAAGTAGCAGCAGAGGCGGCAGGCAAGGCTGCTCAGGAATGTGGCATCAAGAATCTCGAGGTGCGTATCAAGGGCCCTGGCCCTGGTCGTGAATCCGCAGTGCGTGCGCTGAATGCTCTGGGGATCAAGATCAGCAGCATTACCGATATCACCCCGATCCCGCACAATGGTTGCCGGCCGCCCAAGCGGCGCCGCATCTAAGCCCAGTCAAGGAGTAAGCAAGTGGCCCGCAATCTCGATCCGAAATGCCGTCAGTGCCGCCGCGAGGGAGAAAAGCTCTTCCTCAAGGGTGAGAAGTGCTTTACCGACAAATGCTCCATCGAACGTCGCTCCTATGCGCCTGGTCAACATGGCCAAAAGTCAGGCCAGCGCCTTTCTGGCTATGGGCAGCAGTTGCGTGAAAAGCAAAAGATTCGTCGTCTTTATGGAGTGCTTGAGCGGCAATTCCGCAAGACCTTCGCAGAGGCTGATCGTCGCAAAGGCCAGACTGGTGAGAATCTCTTGCAGATTCTTGAAGGTCGTCTCGACTCAGTTGCCTATCGCATGGGGTTTGGCGCTTCTCGTGCCGAGGCTCGCCAGATCGTGCGTCATAACGGCGTGTTGGTGAATGGCAAGCGCGTCAACATTCCCTCTTTCAACGTCAATCCGGGTGATGCGGTTCAGTTGACCGAAGCCGCCCGCGCACATTTACGTGTCAAGGCAGCCATGGAGGCGGCCGAGTCCCGTGGTTTCCCCGAGTGGGTCGAAGTTGATGTCAAAGCGGGTAAGGGTGTGTTCAAGGCCTATCCGGCACGCGAAGACCTGCCGCCTTCCATCAAGGAAGGCCTCGTTGTCGAACTTTATTCGCGTTAATTTCCATTTCGGTGCGCCCGAGGCAGCAGCCTTGGGCGCACCTGTCCATTTGAGGAACGAAGATGCAAAGTCACGCGCTTCTGAAACCCCGCATCATTGACGTTCAGGCACTTTCACCGGTGCATGCCCGTGTTGTCATGGAACCCTTCGAAAGAGGATTTGGCCATACGCTGGGTAACGCACTGCGCCGCATCCTGCTGTCCTCGATGCCGGGAGCAGCGCCGACCGAGATCGCCATCGAAGGCGTACTGCACGAATATTCCACCCTAGAAGGCGTGCGTGAAGATGTCGTCGACATCATGCTGAACCTGAAGGGTGTCGTCATGCGCCTGCACAATCGTGGCGAAACGACGCTGTCACTCTCCAAAAAATGCGAAGGCGAAGAGACCAAGGTCACTGCTGCCGACATCGAAGCCAGCCACGACATAGAGATTATCAATCCCGATCACGTCATTGCACACTTGGCGCCAGGCGGCAAACTCGACATGCAGATCAAGGTTGAGGCCGGACGCGGTTATGTGCCTGCCAATGTGCGAGCTGCGGTGAAGGAAAACAAGACGATCGGACGCATCCTGATGGATGCCTCGTTCAGCCCGGTACGCCGCGTCAGCTATCAGGTCGAAGCCGCGCGTGTCGAGCAGCGTACCGATTTGGACAAGCTGGTTATCGATATCGAAACCAACGGTGCGATTGACCCGGAAGAGTCGATCCGCTATGCCGCCGGTATCCTGATGGATCAATTGTCCGTGTTCTCCGATCTCGAAGGTACTCCGATCTCCATCGAGACTCCGAAGCAGACCACCGTCGACCCAATCCTGCTGCACCCTGTCGATGATCTTGAACTGACCGTCCGTTCGGCGAACTGTCTCAAGGCTGAAAACATCTACTACATCGGCGATCTGATCCAGCGTACGGAAACCGAACTGCTGAAAACGCCGAATCTGGGACGCAAGTCACTCAACGAAATCAAGGAAGTCCTCGCCTCG
>Ga0172375_10002254_pt1 | contig 30269 bp, 24 predicted proteins | sample LakKiv1m_FD_114537 | JGI IMG/M metagenome (GOLD analysis project Ga0172375, IMG submission 114537) | Freshwater microbial communities from Kabuno Bay, South-Kivu, Congo - kab_092012_11.1m | ecosystem: Environmental > Aquatic > Freshwater > Lake | place: Democratic Republic of the Congo... | reverse complement strand
TTATGGTCCCGGGCATGACGGCGCCGGGCCGTTCCACAACCGTGCTTCTGGTTTCCATGATCGTCAGGTATTTCTCGAAGCCCGCGCGTGCGGCTTCCACTTCGCTGAAATAGGCTATGAACATGCCGACCCGTGTTGTGAGCATGCCCTGGTAGCCCATGAATGCCAGGAGCGTACCCAGTGTCATCGGCTCCACATATCCGATCTTGTTAATGATCAGGTAACCACCTGCGATGTACAATATGGCGGTCAGCATTGTGCCGATACCGGTGCTGGTAAAGGAAAGGGCCATCTGGTTAAGTGCCAGCTGGATGCATTTTTCCTGGACCGGCCATACCTGTTTTTCGAAATCATCTGCTGTATATTTTTCAAGCGTGTAAGCCTGGATGGTTTTTGTGCCGCGCAGCCTGTCAAGAATGTAACCGGACACCCAGTTGTGGGCGGCGATATGTTCACGGGAGCGCTGGCGGATTTTCTTGCCGAAATAACGTCCGACCATGATGTAACCGCCAATTCCGATTATTACGATAAAGGTCATAACCGGACTCATCCACATGCAGATGCCGAATGACAGCACCAGGATGAGACCGTTGGCTGCGAATTCCGCAAGCGCGCGTGTTATGCCGCCAATTCTGGTAATGGATTGCTCGAACACACTGTCGTGGAGGTGTCCGGTGGGATATTTGTCGTGGAATCTCATGCACAGCCGCTGCAGGTGACTGAATCCCTGGGCACGCATCCGGAAGAGTACCTCTTCGCGGAAGGGGATCATGATGCGTTCTGCCAGGAGCCATAGAATGAGATTCAAGAAATGCGCTCCGAAATACGCGGTCATGGCCAAAACAAGAACGGAAAAACTGTTTTTCAGGATACCGTTGTCTATTGCGTATTTGATCGGAAGCGGAAGAAATACCATGAATATCGCCGAACCCGCGACCAGCGCCGACGCGGCAAATAACTTGCGACGGTTCGGGTGAGCGAAGCTCCACAAACGTTGAGCCAACTGGCGCAGCGTGTAATTCACAGTGGTTTCGGTTTCGGTCGATTGCATTACATCCCCCTTGTTGCCTGCTTTTGCGGTCGTATTCATAGGCTGTGGCTGAAATACCCGGCAAGCTTTGCCGGGAGTTCCGGCACTTTCATGGGTTTGCTGCCCTTGCGAAGCGATTCAGTGGCCATGCAACCCGCTGCCACGCTTTGTCTCGCGGCAACAGGTGATGTGTCGGTCGAGCCGCCGTTACGAAGGTAACGGATAAACACGTCCACGATTTTCGGATCTGCGCCGCCGTGCACGCTGTTGTCCGGGGGGAATGTGTATTCTGCATCTGCGTCGGCCCTGTAAGCGTCGCGCCGCTTGTTCCAAAGCCTGACCGTGGCCGATCCCGGGAGGTCGCCGAAGTTCTCGATGCGTCCTTCAGTCCCGATGATGGTGTAGTTTCGCCATGCGTCGGGCGTGAAATGACATTGTACGTATGAGGCCATTACCCCGTTGTCCATGTGCATCAGCATCATGTTCACATCTTCCACGTCTATCAACGGACTGAGTTCCTTCTGCGCGAGGGGTGGCCAGTTGGATTCCTGGAACATCGTGTTGCCGGGTTTCGACGGGCTGCGGCGATCGGTGACCCTGTCATACACTGTCAACGCACCCATTGCCGTGACGGTCCTCGTGTAGCTGCCGCACAGCCAGTGGAGCACGTCTATGTCGTGCGTGCCCTTTTGCAGAAGCAATCCGGTGGTTTTGGATCGTTCCGAGTGCCAGTCCTTGAAATATGCGTCACCCCCATACGATATGAAATGCCGGCACCAGGCTGTCTTGACTTCGCCGATGGCGCCGGAGTCGATCAGTTCCTTCATCTTCCTGATGACCGGGAAATGGCGCATGTTGTGGCCGAGGTAGAGCTTGCCCTTCATCTCGAACGCGGCCTTGAGTATGCGATCGCATCCGGCGATGGTAATGGCCATCGGCTTTTCAAGGTACACCGCCTTGCCCGCGCGCAGCGCAGCCACGGCTTGTTCTTCATGCAGGAAATCAGGCGTGGTGACAAATACCGCATCTATATCGGACTTGGCCAGGATCTGGCGGTAGTCTTCCGTTATGAAAACATCGGATCCGAATTTCTCCTTGAACCATTTCAGGCTATTCGTATTCGTATCCGCACCGGCCACCAGCCGTACGCCTTTCTCGGGCCGGTGGGCGAAATGAGCCAGACATCCACGTCCGCCAACTCCAATAACGCCAATCCGTAATTCGTTCGTTTTCTTTTTCATGTTTTGCTGCAAACTTATAATTCGCCTTTGTTTTGCGGTTGCACAACATCCTTCAATTGTTATGCAAACGCAGTATTAATCATTTCCGGCTCCTGAATATTGACTTTTGAATTCGCTCTTGCAAAAGATCCGCTTTGTAAAAACCGGATTCCCGTGTTGACTACTGCGGTGATACCCGTATCGAGTGGACTTCTCGTTCGCATCAGGCGTAATACTTGTCTATAACGTTTTTGACCGTATCAGCCCACTGTGTCAGGTTTGAGGGGTTATTGGCTATCGTGCTGATGTCTTTCAAGACGAATTCCAGGGTGGTCCCGTGGGTGCGGCATGCCTCGCAATAGCGTTCTATTTCCTGTTTTACCGGTTCAGGATTGAATTTCGGCATTGCGACGAACGCCGGGTTCGGTTTTGCGGCCATGACGTAATCGCGTCCGATATTTTCCGCCGCACGCTGTGCATCGGCCCAGGGCGTGATGGAAATCTTGCGCAGGTTCTTGAAACGCTTGCGCAAGATACCGATCTTGCGGTCCATCGGCTCGCAGCAGCCGTAATAGAGCAATCCGCAGTCCTTGTACAACTCCTGATTGTAGGCCAGGTCGAACTCGTCGTGCATATCTGGGGAGACGGAGCCGAAAATCTGTGCTGCACAGCGGCCCCAGACGTCTTTGGGCCTGATATGCCCTGTGCAATCCGCCGCCGGCAACTCACGTGCGCAGGCAGGGGTACAGTGCAGGGTATAAGGGCGTGGATTCAGCAGTTCATGCTGCTCTATCTGAATGAAAGCCGATTTTGATATTTCCATGAAACGCCGGGCTGTTTTGTGCATGAATTCCGGCCGCTCCGCAAGGTCCAGTAGCAGGTTATCCACGCCGCGGTATTGCGCAATGCTGTCCCATATGCTGGAATGCAGGCCGTCTGCGCCAATCGACTCCACATCCATAAGACCGGCGAATACTTCCCTGGCAGTGGCAAGCGCTTCTTCGGTTGCGGCCTTGTCATATTTCAATTCAGGATTGCATAACTTCGCCAGGTCATCTTCGGTCTTAAGCTGGTCTGAATACTCGTGGGCCGCGATATATGCACCGGTATCGCCCTTGATCTGCTTTTCCTGCACGTGTACACGACTGTTATCAGTCCAGATTATGCGTTTGTTTACGTAGAAGACCGGCGGTACGACAAGGTCAACCTGGAAGTGATCCCACTGGTAGAGAGTGACCCGGAGGTGCGACTCGATCCAATGCAGGTCTGGCGCACAGGTATTGGTCAGGAATGGATCGCGAATTTCGCCCCACGGGACTTCATTAATGAGAACCACCGGCCGTACTTTCTCCAGCGCGTTAGTTTTGTAATACCGTTCGATGCGAGCCTGCTGCACGGGCAGATGCGCGATCTCGCTGAAACGTGCGGCAAGCTGTCGCAATGTTTTCTTATCTTTTTCGCTTATTTGCATAGTTTGCTCCAGTGGATGTAATGAGAATCAAAATCGCGGCACACTCGTACAATTCCAGCTCCTTGCAAAACGCCCCGCAACATGCTGCCTGACGGCTTGCATTGCGGGTCGTACGGTCAGTTGCGAAGTCGCACAGCTCACTTCGCGTTTGCGCTACACTCCAACCGTCGGCTCACTTTTTCATTGAGGCCTGTCTGCCGTGCCCGGCACAGGCAGTCATCATTCCGAACTCAAAAGAAACAGAGACAATTTTGCACATTTCGAGGCGTTTGTCTACTCCCGCCTGATTGTCAGCGATTTCAGGATGTTATTGTCTTATAGTACCAACTGACAACTTCGCTTATGGAATTATTTATAGTGACTTCCGGTCGGTTTGGTGGTATGACTTTTTGATAGACAAGGAGCTGATTTGTTTATGCCGACAGGAACGGTAATGATTGTAGACGATGATGCACTTCTTCTCCAGGTATTGAGGATGCTTTTGGAGAATCAGGGGTACACTGTGATTACTGTTTCCGATGGACTTACTGGGCTTGCAAAGCTCCGGGAGGGCGGCATTGATTTGGTTATCAGCGATCTCCGTATGAATCCGATGGACGGGATTGAATTTCTCCGGAAAGTCCGCGAGGAGCATGGAAACCAACTGCCTGTGATCATGTTGACTGCCTATGCTTCGGTAAAAACCTCCAGACAGGCCGGCGAACTGGGAGCTTTTGCTTACCTCTCAAAGCCATTCTCGAACGAGGAAGTCATTTCGATTGTACAGCGTGGTATCGATTCGGTAAAGCGGCAGGCATGATGTGGCTTTAAGCGGCAGAGAAATAGTCATGCTCAAACTTAAAGACAATGTCGGCACAGCGTCTCCTGGTTGGCGCACAGCGCTGGACGGTTTAGTCGCAAAGGACATTTTCGCTACGGCGACCGTTCTTTATCTCGAGAAATGGGATGACGGCGCAGTCGCTGCCGAATTGACGTCACGGACCGGGAAGCAGGTCTCGGCTGAAATGTCCAAGGCTATCAGGGTTGATGCCGCGGTGGAGGCGCTTGTTTCCGGCGATGCAGCGCTGCGCCGCGAATGGATGTACCGTTATCGCGTGCTGACTCCCCGTACCCTGGTCAAGGAATACATGTTTCTGACTGGGATCCCCGCTTTTTTTGAGGCCAAGGTGGAACTTGCCGACGAGTTGTTCTGGCTATCAAGGGATAATTCGATAGATGAACTCACGGAAGCTTTCAATGCGGCAATGGGCCGGAAGAATATTTCCTCTGATTTGCTGTGCGAGTTCCTGGCGTATCGCACAGTGATGCTTGATGTCAAGCAGCACATTAACAAGCGCGCCACGGCAACTCGATCCGATGCCGTAGAAATGCTGGATAGCCTCGCTGCAAAAGTTTTCGATTCCTACAGCAAGTTCGGGAATAATATCGTTGTAGCCGCCCGGAAAGTTGAAGCTGTATTGGAACTTCCGCGTGGCTCTATGACTCCTGAAATGACGCGTTGCCTCATGGAGTACCATGTCCTGCTTGAATATCCTGAAATGACTGATGGCGACTCCTTGCGTCGCATTATCGCGGAAGATGATGTTTTCAGCTCAATTGATGAAGTAGTGTACGGAGATCCGGAAGTATTGACCGTGGAGCAGATGCCATCGTTGTTCGCGGCGATGAACGCAAGTCCGGTTCTGGCGCCCAGGCACCTGTCCAGGATCAAACGGGTCGCCGGCCGGCTGGCAGCGCAGGATACCAGCCCTGAAAAAAACTCTGAAAAAGTAAGGCGCATGGCAGAGAAACACGACAGGCTGGATGACGTTAATCCGCTTTTGCCCACTAAAATAGACACAGTTGTAAAGACCAAGCGAATCACCTCGCCGGAGTTGAAGAAAACCCTCGCATTGGTCAACACCGTATCCACGATTGATGAAGTGGTGGAATTCATGAAAGATCAGGTTGTTGCCGAATCAGAACGGCCGGCACTTGGTGATTTTATGTCAAAGTACTGTTTCGCGCGGTTTGGCATTAATGTCCTGCCCGCTGTTATCAATGGCCCGCCAGTTCAATAGCATATCCGAATTCGATTGCGGTTAACGTCTGCGTGTCTATAATTAATTTTTATTAAATTTTGAAATAACTGGACAGTATTGAAAGACAACAGGAAATAATCGGAGCGACAGCTTCGAAAGGAGGAGTTACATGTGGTACTGGTTGATTCCCTTGCTGGTGGTGATAGTGGTGGTGATGCTTGTTATTTCGATTTACAACAAACTCGTTGCGCTTCGCAACAGGTTCAAGAATGCTTTTGCGCAAATAGATGTACAGCTAAAGCGAAGGTATGATCTGATTCCCAACCTTGTAGAGACGGCCAAGGGTTATCTGTCGCATGAACGGCAGACGCTTGAAGCCGTAACCAATGCACGGAACCAGGCCGCAAGCGCAATAAAGGCCGCTTCTCAGAATCCGGGCGATCCCAACGCCATGAAGGGGTTGATGGGCGCTGAATCAATGCTCACGGGCGCACTTGGCCGTTTGCTTGTTACGGTTGAGCAGTATCCGGACTTGAAGGCCAACCAGACCATGATGCAGCTCATGGAGGAACTGAGTTCCACGGAAAACAAGGTGGCATTCTCGCGCCAGGCATACAATGACGCGGTCATGGTTTACAATACCACCCGTGAGGTCTTCCCTAACGTCATGTTTGCTGGAATGTTTGGGTTCACGCCGGCGGCGCTTTTTGAAATCACGGCTGAAGCCGAACGCGAAGCTCCCAAAGTTTCGTTCAAGTAAACAAGGCGCATGAACCGCGCCGCGGCATATTCGACCGCCGGGCGCGGATAAGGGATGATTTGGCTTGCGACTGGAGGCCGCGATGACCGCACAAACCGGGGCGATGGACTTTTTTCGATATCAGGATGAAGCCAGGCGGAAGAGCAGTCTTCTGGTATTTTATTATTTCCTTGCCGTCATTCTGATCATCGTGGCGGTTTACCTTGCATGCGCGCTGGTGTTTGCGGGTTACAGCGCCCATCAGGGAAGTGAGCCGGACGTCTCCCATCTATGGCATCCTGAGTTGTTCTTGTGGGTAGCAGGTATTTCCATCGCCATTGTGGCTGTCGGCAGTCTGGTGAAGATTGCGCAAATGTCAGGTGGAGGGGAGATGGTAGCCAGGATGCTTGGCGGACGGCCTGTTAATTCCGATACTCGCGACATCAACGAGCGCAAAATATTGAATGTGGTGGAGGAGATGGCCATAGCATCCGGCATGGCTGTGCCGCGCGTGTTCATCATGGATAATGAGGAGCAGATTAATGCATTTGCCGCGGGTTTCACGGCGAAGGATGCGGTGATAGGCGTGACTCGCGGGTGTATCGTCAAACTTACGCGCGATGAACTGCAGGGAGTCATTGCGCATGAGTTCAGCCACATTCTTAATGGAGACATGCGGCTCAACATCCGGCTGATAGGGGTGCTTAACGGCATTCTGATAATTGGCATGATCGGTTACTGGATGCTGAGAGTTGCGCTCAGGTCCGGCAGTTCTCGCGGGAGCAAGAAGGGCGGAAACACCCTTCCTTTTGCGCTGCTCGGGCTCCTGATAATGATTATCGGGTATGTCGGAGTGTTTTTCGGCAAGTTGATCAAGGCGGCAGTTTCGCGGCAACGCGAGTATCTCGCGGATGCTTCCGCAGTTCAGTTTACCCGCAATCCGGCCGGCATCGGCAATGCCCTGAAGAAAATCGGCGGGGTAGGATCGCGAATCGAGGATTCTCATGCGGAAGAAGCCAGTCATTTCTATTTTGCCAACGGATTATCCAGCGCATTCTTGAATCTTTTTGCCACACATCCGCCGATTACTGAAAGAATTCGCAGGATTGATCCTGCATTTTCCGGTGATTTCTCGAAGCTTGTCCAGTCCCGGGAGACCGGTCAAGAGGCGGATGGTGGAGTGTCGGCGTTTGCCGGCACCGGCCGTTTTGCGGCAAGTTCCGAAAGCATTCTCGCGGATGTCGGGGCTCCTTCGTCGGAGCACCTCCAGTATGCCGCGTCGGTTATTGCCAATATTCCCCAGGCGCTTGCCGATGCTGTACACAGTCCGACCGGCGCTGAATTGGTCATATATGCGCTGTTACTGAATGCGGAAACGGGTTCTCGTGAAAGGCAGCTTGCAGCAATCGGTCGGCTGGATGGCGATGATCCCGTCGGCAAAGTGACGGAGTTTGCCGCTTTGCTGCAACGTATTTCGGCCGATTACCGGCTTCCTCTTGCATGGTTGTCCATATCGGGATTGAAGGCCATGGCGAAGGATCGGTTTCCGAAGTTCAAAGACACCATTAATCAGCTTGTAAACGCGGATGAGGAAACGGATCTTTTCGAGTACACAATGCAGCGCATGATTTTGCGTAATGTTGAGCCGGGTTTTACAAAAGTGCACGCGCCCTCGGTGCAGTATCACGATGTTAAATCGGTTTATAAACCATGCGCTGAATTGTTGTCGTGTTTGGCTTGCTGGGGTGCGGACGATATTGCAGGAGCGGAAAAGGCTTTTATGGCAGGCGTTTCGCGGATTTTCCCGGGCCGGGCATTGGCCATGAACAAGCCGGAAGAATGCGGACTTGCGATGCTTGACAGGGCGTTGAATCAGATTGGCCTGTCATCGCATCTCGTCAGGAAAAGCGTGCTGGATGCATGCATCGCATGTATAGGCTCGGATGGCATGATTACGGCGGAGGAAGCGGAATTAATACGCGCCGTAGGCGATTCGTTCGATTGTCCGATTCCACCGTTCCTGCCCGGGAAAATCGCAAGGGCGGCATGATGACGGGACGGTATACCTTTTGATCCGACATAGGATCAGTTCGCGAATCGCGCGCACAGTCTGTCTGCGTTACTCAGAAGTTGAATTTGGTGCCGGATACCGGCATGTCCGTTCTCGCGGGAGTAGCCGATTTGTCGCTAACGATTTGCTCAATCCGGTCCACTTCCCAGTTAATGCCTATTCGATTCAGCCAGACTGCATTCGTATATGATTGCCCTGCGCTTGTGTAGCCAAGATACACGCATGCGGCGCTTTTGCCGACATAGAACCCGGCTTCAGACTTCGGGAGTATAGTGGCGTTTGGCGGGAAATTCGTGCTTGACTTGACGGCAGCCGATGCCAGTTGATACATGTCTGACTCAGAATACAAAGAACATCCACCGCACATGACCGTCATTAGAACAGCCGCAAGCACATGATTGATATATTTCATTTGTCATCTCCGTTGTCGCAAAAATCAGTCGTTCAGGCCTTATGCTCCGGTTGCGATAGAATGATAATACGATGTCTGCGCAAGGCGAACAAGCATGGAATGGCAACATTAATGCGGTTCCATCCCCGGGTGTAAGTAAAATTTGTTGCACTGTCATCCCATTGGCGGCAGCCTTGACTCGCGGGTTGTCATGGTTAAGATATCTGGCTGTGATGATATCAAGTGGAAGAATTTGAGCGGGATCGCAAAATGAAGAAAATGATTATCGCGTGCGTCCTTGGATTGTGTATGGCCGTTATGCTTGCTTTTGCGCCGTTGCATCTTGCTTCGGGCGCTGATGGATCCGTGGGCAGGAACGAACAGCAATTCCGAGAGGCGGCCATGGCTGAAGTTCATGCGCAAGAGGCATCCTCCGCCGGTAAATTTGATGAAGCTACAGAGTTGTATGCAATTGCCCTGGATAATTACAGCAAGTTGCTGAAGGACGCGCCGTCTTTCCGATTGAAAGTGGTGCAGGATCGAACGGCCAATTGCTTAAATGAAATCAAGGCCTTGATGGAAAATCCGGTTATTCAAAAAAAATATGCCGTAACAGTCAGGGATTTGATGACGATTGCAGCCGCGCGGCTGGAAGCATCGTCATCTCGCCGGTCACAGCCGATTGCGTCGGCCGCATCCGTTCTCCAGTCGGTTGCGCCTGCCACCGGCCTGACCACGGTGGCGGTTTCTACGCCGGTTGTTATTAAGCCTGCCGGCTCGACCGGGGTTACGGATACTGTGCGGGATGATGAAATGCGCAAGGAAATGGCAAGGATCAGGAACGATTACGTCAATGCCGTCCATGAGCTCGCAAAATTAAAGGCAATTCCGAAAGCCACAAAGAAGAAACCTGGCGAGTCCGGGATGATCCTTGGAATCGAGGCTCAAATGGCCGAGTTGCAGAGGCAGATAGACCAGCTGCGCAATGAGAAAACCATGCTTCAGTCCCGTGTAACCGAGCTTTCAGCCCGACCCCGGCCTTCATCTCCGGGCGGTCCGGCCGGCCTTGCCATCCGACTGATGAAAGAAGACAAGATATTGGAGGCACAGGAGGTGTTGGTCAACGGGCTTGCCAAAACGCCGGACGATGTGGATCTCAAGCTGGCTCTTGGTATTCTATATTGCAGGCAGAATAAGTTTGCGGAAGCCGTTCGCGTGCTTGGGCCTGTTGTCGCCAGCGATGAAACCGATGCCAGGGCATGTCTGGTTATCGGGGCGGCTTACACTGGGCTCGGTAAATTGAACGATGCCCATTTCGAGCTTGCTAAGGCTGTTGGTTTCGAACCAGACATGCCTGATGCTCATTACAATCTGGCCCAGTTGCTTATGCTTGTCAAACCGGCGGATCCCAAGGCCGCGATGGGACATTACCGGCAGGCTTTGCAACTAGGCGCAGCACCGGATGCCGGGTTTGAAGCCGAACTCGACAAGGCGCTTAATTCAGGCAGCGGCGCCAGGTAAGAAAACGGGTGGCCGGATCTGGTTTTGTGAGCCGTTTGTCAATCGTGGATGATTGTAACTGCCCTGTTGTGCATCCTGTCAGCTCTTCCGTGACCACCCGGGTTATTTTCCAAGTTTGATCCGGCCAAACTGGTTTGTGTCGACATGGGCCTGGGTACCCGGAAACCATGTGGCATGAACAATGCCCGTACCGTCCTGATTGTCGGCGTCGTTCACGTATATCTGGAATCCGGCAATAGTTCCGGAAGAAGGCGAGATTCCGACGGCCTTCCATGGCAATGCGGCTTCTATGGTGCAGCTGTTGCCGGACACTGTACGAGCTACAGCAATGTCAGCGCGAATTTTCTTCAGGCTCTTCTTGCTGCGCGAGTCGTACATTTTGAAACGGAGCGCAGACTGGTTTGTGGCCATGCCAGGGGAAAGAATCCATTGGACTCTCTCGCCGGAACCGGGAGCGGCCGAGAGGAACAATTCAATACTGTCCAATTTCCAAAGGCTGTTTGTGTCCTCGTATTCGTACCATACATCGTCCGTAATCTTGGCGAGTACCAGAAGGTTTTTGCTGTCCCAGCCTAGTGTGACCTTTGCGTCGAGGCTTGGAGAATTAGTGAACGGGACGGCCGTCTTTCCCGGCTCACCCGGAATCACAAGCGGCAGCGTTAATCCATCCGCTGCCCAGTCGTCATCCCTGCCGTCTATCATTATGCCCTCCAGCCGGGGCGCTTCGCACGAGGGAGGAGGGGGATTGGATGCCGGAGCAACAGCACGCTGTGTGCTTTTCGCAGCCTGGTAGAATGGCGTGTAATTCATCGCCGCAGGTGGGGTCGCCCTGTCAAGAACGAACGAATCTATTTCTTTCCCATCCGGTGTGTTTACTTTCACAGAGAGGTTCGTTTTTGTGGCTGTAAAGATCGCGTAATGGAACACTTTGGCAAATTCCTCAACGAATGGGGCGGGATTGACATCATAAAAAGGAGCGCCGCCGCCACCGGTGACCATATGGACTGTGGCCCAGCCGTTTTCTTTCGATGACATGGGTTTGGTGCGAACATAATGATGGTCATGGCCGCATACCGCAATGTCCACTTTGTACTTCTCCATCACTGGAGCGAGTGTCTCAATCCACCTGGCATTTGGTCCTCGACTGGCCGATGAACTGAACAATGGCTCATGGAACTGAAGTATAGTCCATCCGTCGAATTTCTTCGCAAGTTGGTCTTTCATCCACTTATACTGCTCCGAGTTGGGCGAAATGTCTTCGTATTGATTGAGTGTCAGCACCCGAACCGGACCGCACTTGAACTGGTACCATTTCTCGTTACCCGGCAAAGAGAACAGACGTGTATAATATATGGAATTCTTTTCGTGATTGCCTAAACACGGAAAAACGGGCGTTCCGGCCAGCAATTCCGCCGCCGGTTGAAAGAATTCAGAATCCCATAAATCTGCCTTGCGTCCATCTGCGACCAGGTCGCCGGAGCACAGGCTGAAAAGCGGACCGGCGGCCGCTATTGCATCCGCCACCAGTTTGTGGCTTTCCGGATTCGTGCGCGTGTCGCCGTATGCCGCAAATACAACTGTTCCCGTGCTTGACTCGGGCCATGTCCGGAAATTTACAGGAGGGGTTGTCTTGTCGCCGATCCGGATGCGGTAACGGAGTTTTGTATCTGTTGGAAGACCGCTGACCTTGATCTCGAAAGAGTCGGTAATTTTGTCGTATCGCCCCCTTGAAGACATTATCCCGCCGCTGGGCAGTAGCACTTCAATGGTCACTTTGCTGTCTCGCAGGGATGCGATCGGACGTCCCATGAATACTGCGCTTGAGGCGGTTACGTTCTGGATGACAGGCCCCCGGTCGAGCATGGACGTGAAACGGTCCGCGGAAGCCGATGCGACAACCGGGACAAACAGTGCGCCGATCGCCAGTAGAATTGGGCTGATTTTCATGATATTGTTCCTTTCCGGAAACCGGCATACCAGTAGTTGCGTCCTGTTCGAACGCGGCATGCCGGCTAATTGTTCGATGGAAACTACTCAGCTATTTGTCCTGTCCAACTTTCTTTACCGCCTTAGTCGTTACGTTCAATGTCTGAAATTGAAAGCTTCCTGTGCTTTAGCTTTTTGTTCGCCTGTTCAAGATTCTTCCTGCCGGCGACCACGCATATTCCACTGTGGCTTTTGGCTGCACGGAGCGTGGCCATCATGGCAGACCGTACATCGTGCGGAGTTGTCGCAAGAAGTTGAATCCGCCTGCGCTCGCGCCATTCGTCCGTTTGTTCCGTCAACATGCGCACCATGGCAAGTCCAGTTGCATCTTCAGGGCGGATAGGTTTTTCGTCGTTTTTGGACAGTGCAATAATGGCCCTGTTTATGTCTGTCCGGGTCCATGCAGCCTGTTTGACGAATTTCTCGACAGCCGCGAAAACGTTCAGGGTTTCAACGATATGAGGATCTGAATACGATCCAAGTGACAGCATTTCACCCATGCTGTCATACCTGCACCATGCGCCGTAGGCATTGCCTTTGAATCGAATTTCGGGAAGCATGAAATCCATGCTGACGATATGCGCTCCAAGAGCAATGTGCACGGAGTTGTTGCCGGAAACGTGTGGCGCCGGCGCGGCGAGCGCGCAATGTGCAACCTGGATTGGCGTCGCGAGACCTTCCGAGGGCGCGCATCGCAGTTTCCGGAAGCCAGCCGGCGCGGGCGATATCCTTTCGCCCCTCATTCGCATGCTCCATTCGGTCAAAGCGCGTTTTGTTATTTCCGCGCAGCGATCTGACCCGGTGAAGGACGCGCACATCCGGCCACGGGCAAGAAGGAAATTACGGATTGCCTCCATATCGGCGACCAGCGGTATATAATGCGCGTCGAACCGGTCGGATATGTCACGGCTGAACTCGAGCTGGGGAATGCCTCCTATCCGGTTTGCGACGTATGCGTTTTCGGAGAGACCTCTAGCGGCGCACAGGGCCGCTGTGGTTGCGCCCGAGTGAACGATCCTTGTTCTCCATTCCGCGAGCGATTGCACTGCAATGTCGCGCATGCGGTTCCGGTCAAGCGGATCCGTCGTGAAAATAATCCGGGACAAGATATCGAGCGCCGGGCCGATCTTGTCATCAAGTGTTTTCATCGAAAAACGCAGGCGCCGGACTGGCAGGCGACCAGGCGAAACCCTTGTAAGAAGATAGGGCCAGCAGGCGATGCCGCCCGTGCACAGGGAGATTTCCCGCGCTACATCCTGGTAATTCATTCCTTCGACGCCGAGTTTCTGGACAGCATCGCAGTAGAAAGGAATACAAGGCCACAGTTTCTCCGGAAGGCCTGTCAGGTCGAAGTCGGCAAGAAGGTAATTTACTCCGTTGGACAGAACGTGGTTTATCAACATCACATTACCGGTTTCGAGGCGTATCGCCGTGGAAGGAATATGCCGGGGCTTTTCGGGCAGATCGCCAATTTTCAACTGCGGCAGCCGCGCGACAGCGGCCGCAGGGTTAGGCCGGGCAGATGATATTTCAAGCTCAGTCGCCAGTTTTGCGATCCGTTTGCATCCCGATGGGGACATGGCGTCGCGTGTCGCTGACAAACGTTTTATTTCTTCCGAGTCAAGCCGTTCCTGCAGTTCAACGTCCGGCTTTAAAACAAGGGTCAACCGGTGTGGGTTCTCTAGAATCCGTTCGCGTATGAGCTGGTTGAAAAAGGCATTGTTTCCTTCATATCTCCGGCGGCATTTGGCAAGGCGTTCCTTCATCCGGAGAAAGGCCAGCGGGTCTCCTCCGTAAGGCCATGCGGCGATGGCCCTGCCGAGCATGTGAAGCGGGAAACCGCTGTGGATCTCCAGTTGATGGTATGCTGCCTGTTGAAATGCCGCATCCACTGCCGAGGGCGTGAAAATATATTTCGCGGACTCTTCCAGAACGTCAAGCACAAGACGGGTAAACGCGTCGGTGCGGTCTGGCTCTGAACCCTTGATGCCTGCGGAAAAAATTGCTTCGACCCCGATAGCGCTCTCTCCCAGCAAAAATGTGTCCTGCCCAAGTTGCGATTCGACAATTGCCTTTCTAAGAGGCGCCGCTTCGTTGCCGCAAAGGATCAGGCCGAGTATATGCAGTGCAACCGCATCGTCAGGATCGGTCGTGTCACCGGCCATCCAGTTGATCGTGATATAGGTTTTCGCTTCAATTTTGTCGGCGCGGCCAATGGGATAGATGTCGGTCACAACCCTTGGTTCGGTCCACCGAGGTTGTCGTACAATACGGGGGAGCTCGTTTGCCGCTTTTTTTATGGGATCTAGGCGTTTGCCAAGGAACTGTGCGTATTCGTCCGTGGGAATATTGCCATATACCACAAAAAAAGCGTTTTCAGGCGTGTAATGACGCTTGTAGAAATCCTTGAAAGCCTCATAGCTCAAGCCTGATATTTTTTCCGGCATTCCGCCGTAATCGCGCCCATAGGTGGATTCCGGGAACATGTGCCGGGCGATTGAATTCTGGATCTTCCACTCCGGATTCGAGTACACGCCTTTCATTTCGCTGAACACCACGCCCTTGATTGCCAGGTCGCCGAGCGGCTTGCCGGCGTCCGCTGGGCAATAATGATAGGCTTCGCGCATGAACGTTTCACGGCTCAGCTTGGGATGAAACACGGAATCGAAATAGACATCCGCAAGATTGAAAAGGTCCTGTTTTACGTTGCTTGACACCGGGTAACATGTGCAATCATGGCCGGTCATTGCGTTGATAAAGGTCGCCACGCTCATTTTGACCATTTCAAAGAAGGGATCGCGTACAGGGAATTTCCTTGAGCCGCTGAGCACGCAATGTTCAACGATGTGGGCCACTCCGGTGTCGTCGGTGGGCGGGGTCAGGAACGTTACGGAAAACAGGTTTTCATCATCGTCCGTCTTGAGATGAAGCAGTCTTGCTCCGGAATGCTCATGCAACAATCGGATTGCCGACATGCCGAGTTCCTCTACGGGATCGACGGAGAGCACTTTGAATCCGGACATGGCATCGCCCGGGACAGGTGATTTGTGTTTGTCTGTATTATTCACAATATGCGCCTTTCATTGCAGGTTCTCAGCCATGCCATCTCCGGCTGCGGTTTTCTTCGCAGTTAGAACCGCCGTTGACGCCGCAAGGTTCGTTACGGCGTATATGGGCATTCAACATCGCGAATTTGGACGCGATAAGCATCCTGCTCAGCCCGATTGTGCTGAGTCTCCATTATTAATAAGGCAGAACTTTCATTAATTACAAGTATCACACATGAACACATGGGTTGCGTATGAATAACTCTGCGCCCAGCGTCTGTTTGCTGCAAAAGCCGGCATATTACATGAGCCGGAATACATATGCAACATTGCCGTGATCATGGCAACTCATGCATGAGCCGGGACGCGGAGCGATTTTTATGGCGGAGATTTCGGGAGGCGGCAGCCGGCGGAAGGCGAAGCTCCGTCATCCGCTCGGTGGTGTTCTCAGGATTGCCGATGACAGCGCCTGACGAAACAAAGGATTCATCGGCAGAGGGTCGCGTTGCGGGGGGGGGCGTCAGGCCATTACCATTCACCGGTTGCGATTGTCGGCTGGAATATGTTATAAATATTGGTCATGAGCAATCGCGTTAAAGGTCCATTTCAAAGGCGCTGGGTCCTTTACCTGGTCAGCGATGTTGCCGCTATTGTCTGCGCATATTACGCCATGTTTGTGCTGCGTTTCGATATGGCTCAGGGTCTTTACGGCAATGCTGCCCGTATTATAGGAGTTGCGGAGCCGGCCGTATTGGGAAGCGACCTGCGCTTGTTCTATGCCGAAAGCGCGTTTCGTATAATTGCCCTTCTTTCCTTAACGCTATGTTTCCTCTATGGAGTAATGAATCTTTATGAGGACCGGCGTTTCATGCTTCGCCGGGGCGAGACGTGGAACATTCTTGTGGTAAACCTTTTCGCGCTGCTTCTATTCTTCGGCTATTTCTATGCGCGCAAGAATACGTGGCATCCGCGATCGATATTCCTATCAATCGCCATTCTGAATGTCGTCTTCACGGTCGGGTTCAGGTCAGTTATGGACGCAATATTGCAGTCGCTCAGGGTACGGTACGGGCTGGATGTAACTCGCGCTATGATCCTTGTGGGCGAGGGTAATTCTTCGCAGATGCTGTGCGATTTCATTGATGCCGAACGGTTGGGCGGTATTAAGATTGTCGAGCGCATAAGAAGCGAGAATGGCAAGGGATGGACAGAATCGCTTCCGGGACTGGCCGAGCGCGTCAAAACGGTCAACGCCCATCTGGTCATCTGCGCGGATCTCTCGATGAGCATAGCTGAAATAATGCGCGTGCTGGAAATGTCTGACGGGCTTGACGTGTCGGCAAAGGTGTGGTCGGGAAAAATGAACGTACTGATAACGCGTGCGAAGCTTCCGATCGACGTGATACACGATGTGCCTTTAGTGCATTTTGACATGCCGCGAAAGCCTCGGATTTACACAGTGGGAAAACGTATCATATCTGTCACTCTTGCCGTTGCAGGACTGGTGGTTCTTTCGCCGCTCCTTCTTCTAATAGCCTCTGTAATACGCCTTACCAGCGCCGGACCGGCTTTGTTTGTGCAGGATAGAATTGGGGTCAACAGGATTCCGTTCAAGATGTTCAAATTCAGAACCATGCATCATTTGGCAGACGAGTTTCAGGCGCAGGTCGAGGAATTCAATGAATCCGGAGGCGGCCTGTTCAAGATTCGCAAGGATCCGCGTGTGACCGTTGTCGGGCGTTTTCTGCGGCGGTTCAGCCTGGATGAGCTGCCGCAATTGTTGAATGTGATACGCGGCGATATGAATCTCGTGGGACCGAGGCCGCTGCCAAAGCGGGATTTTGAGAATTACTATGAGGACTGGCATTACAGCAGGCACAATAGCCTGCCGGGCCTTACATGTATCTGGCAGGTATCAGGTCGCAGCGATGTGGATTTTCATAACATGTGCATCCTGGATATCTATTACCTGCGTAACCAGAGATTCATGCTCGATCTTAAGATACTCCTCCGCACCCTGGTGGTCGTCGTATTTGCCAAGGGCGCATACTAGGGGCCAACTTTAACCAATTACAGGAAGCTTGATTTTTGCACGTGGCCTGCCATTGTATTGCTTTTTCGGTAACTCATAATTTGTTGTTATAAGGGTACAAGTGAAGTCGCATGCCAAACTGACAGAATTACCGTTGTCTGTAATTGAACCGGAAGGATGGCTTCGCACATATCTGGAGAAGCAGGCACGCGGAATAACGGGCCATATCGAGGTTGCCGGTTTTCCATTTGACAGGCCGGTATGGTCGGGTCCTGCCCGGGCGAAGGATTATGACAACAGTTGGTGGGCGTTCGAGCAGATGGGCTACTGGGTGGACGGCGCAATCCGTTGCGGTTACCTGCTCGGGGATCAGACGCTCATTAAGAAAGCTCTCAAACACATTGATTACACTTTCGACCATCCTGTCAAAGACGTGTACCTGGGGCCGGCATACCTGCGTGACGGCGAGAATATCGGCGGAAACCAGAGGGGCAAGGACATGCGCTGGCCCCATGCGGTGTTTTTCCGCGCTGTACGTGCATTCTTTGAATTCACCGGTGATAGGCGTGTGATAAAACGCCTTGTTCGCCATTATCTTGCCGATGCCTACAATTACGGCGCCGGCGCTGACCGCGACATCTGCAACATCGAAACCGAGTTATGGCTTTACAAAGTCACCGGCGACAAACGTCTTCTACGGAAAGCGCTGGCCGAGTACAGGCGATTCAACGCCGGGCCGGTTCAGGATACTTCAATTGCAGAAATGCTGTCGGATAAAGCACCCTCTATTCACGGCGTGACGTTTAACGAACAGGCCAAACTGGCCGCGCTGGTTTATATTTACAGCGGAGACAAGCGTTGTTTGCGCGCAGTAACGCACGCTTACGAGAAAGTCCAGAAACATCACATGCTGGTGGATGGAGTACATAGCTCGGCAGAACATTTCGAGGGTAAAGGGCCCCTTGCCAGTCATGAGACGTGCGATATCGCCGATTTTATGTGGTCGATCGGATACATCCTGTCAGCCACAGGGAACCCGGTTTATGCCGATCGCATCGAAAGGGCTGCGTTTAATGCTGCACCGGGGGCGGTCAAGGATGATTTGAAGGCGTTGCAGTATTTTTCCTGTCCGAACCAGGTTGTTGCCGCGCATAACAGCAATCATAACAAGTTTATGAACGGGTTGGCCTGGATGTCGTTCCGGCCCCGGCCCGGCACAGAATGCTGCACCGGAGAAGTCAATCGTGTCATGCCGAATTACTGTGCCAGAATGTGGATGGCCGACCCGTCAGGCGGCATCAATGCATTGCTTTACGGACCGTCCGTCATCAGGTTTCATGCTGACGGGAAGGGCGACGAAGTTGCGATTAAACAGGAAACAAACTATCCGTTTGAAGAGACCGTGGATTTCTCGGTGCGTTGCAGGAGTGACATTAAATTCACGCTCGGATTGCGTATTCCCGGTTGGTGCCGAAATGCCCGGGTTTTCTTGAACGGCAAGCCATTAAAAATAACGTGTAAACCTGCGACGATAGTAAAAATCAGGCGTTTGTTCCGCAATAATGACCGGATCACGTTGTCCCTGCCGATGGAATTGAAAACGACCCGCTGGCCTGGTGGTGGCATTGCGATCGAGCGCGGGCCGCTTGTGTATTCCCTCAAAATCGGCGAAAAGTGGATCGTGGATGCAAAGGATAAAAACCAGACGCCCGATTTCCCGGCATGGAATCTCGAGCCGGCATCCGACTGGAATTACGCGATGGAAATAGATCCAGCCAGGCCGCTTGAAGAGCAGGTGGAAGTCGTGCGCAAGCAGATCGGTTCGGCCCCCTGGACGTTTGAAGGCGCACCGATAGAGCTTCGTGTGCCGGCCAGGAAGGTGCGGGGTTGGAAAATCAATCGGTCCGCGAAACGATTGTACGAACTGCCTCCATGGGTAAAAGCAGCGCAGCCCGGCCCCTTTGTTTTTACTCCGCCGTTGCCGGCGCCGGCGGCTCTAAAGAAGATGCTTGTTGCGAAGTCTGAGTGCATTACATTGATTCCATACGGCTGTACACACCTGCGCGTGACAATATTCCCGCAGGTGTGATGTGTTGGGGAGCGGCGAGGAAAGAAATGAGCGATAACGTGAAATACAGGCTTGCGGACAAAGACCGGGAATACCTGCGGGGGCTTGTCCGCCGCCAGTCTGAAATAGCCACGCTTCCGATTATGGAACGGCGGCGCCGGATGTGGACAGATATGAACGACGGCAAGCCCGGCACGCGGCCACCGTTTGCCATCGAAACATGGACGCTCGACCGCGATTTCATGCCGGCTTCAATATTCAAGTGCGAATCCGAATACGGCCGTTCGCTGGAAAATAATTTCCTCAGAAACATCCGTCATCACGAGATACTCAATGACGACCATGTCTGCCCGGATACAATAGATATCAGTTGGCATGTCTGGTTTAACGAGTTTGGCATTGATATACCCGTTACTTATGCAAAGGACGCGGAAGGAGTCGTCACCGGGTATCATTTTGAATGTCCGATCAAGGATCTTCGGGACGGGTTCGACATGATCAAACCGGCGGAATTCGGGGTGGACCGGGAATCCACTCTGACAGAGAAGCAATTCCTCGAGGAAACGTTCGGCGATATTATGCCGGTTGTGCTTCGTTCAGCCTGGCCCGGCAACAATTACCTTACGCAGCGGATCATGCGGTTGATGAGCATGGAAACATTCTTCATGGCAATGTATGACGCACCGGACAAGCTCCATGCGCTAATGGCAATGTTGCGCGATAATGCCGCCAGGATGGCGCGATGGGTTGAAAAAGAGGGATTGCTTGCCCTTAATAATGGCAACGAGTGGACATGTGGAACGTGTTTTAACTTTACCACGCTCCTTCCGAAATCACCTGTTATTCCAGGCAAGGTCAAGCTATCGGATATGTGGACCGGCATGGACAGTCAGGAGACCGTGGGCGTTTCACCGGATTTGTTCCATGAATTCTGTTTCCCTTATTACAGGGATCTGGCGGCAATGTACGGCCTTGTATACTGGGGTTGCTGCGAGCCTGCAGATCCGATCTGGGAGACGTCGCTCAGCAAGCTGCCGAACTTGAAAGCAGTATCCATTTCCCGCTGGGCAAACCAGGAATATATGGCCGAAGCGCTTGCAGGGAAGGGCATAGTATTCTCGCGCAAGCCGAACCCTAACCTTCTTGGCGTGGATGTGCAGCTCAATGAGGACGCGTGGGCCAGGGAAATACGCGAAACACTTGAAGTCACGGCCGGCAAGAATATTCCACTAGAATTTGTAGTGCGTGATGTATATTCGGCGCATGGGAACCTGGGAAAATTGCGTCGTGCAACTGAAATAGCCGGGCGCGAAATAGATCGTTTCTATCCGATTATGTAAGATTAAGGGCGAGTCAAAATAACTGGAGGCAATATCATGAAGAAGCAGATGATTCTGGTGGTGATGGCGTCGTTGCTTGTTTGCAGTTCATCATTTGCAGGAGTCATGCCGGGTCCTGATAATCTTACCGGTTATACCGCTGAAAATGGTAAATCTTTTTTCTTTGAAGTCACCGGATCAACTTTGGGGTCGGTCTGGGGCACTGATGCGTATACGCTTGATTCCTCTTTGGCCGCAGCAGCCGTTCATGCCGGTGCTCTTAAGGACGGACAAAAGGGCGTGGTGAAGGTTACTATCCTCGATGGCAAGCCCGCCTATAAGGGATCGACCCGTAACGGTGTAACTACCGGTAATTGGGGCGCCTACGAAGGCAGTTATAAAGTCGAAAAGAGTTCTCGAAAGTCGTCTGCAGGTTCAGTTGAACAGGATCCGGTAACATTGACTTCGTATGGCAAACAGCTTGGCGAGGAGATGTTATTTGAAGTTATTGGCGCGGCAGAGGGTTCTGTATGGGGCACCGATGTCTATACGCTTGATTCCAAACTCGCAGTCGCCGCAGTTCATGCCGGTGTGCTGAAAGTCGGCGAGAAAGGCGTGGTAAAGGTAACTATTCTTGCCGGCAAATCTGCCTACAAGGGATCGAGCCGCAATGGCATTACTACCGGTGATTGGGGCAGCTATCAGGGCAGCTATCGCGTCGATAAAGCACAATAATCCGGTCAGGCGGTCGGCAAAAGCATCGAAGGATAGTTATGAGCACGAACGGTGTATATACCGTGGATTGCAGGCCGCCGAAACCGCCTTTATGGCATTTCCCAGTGATTGTGTTTCTTTCTATATTGTTCCCTGGAGTGTTGTATCTCGCAATAATGGTCATGGTGTCCGAGTTGCTTACTGGGTACTCGACAACAGACTACGCAAAAATGCTCATGGCTGCGGCGAGTGCCGTGCTTGGTGTTGCGACCATGGCGGTTTTCCTGCGATGGGAACAGAATAGATGGTACTGGACACTGTCTGAAAAACATCTGGCCTGGGGAATTGCAAAGCGGAATGTAATTCCACTGTCGTCCATAGAGAAGATTGTTTTTGGCCTGCCCAAGGCATCCGGTTGCATAATGGCTGTTGCCGCATTCGCCAGGCCGGACCTGGTGCGTGAAATTACCGAAGGCAGGAAAATAGCCCTGGTGCTTATCCTGGCTGATGGATCCATGATCCCAATGCATTTGCATAAATGTGTCAACGGCACAAGGCTCATGACTGAACTCGTCAATCTGATGCCTGGCAAGGTGGCAACCGAGTATGCATATAGTCCGGAGCAGGAACGCCTTCTTCGCGCGGCGGATTGGAACAAACCTACTGCTGTACCGTGTGGTTAGCCCCTGCAATGTGAATCGTAATTGCCTCCAGCGCATTAGATACGCTGATGGCACGCATGTCGCCGCCGGGCTGAGGGGTTGCCCGGATTATCAGCACCTTTGGTCCGCGTTGACCCCATATCGCAGGGCTTGTGGGACCGAACAGCGCAACTGTCGGAATACCAACAGCGGCGGCAAGATGCGATATCCCTGAATCATTGCCGATATAACCTGCACAATGGCCGAGAATCGCGGCCAGATCCGCGAGATTAAGGCCTGAAAGAGAGCGGGTGTTTGGAACTTCCCGTGCGAGATACTGCCGTTCCGCATCGTCCGCCTCTCCAAAATGAAATACCGGTGTCAAATTGGTCGAAGCCCGGACCTGTCTGCTCAATTCGCCATAACGCTCCACCGGCCAGTTTTTTGAGGCACTTCCGCTGCCTGGGTGAATCATCAGCACCCGTGCGCCGAGTGCGGCCGCTGTCTTGGCTCCTTGTGCCATGACCGATGGCTTAAGGCGAAGCGACGGTATTGCCGGTGAGGAATGTGTAATGCCGAGGCCGGAAAGTGGCTTAAAAAGCACATCGGCCGCGTGTCCGGTGGTGACAATCGGACTGGCGCATATAGTGTGACCCGCGCCTGCTGCAGCGAGGTTTGCGGCGACAATGCCATCCTTGTCATGGAGGTAGGACAGCACAATATCGTAGTCGCGGAACGCTCCATTCAACTGCCCTGAGGATGCCGCATCTTTTGCAAATAGAGTTGCGAACAAAGGGGAATCGAGCGACTCGAACCGGTCAACCAGTCCGCTTTCGAGAATCAGCCTGCGTATGCGCGGATAACTTGCGAGCGTGATTTCGCTTTCCGGCCATTTCTCACGCAATGCCTGGAAAACCGGAAGGGTCAGGATAAAATCACCGACCGCTCCGCCGCGCATGACAAATATTCGTGGATTAAGTGCTTTATGCGACATATAAATAGATTATAGAGAAGAGCAGTAGATATGGGAAGCATGAACAATGTTCTTGAACGGCATGCTTGTGGACCAACACCCTTCGCAAGCTTGGACTAACCTGTAGATGATTTCATATCTCGGTTACCTTGCTCAAAATAGATAAAAACTGTTGTCGGCGGGTGAAACGACTGTTATATACGCCCTTGCTCTTGCATCAATGCCGGCTTAGCTCAGTGGTAGAGCAGCTGATTTGTAATCAGCAGGTCGTCGGTTCAATCCCGACAGCCGGCTCCATTCCGCACTCGGAACGCAGCGAAGCGAGAAGGCGGTACTTTTCGTGCGCCATGCAGAAGGAAATCAGGCCGCCATCATGCCGGCTGGCGCTCGCCATCTGGAATGCAGGTTGTTGACTTATCCGGCTTCATCCTGGAGCTTAAAGCCTTCAATAGCACTTCATTTCTCACCGGCTTAAGCAGAAGGCAGTGACGGCTGTTATCTTTAAGATATTGAGCAAGTTGAGAGGGAGGATTATAACCCGTGCAGAATATGACGGATGGCATTTCCCATTGGCACTTATCGCATATTTCCTGGATTTTGCAAAACGCCGTCCATCCATCCATTTCCGGCATGCAACAATCCATGAGCAGAACGTCCTGATGATTTGTGCGGAAGGACTCAACTGCTTCCAGCCCGTTAACTGCGAGATCAACTCGGCAGTTCGGCATTCCGTATGAAACCACTTGCTGGAATATGGATCGGATTCCCTTTTCGTCATCGGCAATCAGCAGACGTCCTTTGTTGCAGGGAATTGAACTTGCCTCCGTACCTGATATATCCGCCTTGCCTTGCTTTTGCACATTCACCTCCCTTTTTATGTGCGATAAAACAATAATACTATATAAAATAACAAATAAACAATCAAGGTTTTTGTCAAAAGTTGACAGTGGTGTCTCTCCGTCACATAATCAGTCAAGTATTTAAAGGCATGATATTATGAGCAGCGTCCTGATAAACAAACGGGCATTCTGGCGGGAATTGGCGACGAACGGATCGTATGAAACTCCGGCCATGGGTCTGTCGTGGCGTGTACGGAAATGGCCTTTCTGGCGTGCTGTAGTATATCATGTTCGCGTAAATCTCGTGGTAGTTAGATGCGGAACTCTTGCTCTTTTCAGATTGTTTAATCCGGTCAGGTGGGCGGAAGCATGCCATGACATGGTGAAAATTGCCGAGTTGTGCGGCGGGCGGATTACTATCAGCGGGCTTGAGAAATTATTCGGCAGACAGGGGCCGTTTGTTTTCGTCTGCAATCACATGAGTTCAGTCGAGACGCTCCAGCTTGCGGGTATAACTGCGACATTCAGCGACACCACGTTCATAGTGAAGAAAAGCCTGATGTCCTACCCGTTCATGGGCTCCCTGTTGAAAGGGATGCGCGCAATTGCCATAACCAGGCGTGATCCAAGGGAAGATCTCCAGTGTGTCCTCGAAGAGGGGGCGGAGAGGCTGTCACGGGGGATTTCAATCATAGTTTTTCCACAGGCCACCCGCAGCGACGTGTTTTGCCGTAAGAAGTTCACAAGTATTGGCGCGAAGCTTGCACTGCGTTCTAAAGTGCCGGTTATTCCGGTGGCAGTGAAGACGGATTTTGTCGAAAACGGGACGCTGATAAAAGACCTGGGCCGCGTTTGTCCGGAGCGACCGATTTGTTACCGGTTTGGCCCGGTGCTTGAGGTCACCGGCAACGGGAAAGCGGCGCACGCGAAAACAATAGAATTTATTACAGGCTGTCTCAGGGAATGGGGCGGTAAGATCGAGGACGAATGAAATCTAAAAGTTCCTGTACCAGGGTGGAGCTGGATTCCGGGATTCTCCGCGATAATATCAGGCATGCTACAACAGTGCCGGGCGGGAAGGCTTCAATTGTTTTCGTAGTCAAGGCAGATGCGTATGGCCATGGTATGGCGCATATTGCCCGATGCGCTTTTGAATGCGGAATTCGCTCGTTTGCGGTTTGCCACGTGGATGAGGCCGTTGCCCTGCGTAAGTGTCTGCCTGCCGCGGATATTTTGCTTATCGGAGTCTTAAGCGGTGAGGAGGCGGTTGAAAGCGCCCGCATGAAAGCTTCTGTGCTGGTTGTGAGCAAGGAACACGCGAAAGAGATTTCTTCTGCGGCTGCTGCAGCAGGGATTAAAGTTGCGTGTCATGCAAAGATTGATACCGGAATGGGCCGGCTGGGATTTGCGTTTGATTCGGCCGTGGAAGACATTGCATCCATTGTTAAGCTTCCGGGGCTGGCGTTCGATGGAATATGCAGCCACTTCGCTTCCGCTGATATGCCTGCTGATGCTTTTGCAGGCACGCAGGTAGCCCGGTTTGAGCTTGTTATCCAGGAATGCGGACGGAGGGGTATAGCCTTCAAATGCCGGCATATTTCAAACAGCGGCGGTTACCAATTCATGCCGTCTTGCGATTATGATGCCGTTCGCCTCGGCATTCTTTTTTATGGCTATCCTCCGCGCGGGCCGGGCGAAAGGGTCGTCACTGCTCCCGTGTTGCAGTGGAAAACCACGGTTGCGCAGGTTAAGGATGTGCCGGCGGGAACAACGGTAGGTTACGGTTCCACTCACACGACGCGAACGGCGACGAGAATCGCAATCCTGAATGTCGGCTACAGCGACGGCTATCCAAGGCTACTGGGCAACAAGGCTCATGTCCTCCTGGGCGGCAGGAGGGTTCCGGTTATTGGCCGGATCAGCATGAATTTCACGGCCGTTGACGCGGGAATGGACGCAGTGGTCAAGCCCGGGGATGATGTTGTTCTGATAGGCCGTCAGGGTGGGGCATCAATCTGGGCTGATGAATTGGCTTCGCTGTGCGATACTATTCCTTACGAGATACTTACCGGCATCAGCACATGCGTCAGAACGGTTCTTCCAGAATAGGCAGGGCGGTTTTCCATTTTTGCAGGGATTTAAGACTGTGTGTAATCGCCACGCAACCGTCCCTGGTGTCGGCATCGGCATTGCCCGCCTGTATCAGCTTTTCAAGAGATGCACGCCGATTCTTTAGATCGCGTCTGCGTATTGCAAGTATAAGATCCTGCACGGCATTTTCCCGCGAGAATTCGCCTGTGCCCGCCTTGCTCGGCGCCATCTGGAGATGCGCCGCCAGACGGGAAATACTTCCGTCCGGATCGTTCTGTCCGGAAAGGCATGCAACCAGATTTGTGTTTTCAGCGTGCGCCTTGCAAGCCGCATGAATAATAACTGCCGATGCCCTGTCGGCAAACATCTCATCAGGGAGGTATTGCTCGACCAGGTGTCCGAGTGCCGGTTCGGCAACTATATGTTCTGCAAGTTGCCGTTCCTCCACTGGCGCGGCAACAGACTGGACAGGTTCCGGCGGCTTTGCCGCAACAGTCGTACGCTCAGCAGTTCGCTGTGCGGTTTTCAGCGCAACGGCAAGCTCCTCGTTCAGCGCGTTCTGTGGAATATTCAGCAGGCGGGATGCTTCCTGGATGAGTTTAGCCCGTTGAACAGCGCTCGTGGATTCCGCAATGGTTTCAAGCACAGATCTCGTTGCGCGCATGATGCCGACTTCGCTCGACAGGTCTCCGCGTGTCTGCAATATGTTGACCTGGAATTGAATGGCCGATGATGAGTTGGCAAGAAGCCCGCCGAATGCCTCGGCGCCTTTCTTTCTTATAAATGAGTCCGGGTCCTCGTCATCCGGAAGTTGCGCCACCCTGACTGCAAGGCCGGATCTCATGAATATGCGGGCTGCCTTTACGGCGGCATCCTGGCCGGCAGTGTCGGAATCGAACACCAGTGTGACCATGTCGGCGCATCGCTTGATTATCCTGGCGTGATCTTCGGTGAAAGCCGTTCCCTGGGCTGCAACGGCATGTTTGAAACCCGCTTGATGACAGCGAATGACGTCAATCTGCCCTTCACATATAATCGCCTCGCGGTGGTTCACGATCTCGTGCCTGGCCTTGTGCAGGGCATAAAGAATCTGGCTTTTCCTGAATACCGCGGTTTCAGGAGAGTTGACGTATTTGGCGGCGCCTTCCTCTGCCGTGATCATTCTTCCGCTGAAGCCGATCACCCGGCCCTGGCCGTCATGTATGGGAAACATAAGACGGTTCCTGAACCGGTCATAGAAACCGCTGTTGTCGCGGCTCTTTTCGGACTTGATCACAAGTCCAGCGGCATCCAGGTCGGCCAGCGAACGACTGTGTTTTCTTGCCCATTGAATACAGGAATCCCAACGGTCGGGAACGAATCCGATCATGAATTCCGCGGCAGTTTCCGGCGACAATTCCCGCTTGGCGAGATATTCGCGCGCAGGTTTTCCAGCGTCACTGTCCAGTATCCGGCGGTAGAAATCCGCAACGCGACTCAGGACATCGTACAGCGCGCTGCGGTCGGTTTCGTCGTCCGATCCTTTTTCGAATTCCAGTTTTATCCCGGCTTTTGCGGCAAGAATCCTGGCTGCGGACCCGAAATCCACGCCTTCGTATTGCATAACGAACCTGAAGACATCGCCTCCTGCCCCGCAGCCGAAACAATGATATATCTGTTTGTTCTGGTTGACATGAAAAGAAGGAGTTTTTTCCTTGTGAAAAGGGCAAAGGGCTTTCAACGCAGACCCGCTGCGCTGGAGAGGTATATATGAGCCTACAACATCCGCTATATCGTTTCTAAAACGGATGTCTTCCAGCGCTTTCTTCTGGATAATGCCGCCCATTTCGGTCAGGACTTGTTGCGGCTCAGCCACTGTTTTGCGGCAGCCGAGTATGCGCCCTTCGGCGCAAGTTCAAGGTAACGATTGTAATGCTCCCTTGCTTTTGCATACGACTTGCGATCAGCGGAATACAGTACACCGAGCAGGTAATGGGAATCGGCATAAGTCGGCGCCATTTTGACAAGTTCATGCAAGTCCGATATGGCCCCGACGTTGTCTCCCGTGTTTCTACGGGCACAGGCAAGAGCGTAGCGGGAATCTGTCCGGCTTGGATTCTGCTTAAGAGCATTCTTGAAGGCTTCTACAGCAGACCTGCTGGCGCCTGCCGCGATATGGGCCATACCCAGGTTATGGTATGCCGTGTCCCACGAAGGATCAAGTGAGACGGCTTGTTCGAAACACTTTATCGCCTCAGGCCACTCCTGGCTTTTATAGCAGGCTATTCCACGGTTAACCTGAATTGCCGCCTCATGGCGCTGCGGCTTGCCTGCGCGCGACATATCGCTCATCGCCTGTTTCGCGACTGATTCATATTCCCTGCTGTCAGAAACAGCCAGAAACTGTTCGAACAGGTTCCTTGCATCGTCTTTCCGTCCAAGCCAGGAATAGTTCAGCCACGCCAGGTTGAAGAGAGCAGGGGAATACGCCGGATCAGACGCCCGCGCTTTGTCGAGATAGGCTTTTGCCGTGGTCATATTTCCAGTGGAGAATTTGAGTGCCGATAGCCGCGTCAGAATCCGGGGGTTGCCAGGCGACATGTCCAGTGCCGCGCGTAAAATGCGCTCGGCATTGTCCCATTGCTCGAGGTCCATGAGTACACATGCCTGGAATTCAAGCGGAACAGGGTTTGTCGGCATCAGACCGGCAGCCTTGCGGAAGGACTCCATCGCCATGTCGTTCTTGCCGGCTTTCCACTGCGATACGCCGAGCCATGTCAGGTAGTTGCCATTCCCGGGTTTTTCCTTAACGGCAATCTCGAAACTGGCTATAGCCCGGTCGTATTTCTTGCGACGTAGATCTGAAATCGGTCCCCGCGAGCATGATGTGGCCGTCAAAAGCATTGCCGCGATCGTCGCCGCGTATGCAGATAAACTGAATCCGCGTAGAATGTTAGAAGAAATGCTCATCATAATGAATGTCTTTCAATCAACTACAATATAGCCCGGGCGATCCGCAGTCAAGAAAAGCTGATAATATAACGCTCACTCCTGCGTTATTTGAGGAAACTCATCGCGCTCCAGGGCATGTCCTTTTCGACAGATGCTTCTTGTCGTGCAATATCGGATGGTGTCGATAACCGGCTTTTCCACAGGAATTGGATGCAACGCAAAGAGGCCCGCGAATGCACGCGAATTGATACAAATGAAAGTTGCTAAGTTGTTGGGTTGATGAGTTGTTGAGTTTGCGCCATCCTAATGTCCGTTCTTAACAACTTAACAACCTAGCAACTTAACAACTCGACAACTCCGCGGAACGCGATGCACAATCTCGCTAAATTCGACAGATTGACGGGAATTCGGTGCGCCAGATGTTTCTGGGCTGTATTCTGATCGTTGCCGGCTCCTCGCGTTTACTTGAGCGGATTACGAAGAAGGATCATGCTCCGCCGCAATGGCTCATGGCTGCGCTTCTCTGGGCCGGCGGCGTTATCCATGGCGCGTTCGCAAGCGGCGGGGCAACTCTGACTGTTTATGCGCGCTATACTTTGCGTGATAAAAATGCGTTTCGGGGTACGCTCTCGATCATATGGGTTGCGCTCAATTCCGTGTTGATTGGGGCGCTGGTTGCGGGGCAGAGGATCGGGTATGACGCAATGTTGCTGTCGCTTTGTGCCGTGCCTGTCATCCTGCTGGCAACAGTGCTGGGTAATCGCATGGCGGCAAGGATATCGCAGCAGTATTTCGCCGATCTTGTGGGACTGCTGTTATGTGCCGCAGGTGCGATTACGCTTTTTCGCAATGCATAATTTTCAAGGGACACACCCGAATGGCTGATACCCTATCCAGCGGGGCTGAAATCGAAATCGGGATCGCTATCGGGTCTCGATTCCGATTGAATTCCACTGGCGTCCCATGGAAATCCTAATCCTGATCGTAATCCTAATCGTAATCATCTGCCCCGGAATGGATTACGATTACGATTATGATTACGAAGCATGCACCCAAGGTGTGTCCCCGGGCGGGTTTCTAACGTTCACCCGACGAATCGAGTACGTGAACGTGAACGAGTACGTGTACGAAACCGAAAATGGATAGACGTTCCGGGGTTTATAT
>Ga0172375_10002251_pt1 | contig 30271 bp, 27 predicted proteins | sample LakKiv1m_FD_114537 | JGI IMG/M metagenome (GOLD analysis project Ga0172375, IMG submission 114537) | Freshwater microbial communities from Kabuno Bay, South-Kivu, Congo - kab_092012_11.1m | ecosystem: Environmental > Aquatic > Freshwater > Lake | place: Democratic Republic of the Congo... | reverse complement strand
GGTTTTGAGGTAAACGCACCTCTAATTTCCCGAAGTCAAGTTTATGTTTTCAATCAATTAAATAATGAAGACTTACAAAAAATTGCTGAACGCGCCACTAAAATCTTTCCCAAACACCGCTGGGATAAAGAAGCTTTGGAACATATTATTTCCAATGCTAATGGCGACGGCCGCACTGTAATTAACGCGATTGAACTAGCATCCAATATCAGTAAAAGAGTTTCTCTAAAAGTTGCGGAAGAAGCGGTCCAAAGAAAAGCAATTTTTTACGACAAAAAAGGCGACTGGCATTATGATACGATTTCCGCTTTTATCAAAAGTATGCGCGGCAGCCAACCCGATGCAACTTTGCATTATTTAGCACGAATGCTCAAATCCGGTGAGGATCCGATTTTTATTGCCAGACGCATGGTTATATTTGCCAGTGAAGATATTGGCAATGCCCAACCAACAGCTCTGGTTGTTGCCACTGCCTGTATGCAAGCTTGTCATATGATCGGCATGCCGGAAGCCCAGCTGATTTTGGCACAAACAGCGACCTATCTCGCCACTGCCAAAAAATCAATTGCTTCAACTAGCGGAATTTTTACCGCTTTAAAAGATATTGACGAAGAAAATCTCGACCCGATTCCGCTGCATTTGCGCAACGCAAGCAATAAAGTGATGAAGAATTTGGGTTACGGACAAGGACATACGCGCTATCCCTGGCTTGTCGAAAAAAAAACCGGCAAAAAGATAATTCAGGAATATCTGCCAAAAAACCTGCAAGGAAAAAAATATTATATTCCAGACTGGAAATAATTTAAAAAAGCACGAAAAATATATTTATTATTTCACTATCGTTCTCTCGAAAACGGAATTCAGAGATTATACAAATTAAGCCGAGAAATCAACTTAAAACATATCTAGTGCTAGCGACAGGATTCGGACCTGTGACGTCCCGCTTATGAAACGGGTGCTCTACCGCTGAGCTACGCTAGCTTAATTATTTTGCTTTCCTGATCAATAAATTATACAATATAACTCATATTCTATGGCTGAAAAAGAACTTTCGATCATTATTGTTTCTTACAATACACGCAAAATTACTGAAGACTGTCTTGAGTCAATTTGGAGATCGCTCCAGGGAATTAAACTTGATTACGAAATTATCGTTGTCGATAATAATTCAAAAGACGGATCAAGAGAAATGCTTAGTCAAATGGTTAAAATACCAACGAATAACCTTAAAGTTATTAATAGCGAAAAAAACCTCGGTTTTGGAAAAGCCAATAATCAAGCTGTTATCCAAGCTCAAGGAAAATATCTGCTTTTTTTAAATACGGACGTTGTGGTTTTAGGCCAATCAATCAGCAAACTTTTAAATTTTTACCAACAAAGCGAGAAAAAAATTAATTTTCTGGGAGGAAAATTATTAAATAACGATTTAACGCCTCAAGCATCTGCCGCCTGGTTTTATTCTTTACCCGTTACTTTTGCCGCGCTTTTTTTAAGAGGTGATTATTATAATTTAACCCGTTTTTCTCCTAATATTTTGAAAAAAGTCGATTGGGTTTCCGGAGCCTGCATTCTTACTACTAAAAAAATTTACCAGCAGGTTAACGGTTTTGACGAAAATCTTTTTATGTATATGGAAGAAGTTGATTTGCTTTACCGAGCCCATAAAAAAGGTTTTTCCACTTATTTTTACCCCCAAGCCCAGTTTATCCATTTGGGAGCAGCTTCAAGTGACAGAAGCCATTCCGTAGTCCAGGTTTTTGAAGGTTTGCTGTTTTTTTATCGTAAAAACTATTCCAAATTCTCCCTCACTCTGCTTAAGTTTTTGTTAAAATTAAAAGCATTGTCTGCGATTTTAATCGGCAGAATTATTAAAAATAATTATTTGATCACCACCTATGAAAAAGCTGACCGGATTATTTCAATGGTTCGATAACCACATTTTTAAAATTTTGCTGACCGGTTTTATCTTTCTTATTCCCCTGCTTCCCAAACTGCCGATCCGACTTGTTGATTATACTTATATCGGTTTTCGTTTTGAAGACATTTATATCGCGGTATTTTTTATCATCTTCCTTTTCCAGTTAATGCGTAAAAAGGTAAAACTCCAGTTAAAATTTCTTCCTTATTTTTTGGCATTTTGGTTAATTGTCTGTATTTCCGATTATCTGGCGACTTTTGTTTTTAAAACTACCCGAATTGCCAGTTTGGGCCTTCTTCATTCCATGCGTCGTTTTGAATACATGATTATTTTTTTCATGGCTTCAGCAACAGTTAAAACCAAGGAGGATTTCTTTTACTACATGCGTTTGGTTTTTTGGACATTATTTATTGTGACAATTTACGGGTTAGGACAAAAAATACTGGGTTGGCCGGCAGTCCAGACCATGAATCCTGAATATGCTAAAGGTTATATTCTAACTCTTGATGCCAATGCGAGAATTTCCTCCACTTTTGCCGGTCATTATGACTTTGCTGCATATCTGGTGTTTTTAATTCCTTTGACCTTAGGATTTTTTATGGGAGGAAAAAAGTTTCCCTATATAATTCTTTTTGCCTTAGCCTTACTTAATCTTACTTTGACTGCTTCGCGCGTTTCTTATTTTTCCTATATTTTTTCTGTTTTGGCTTTCTTGATTTTTATGAAAAAACCCAAATTGCTAGTTACCTGCATTATTTTAACCGTTGCTTTTACCTATTTATCCGGTAATTTAACTAAAAGAATTAACCGTACTTTTCAAGAGAAAAAAGTTTTTGTTAATAAAACCACCGGCCAAACCGATGTTGCCCAAAAAATCACCGCCGATGATCTTCCCGCAGGCAACGTCAATGTTCAACAAGTGATAAAGAAAGGCGAAACAACTACTATGACACAACAGGATGTTAATATTTTAAAAAACCAGATCCAGGAAACTATTCGCAAAGAAGGAAAAAAATTCACCAGCGAAAAAGAAAAACAGAATTATATCGACGAGATGATAAAAAACTACAGTGTAGTAACCACGGTTTTACCGGATATTTCCGTTGCCACCAGATTACAGGTTGAATGGCCACGTGCAATTAAAGCTTTTCTCAAATATCCGATTTTTGGAATTGGGCCATCTAATTTAACCGAAGCTACTGATAACGACATTTTAAGAACGTTGGGTGAGTTTGGTTTAACTGGGTTTATCAGCTTTTTCCTGATTATTTTTATGATCGGAAAATTCGTTTTTCAAAAGGCTTTAAAAATGAAGAAAAATTACAAACCGCTTTTTTACGGTTTAATTTTTTCCATTTTCGGATTATTAATTAATGCTACTTATATCGATGTTTTCGAAGCTTCCAAAATGGCCTACACCTTTTGGACGATTTTGGGAATTTACGTCGGCTTTTTAGCTTGGGAAAAAACCAATATGATCTATGAAAAAAAATAATTTTCTCGCCTTTGATTGGCTAATTTTAATTGTAATTCTAGTTATTGGTTTAGCTTTTCGACTTTATAAAATTAATACACCTTTAGCTGACTTTCACTCCTGGAGACAGGTCGATACAGCTGCGGTGGCGAGAAATTTTGTCAGAAACGGTTTTGATCTTTTACACCCACACTATGATGATCTTTCCAGTATTCAAAGTGGAGTCGACAATCCTGAGGGATTGCGTTTTGTTGAGTTCCCGCTTTATAATGCCGGTTTTGCTTTGCTGGCAAAATTTTTCCCTGTACTACCGCTTGAGATTTATGGAAGATTGGTTTCGATTATTGCTTCGCTAGTAGTTATTGCCATAATTTACTACTTGCTGATTAAAGAAAATTCCCGCCTATCGGCAATCGCAGCAAGTTTAATTTATGCCACTTTTCCCTTTTTCGTTTTTTTTTCACGGGTAGTTTTACCCGAATCCACTGCTTTAGCGACAATCTTTTTGGCAATTTTTTTTCAGTATCAATACTCTCTAAAAAACAGCAGTTGGCGATTCATTTTTTATTTTTTGTCAATTGTTTTTTTTGCCGCCGGATTGCTTATTAAACCAACAGTTATTTTTTACGGCTTAGTGATTTTTTATTTATTTATCAAAAAATTTAAAGGAGCTGCTTTTAAAAAAATTGAATTTTATCTTTATTTTATCCTTGCTGCGCTTCCCTTTTTGTTTTGGAGAAATTATATCCAGGCTTTTCCCCAAGCAGTACCGGCAAGCGAATGGCTACTTTTTTCGGTTAATACCCCCAATGGTTTACAAAAAATATTTTTTCGTCCCTCGTTTTTCCGCTGGATCTTTTTTGAAAGAATTAACAACTTGATTTTTGGCGGCTTAGCAACGGGATTTTTTATTATCGGCTGTCTGAAAAAACAAAAAAACATATTTTTGATGACAATTTTGCTTTCGGCCTTTGCCTATGTTTTTACTTTTCAAGGAGGCAACCTGCAGCATGCTTATTATCAAACGTTGATTTTCCCGGCTTTAGCCATCTTTGCCGGCATCGGTATTAGTTTAATAATCAATCAGCAGAAAATTTTTATTAATTATTTTGTTTCTTCTTTAGTAATTGTTGGGGTTTTAGGACTGTCCTGGTTTTTTTCCTACTACAATGTCAAAGATTATTATAGCTATTCCCAAGATTTGATTAGCATTGCCCGCATTATAAAAAGCCTAACCCTTCCTGAAGATAAAATAATTACTGATACAATCGGGGATACAACCCTGCTTTATTTAGCCGATCGTAAAGGTTTTCCGGCTCCAATTCAAGAATTTCCAGAACTTAAGGCTAAGGGACTAAAATATTTTGTTACGATGCAGTCTGATGTTAAAAATTCCATGAAAAAAGAAAAAAAATATCAATTGATCTTTGAAAACGACAAATTTGCTATCTTTGAATTATGAAGATCTTAATGCTTACTCCCTACGTTCCCTACCCTCCTTCATCAGGAGGTCAGATCAGAACGCTTAATCTGCTTAAATATTTGAGCCGCAATAATCAAATTACTTTGGTAGCGCTTTACAAAAATAATAAAGAAAAAGAATATTTTTCCTATTTAAAAGCTTATTGCAAAAATATTTATCTTTGCCAAAGACCGGAAAAACCCTGGACGCTAAAAAATATTTGCAACTCAATTTTTTCCCTATCGCCTTTTTTAGTGGTCAGGAACTATTCCGAAGAAGCTAAAGAGACAATTAATAAACTCTTACAAGAGGAAAAATATGATGTAATCCATGCGGAAACTTTTTATATTATGCCGCATATTCCTAAAACCAATGTACCAATACTTTTAGTCGAACAAACCATCGAATACAAAGTTTACCAACATTTTGTCAATTCAATTTTTTTTCTTTTCCGGCCTCTGCTTTCAATCGATATTTTAAAGCTCAAATACTGGGAAAGATTTTATTGGCGCAAAGCCAACTTGGTGGCCACAGTATCGGAAAGTGATCAGGAGATTATTAATGATCTTGAACCGAATAATGAAACTACAGTTATTCCTAACGGGGCCGGCGACGAAATGATCGTTAAAAAATTAAACGAAAAAAACTTTTCCGAGCCTACTATCCTTTTTCAAGGAAATTTTTACTGGTTACAAAATGTGGAAGCGGCTTTATTTTTAATTAACAATATTTACCCATTATTAAAGAAAAAAATTCCTAATATTACTGTGATTATTTCCGGTCAAAATGCCAAAAAAATTAAAATTGAAAAAAGTGTTCATTTAAAAATAATTGACAATCAACCCGACGACCAAGATTTAGTGAAGAAATATTTTCAGGAAGCTACAATTTTTATTGCTCCGATTTTTGGACCAGGAGGAACACGCTTAAAAATATTAGCGGCGATGGCCTCCGGCACTCCTGTGATTTCCACTAAAACCGGATTGGAAGGACTAGATATTGTCGATAACCAAAATGCTTTAATTGCCAACAGCGCATCGGAATTTGCCGAAAAAATTATAGCAATTTTGAAAGATAAAAAACAATATACAACTATTCGAACGAATGCTTATCAACTGATTCAAAAGAAATATAATTGGAAAGAAATTTCCGAAAAACTGGAAAAAGTTTATCGGAGTATTGGAAAAAAATAATTTATGAAAATTGGCATTGATATTTCCCAGATTGTATATCAAGGAACAGGCGTCAGCCGTTTTACCGAAGGCTTAGTCAACGCTATCTGTCAGTATGATCAAAAAAACTCCTGGAGCTTTTTTTTCTCATCATTAAGACAAAAACTTCATCCTGAAATAGAAGCTAAGATCAAAAATTCCGGAGGAAAATTAGTCAAATATTCTCTACCGCCAACTTTTATGGCGTTTTTATGGAACGATCTACATATTTTTAATCTGGAAAACGTTTTTTCGGATCTCGATTGGTTTATCACTTCCGATTGGACTGAACCACCAGCCAAAAAAATTAAAAAAGCAGCTATCGTTCACGATTTGGCTTTTTTACGTTATCCGGAAGCAGTTGCCGAAAATACGCTCCGTATTCAAAGAAGACGGTTAGAACTGGTTAAAAAAGAAAGTACGCTTATTTTTAGCGATTCTTTATCAACAAAAAATGATTTAATTAAACTGCTTGATTTTCCGGAAAGTAAAATTCATACTTTATACCCGGGAGTAGAAACAATTTCTTTGATAGAATCCGATAAACAAACTACCAAAACAAAAAAGCCGTATTTTTTGGCAGTTGGCAAGGTCGAGCCAAGAAAAAACTTAATTCGTTTAGTTAATGCTTTTAATGAATTAAAAAATGACAATCTTGATTTGGTAATTGTTGGTCCAAAAGGTTGGGAAGATTTTAAACTTCAGGAAAAAAACAATGTGCATCTTTTAGGTTTTGTTAACGATCAAGAGCTTGTCAATTTATATAAAAATTGTCTTTTTCTCGCTTACCCTTCTTTATGGGAAGGTTTTGGTTATCCGGTAATCGAGGCAATGCAAATGGGAATACCTGTTACCTGTTCCAACACTTCATCTATCAAGGAAATTGTTGGTGACAACGCTTTAACTTTCGATCCGCTTAAAACCGAATCGATTAAAAAAGCGCTCCAAGAAATGATTAGTAACCGCGAATTACGCCAGAGATTAAGTGCTAAAGGTAAAAAACATTCCCAATCTTTTACGTGGAAAAATTATTATCAAGAGTTTATTAAACAACTATGATCATCGGAGTAGACGGCAACGAAGCCAATGTTGAAAAAAAAGTCGGTGTTTCGGTTTATACACTTAAATTATTGGAGTATTTTCAAAAAAAAGCTCATTCCCAACTGAGATTTAAGATTTTTCTTAAAAATTTACCTCTGGCTGATTTGCCTCCAACAAACGATTTTTTTCAGTATGAAATTGTACGCGGAAATTTTCTTTGGTCGCAGATTTTTTTACCATTTAAACTCTGGCAAAATCAATTTACCAAAAATAAAATTCAGGTCTTTTTTTCTCCCGCCCATTATGCACCGCGTTACTCACCTTGTCCAATCGTAACCACGATTCACGACCTTTCCTATTTTCGCTTTCCTCAGGAGTTTTTAAAAAAAGATCTTTATCAACTTAAAAATTGGACTAAGTACTCGGTGGAAAAATCTCAAAAAATCATTTGCGTTTCTCAAACAACCAAAAAAGATCTGATGAAATTTTACAATACTCCTGAAGAAAAAATTACCGTTATTTATAATGGCTTTGAAAAAAACCTCGTTTCGTCCCTCGACTCCGCTCGGGACTATGTAGAGGCAGGCAACAAATATATTCTGTTTGTTGGCACTCTCCAACCAAGAAAAAATATCTCGACTTTAATCAAAGCTTTTGGACTGTTTCAGCAAAAATACCCAGATTTTAAACTGGTAATTGTCGGAAAGAAAGGCTGGCTTTATGAAAATATTTTAAATGAAATTGCGACAACTGATTTTAAGGATAAAATAATTTTAACCAACTTTGTCAGCGATGCCGAATTAATTAATTATTATAAAAATGCTTTTTGCTATGTTTTACCATCATTTTATGAAGGTTTTGGCATTCCGGTTTTAGAAGCTATGAATTATAACTGCCCAGTAATCTGCTCTTATACCTCAAGCCTTCCGGAAATTGCCGGAGATGCAGCTTTATACTTTGATCCGGAAAGTCTGCAGGAACTTGCAGAAAAACTTTTCCTTCTAAAAGAAAATAAGGAAATTAAAAAAGAGTTAATTAAAAAAGGTAAAGAAAGACTCAGAAAATTTTCCTGGGAAAAATGCGGAGAAGAAACATTAAAAATTTTAATTTCATTTTAAATATATTATGACATTATTAGAAACTCAAAAAACTCATAACAATAAAGAAAAACTACTCAATCAAAATAATAACTATTCTCTTTATGCACGTCTTCTTCATAAAGATCAAACAGTGATCAATCCAGAAAAACTAAATTTGAAAGAACTCAAAGCTGATGAATTTATTTCTTTTGACCTAAGAAACTATTCTTTATTTAATACTGCCTCGAAAAAAGAACGTCAAACCAACACGCAAACTTTAGAAAAATGGAAAGAAGATACTTTAAATTTATTTTCTTCATCGCGTGATTTTTTTAGTTCAAATCAAGGAGATGGAAAAAGGTGGAGTGAATTTATAAGTAAAACACTTAAAATAGATGCCTCTGCTGTAAAAAGTGCAGATCTTGATAAAATTTTAAACTCATATTTTACAGGAGAAAAAAGAGACTCTAATATTAAACAGTTTGTTAAAGATATTATTTCTGCTTATATAACTTCTGATGGAAAAATAGATCTGGAAAATATTAAACAAAATCAAGATGTAATAATTTGGGTTGCTAGTTTTTTTGGAAAAACATCAGCAGAAGTAATTAATGAACTTATTCAAGCCGAAGTAAAACTAATTACAGATCCAAGTTCGATTATTACTGAAGTCAATAAAAAACAATCTGATAATCAAACTTTACGACTTAATACTCTAAACCCATACGAAGAAAAATTGTTAAAATTCTTGTGGGGAAATCAAAAAGCTGCAGATAAATCTGATGAAGAAAATATCAACGTTGATCGTCAAGAAATAAAATTTAGGGAAACACCTCGTAAAGTTGAAAGTTTATTGCGGACCTTAACACGACCTTTATATAAAAATAATCAAAGGCTGATGGAAAACTGGTTTATTGAAAATCCTCAAAACAATTTAGATCTTACCAAAGAACAACTCGACTCTCTTCTTATAAAACCAGAGCCTTTTTTTATTCAGCAGGATAATTACACTATCACTAACGATAAAATCAATCCTCAAGTTTGGGAATTTATGGTACATAACAACGAAAAAACTCCCGAGCAACTTAAAAACTTTCCCAATGATCCGGATGAACGTTTTCTTGAAGCTACGGAGTTGACAAATGATGATTCAAGTATGCTGGCTTTAAGTTCTATTTCTTCCGAAACACCTGAAAAACAGGCACAGGTATACCAAATTATTGCCGATATTTTAGTTAAAGTAAATGAACTTAACCCACAACAGATAAATTTATGGTTAAAAGCTCAAGGCAGTATGCACAATAATTCATCTCTTGATGGTTTTATTAACTTTGACAACCAAAGAAAAGAGGAGGGGCAATCAGATGATTATGTCCTTATTCCGCTTAAAAATAACGTGCTTGATGAAAATCATTTTATGAAGATTTGGTCAGAGAGAATAAAAGAGCTTCGACAAGCTGTTGATCAAAATCAATTTACTATGTACCATCATCGCTGGATTGAAGTCTTGTCAGAAACTGTTGATATAAAAAAACTAATTCTATTTATTAAACAAAAAGGATCAGGTAACTAATATGCAAATTAAATTAATTTCAGAAAATTTTGATAAACATCTTTGGAACAGCAAAGCCATCAACCCTCTTCAATCTTGGGAATGGGGAGAAGCTAGAGAAAAAATGGGGATTAAAATCATTAGGCTGGGAGAATTCGACAATAATCAGTTAATAAACGTTTTTCAGTTAACATTGCATAAACTTCCTTATGTAAAATATTTTATCGGTTATTTACCCAGATCTGTTTTTCCTTCTTCAGCTGTAATTGATTATTTAAAAAATTTTGGTTTAAAAAATAAATGTATTTTCATAAAAATAGAACCATACGTTAAAAAGTCAGAAATTCCAAATTCTAAATTCCAAATCAAAAACCTTACCAATTCTTCCCATGCTCTTTTTCCTAACTGGACACAAATCTTAGATCTTAAATCCTCAGAAGAAGAGCTTTTAAAAAATATGAAATCCAAAACACGTTACAATATCCGCTTGGCGGAAAAGAAAGGCGTTATCGTTAAAGAAGAAACCAATCGACAAGGTTTTGAAGCTTTTATTAAATTATATTTTGAAACCTGCAAGCGTCAAAAATATTATGGCCATAATTTGGAATACCACCAAGCAGTTTTTGATAATTTAAAAAATAATATTGCTCATATTTTGATTGCTTATTATCAAAACACTCCTCTTGCTGCATACGAATTATTTTATTTCAATAAAAAATTTTATTATGTTTACGGAGGAACAACTCTGGAGTATCGCAATCTGATGGGAGCAAATTTACTGATGTGGGAAGCAATTAAATTAGGTAAAAAATTGGGAGCATCTGATTTTGATATGTGGGGTTCTTTACCGCCTGATTATGATGAGAAGCATGAATGGGCAGGATTTACCCGTTTTAAAGAAGGTTATGGTACAAAATTTGGGGAATTTATCCCAGGAATGGATTTGGTAATCAAACCAATAGAATATAAAATTTATAATCTGGTTTATAAAATACGAAATAAATTATTTTTTCAATAGCGCCACCTTTAAAGCATCATCTGCATGTTCCGCATAGATAAAATGTAAATCGTCTAGAACATATTTAGGAATATCTTCCAAATCTTTTTTATTGTCTTTAGGAATAATGACGGTTTTAATCTGAGCTCGATGGGCGGCAATTACTTTTTCTTTAACGCCGCCTATTTCCAAAACGCGTCCGCGTAAAGTGATCTCTCCTGTCATTGCCACATCGCGTTTGACCGGAGTTTTTGTCAAAGCCGAAACCATTGCCGTAGTAATTGCCACTCCAGCAGAAGGACCGTCTTTTGACACCGCGCCTTCAGGAACATGGACATGAATATCCATTTTGTGAAAAAAATCTTTGGCTAAACCAAATTTTTCCCAACGCGGCCGGATATAAGATAACGCCGCCTGACATGACTCTTTCATGACATCGCCCAAATGGCCAGTCAAAGTCAGGGTTCCTTTTCCCGGCATAATCGAAACTTCAATAAATAAAATCTCTCCTCCTGCCTGTGTCCAAGCTAAACCAGTAGAAATTCCAACCGTATCTTTTTCCTCAATCATCTGAGAAGAATATTTAAAAGGTCCTAAATACTTATGGATATCTTTTTCGGCAACGGTTATTTTTGTGAATTTTTTTTCGACAATTTCCCGAGCAATTTTTCTGAAAATTGTGGCAATTTGTCTTTCAAACTCTCTTACTCCTGCTTCACGCGTATACCTTCTAATTACGTTCTTTAAAGCGGTATCTTTAATTTTTACTTCTTCTTTTTTTAAGTTATGCGCTTCTAATTGCTTGTTAAATAAATGCGATTTGGCAATGTTGAATTTTTCATCTTCGGTATATCCGGGAAAATGAATTACTTCTAACCGGTCAAGTAATGCATTGGGAATCGTGTCCAAAATATTTGCCGTAGTAATAAAGAAAACATCGGACAAATCAAAGGGCACTTCCAAATAATGATCGGAAAAAGCCACGTTTTGTTCCGGGTCCAAAGCTTCAAGTAAAGCTGCGGATGGATCACCACGATGATCTTGACCAACCTTATCAATTTCATCCAGCATAAAAACCGGATTTTTCGAACCGGCTTGCTTAATGCCTTGAATAATTCGTCCTGGTAAAGCACCAACATAAGTACGACGATGTCCCCGAATTTCCGCTTCATCACGAATTCCGCCGAGTGACATCTTGACAAATTTACGCCCCAACGAACGGGCAATTGATTTGCCTAAAGAGGTTTTACCGACTCCTGGAGGTCCGACGAAACACAAGATTGTCGGAGATTTATGTTGGGAAACTTCTTCGGGTTTTAATCTTTTTTGAAGTTCGATCACTGCCAAATATTCCAGAATTCTTTCTTTGATTTTTTTTAAGCCATAATGATCTTCATCTAATATTTTTTCCGATTTTTTTAGATCAATTTCCGATTTAGTTGCCACTGACCAAGGCATTTCTACCAGCCAATCAAGATATGACTTTAAATAAGAAGTTTCTGGATTAAATTGAGACATTTGGGCCAATCTTTTTAATTCTTTTAAAGCTTTTTCTTCAACGGGTTTTGGCATACCGATCTTTTTAATTTTTTCCCGGTATTCGGCAATGTCTTTATCTTCTCCTTTTTCCCCTAGCTCTTCTTCAATGGTTCTTTTTTTCTCACGCAATAATGTTTCTTTCATCCCTTGCTCGAATTTCTTTTGCGTTTTTGAGGAAATGCTAAATTCGATTTCCAGAATTTTTACTTCGCGGTCAATAAACTCAACCTCTTTTTTTAAACGATTTTTTAAATTATTTTCCTCAAGCAATGCTTGTTTCTCGGAATTTCTAATATCGATAATCACTGCCACCTGGTAAGAAAAATCTTGAGAACTACTCACGTTCATGATATTCATCAAAGACACAAAGTCAACGGTTTTTCCTAAATTAATGGCTTTTTTTATTTGCGCGGAAATATGTTTTACCATTGCCTGAGCTTCCTCATCATCAATTTTTTGATCCACAATTTTTTTACATTCGGCTTCAAAATAAGGGTCGTCTTTGGTAAATTTAGTTACTTCAATTTTAGTTACACCTTTAACCAGAGCGTTGATTTCTCCTTTTTCCCCCATCGCAGTTTTTTCCACTGTGGCCAAGACCCCGATTTGATGTAAGTCGGTCAGCTGAGGACTATCGTTATTGGAATTTTTTTGCATCAAAAGGATTACTTTTTTATCATGTTTTAGAGCTTCTTCTATAGCTAAAACACTTTTTTGTCTTCCAAAAATAAGCACATTTTCGGTCGCGGGAAAAACTATTCCGTCTCGTACTGAAACAACTGGATATTTTAACTGGGTTAAGGGATTAGAAATTATTGCCATATGATTAGCAGTATAACACTGCGTTTGCTAGTTGTCAATCAAAATTATATAAATTCGCTTATGATCGAAGAAAAGTCCTTAAACCGGTCTTTCTCAACCAAAGAAGCATTTTTTAACTGGCTTAATTCGTCTGTATAAGTCGCTCTCTCTTCTTGATAAATTACACCTAAGGCAAATTTTTCTTTTACATATTCTTCGGTTTTAACTAATGCTTGATCATAATTTTTCGGGTCATATTTTTCATCAAGTTTGTATGAATGTTGGATAAAATAGGGATAAGTATAGATTTTGTTAAAAGTTACACAAGGCTGTAAAACATTCACTAAGGAAAATCCTTTGTGTTTGATCGCTTTGGCAATTATCTCTGTCATATGCGGTAAGTTACCGGCAAAGGACTGTCCGATAAACGATGCTCCCTGGGTTAAAGCCAAACTTAAAGGATTAAGCGGTTTCTCAATAATTCCAAATGGAGTAGATTTGGATTTAAAACCTTTTTGAGCAGTCGGCGCCACCTGTCCCGTTGTCAAACCGTAAACACTGTTGTTGTGGACAATGACAGTTACGTCGTGATTACCGCGCACTGCATGCAAAAGATGATTGCCGCCTTCACCATAACAATCGCCATCCCCAACCACCGCGATTACCGGCATTTTGTGATTGGCGATTTTCATTCCGATTATTGTTGAGACTGATCTTCCATGTAAAGTATGCAGCCCATAAGCATTTAAAAAGTCATTTGCATTGCCGGAACAACCAACTCCAAAACTAACCAATATATCTGAAGGAGAATAATTAAGATTGGCTAAAGCGGTTTTTAAAGCCATGCCAATTCCCCAGTTGCCGCAGCCAGGACACCAAGTAGGATTGTAGCCGGAAAAATCTTCTACTAAAGACATATTTTATCTTCTAATTTATTAATTAGTTATCCTGTTAAAAGGTTAAAAAGTTAAAAAGTTTTTTCAAACCTGTTAACCTTTTAACCTGTTAATTTTTTAACTTATTAACCTAACAATCTCTTCACAGGAAATACTGCGCCCGTCATATTTAAGCAATTTTTCTTTAATCTCAATACCTGTTGTCATCATTAATAATTTCCCCAGCTGTCCTGTTGCATTATTTTCCACTAAAATATAACGTTTATTTTTTGTCAGCAATGGCTTGATTTTTTCCGAATCGAGTGGATAAACATAGGTAAAATGAATTAAGGCAGAATTTTGCCCCATATTTTCCAAGATGATATTTTTTACTCCTCCCCAGGAAACAAAAATCGTTTCGGCTTTTTCCAAATCACCGTAAACTTTGGGCAATTGAAAATCGTTTTTTAAATAAGTAATTTCTTTTTGAGCTCTTTTTTCCACCTGTTTTTTTACTTCGGATGCCACTTCTGTCGAATGACCATCTTCTAAATGTTCATAAGAGTTTGATTGATAAAAATAATTCTTTGTTCCCGGAAGCAGTCTTTCGGAAATACCATCGGCGGTAACCTGATAACGTAAATAAGGATTTGTTGAAGGTTTGTTTACTAATTTTCCCCGCTTAACTTGATAACTATTAGCAAAATCATCAAAATTGCTTTTCAGAAGCGATTGATGTGATTCAGACAAAAACATATCGGAAAGCACGATAACTGGTGTTTGGTAAATATCTGCTAAGTTATAAGCTTCGGCGGATAATTTAAGCATTTCCTCAACATCCCCAGGAGCTAAAACTATTTTGGGAAATTCGCCGTGACCGGAAAAAACACTAAAAAGTAAGTCCGCCTGCTCTGTCCAGGTCGGCATTCCAGTCGCCGGACCTGGCCTTTGGGCTACAAAAATTACTACGGGAATTTCAGTAATACCAGCTAAAGAAACCGCCTCTACCATTAAGGCAAAACCTCCGCCGGATGTACCAACAGCGCTGCGAACTCCGGTAAAGGAAGCGCCAATTGCCGTATTAATTACGGAAATTTCATCTTCTGCATGCCGCACTACCAGACCGACTTTATTTTGCCAAGCAGCTAAATCAGTTAACACTCCTGATGAGGGAGTCATCGGGTAAGCGCAATAAAAACGGCAGTCTGCCACTACTGAACCCAAAGAAAAAGCATCATTACCAGTGATTACCAACGCCGGCTGAACTGTTTTTTTCTCAAAAATTGTTTTTATCAAACTTGCATATTTTTCTCTAACCTGATCAAAACCTGCACTGGCAAATTTTTGATTAAATTCAACTACCTCTTTGCCTTTGCGGCCGAACTGCGACTCCAAAATTTGATGCAGCTCTTGCAAATCAGCGCCAATCAAGGCAAGACTAGCTCCTAGTGCAATCGTATTTTTCATAATCTGCTGGCCTTTAAAATCATCAAGTATTTTCTGAAAATGAATATCAACAAGCTGATAGTTTTTTTCGCTGATGGAAAAATCCAAACTATCATAAATAACTAAGGCATTTTCCGCCAGTCTTTTCTTATGTAGAGAAAAAGTTTCTTGATTAAGACAGACTAATAAATCGATTTTTTCCTTAGGCGCTCCTATGGATTGGTCGCTGATTGTTACTTCGTAAGCATTGTGACCACCTCTGATTAAAGAAGGATATTCAATAAAATCATGAATATAATAACCATGTCGGGTAACAATTTTGGAGAAAATCAGACCGGTAGTCATAATGCCAAAGCCTGCTTCTCCGCCAATTTTCCAAGTAAATTTCATAAAATTATTTAGGGAATATTTTATTTCCCTGTTCGTCTTCGATAATAATTGCCGCTACCGGACAAGACTTAGCCGCTTCAATAATCACCTGTTCTTCTTCCTGATCGGCAGTTCTAAGAATTACTGCTTTAGACTCGTTATCAAGTGCAAAAGTTTTGCCAGCTACGGCAATACAGGTTGCCGCACCAATACATAAATTGCGATCAACGGTAATTTTTAATTTTTTGACCTTTACCGGACCGGAAGGATTTTTGGGATCAAAATTATTATCCATAAAAAATAAATAAATTAATGACTAATTAATCATATAATCTTGCGGGATTTTTTGCAATTTATTTTTTTCCAATCCACTTGCGGTAACGTTCCTCAATTTGTTCTTTGCTTTTGGCAATCCGTTGATGTTTATTTTCCAGTTCCTCAGGAATCGCTCTTTTTTTCTCTTTTAAAAACTGGTAAATCGCTTCGCTTAAAGCATCAATCGCCAAAATCGAACAGTGAATCTTGATCGGAGGCAAACCCTTTAAAGTATCAACAATATCAGTTTTACTTATTTTCAAAGCTTCATCAATTGTTTTACCTTTTACCAAATCCGTAATCACACTGCTAGTCGCAATCGCCGCCGCACAACCATAAGTCTTAAACTTCACATCCTTAATTACTTCTTTTCCCTGCCTGTTTTTTATCACCCGAATATAAAGTGACATTACGTCACCGCAGACAATATTCCCCGCATCACCCTTACCATCAGCATTTTTAATCTCACCATAATTATGCGGATTCCGAAAATGTTCCAAAGTTTGTTTAGTATAAAAATCTGTCATATTAATTTCCAAAAGGTGAAAAACTTCTAATTTTTTTCACCACTTTTTCCAACACTTTAACAGTTTTTTTTATTTCACTCTTCGTCGTCCATCTTCCCAAACTAAATCTAATTGATCCGTGTGCTTGTTCCGGTTGTAAACCTAAAGCCATGAGAACATGGCTTGGCTCCAAAGTGCGAGACGAACAAGCCGATCCCGTTGAAACGGCAATTCCATTAAAATCCAGCTCCAGCAATAATGACTCACCCTCAACTCCGGCAAAAGAAATATTGGCGTTGTTTGCCAATCTTTGTGTCGGATGGCCGTTTAATTTAGTGCGGGGAATTTTTTCCAGAACTTCCTTGACTAATAAATCACGCAGTCGGGCAATTCTTTTGTTTTCTTCGACACGATTTTTCTGCATAATCTGCGCCGCTTTAGCAAAGCCAACAATGGCCGGTAAATTGGAGGTTGACGATCTTAATCCATTCTCGTGTCCGCCGCCGTGTAAAACCGGTTTCAAAACAACTCCTTTACGGACATAAAGTAAAGCAGCACCTTTTGGTCCGTAGATTTTTTGGGAAGAACCTGTTAATAAATCAATCTGCATTTTTTTGACATCAATTTTCTCCCGAACAAAACTTTGCGCTGCATCAGTATGAAAAAAGACCTGCTTTTCCCGACAGATTTTTCCGATTGCGGAAAGATCTTGTAAAGTACCCACCTCATTGTTGCCGTGAATTACAGAGACAAGTAGTGTTTTTGAATTAATGAGTTGTTCGAGTTTTTTTAAATCAATCAAACCGTTGCGATCAACCGGAAGATAATGGATTTTAAAACCCTGACTTGAAAGCGAACGCGCGCTTTCTAAAATGCAATCGTGTTCAGTTGGGCTGATAATTATTTCATTTTTCTCTTTTCCGTAAAATGCGGCGAGACCTTTTACCGCCAGATTGTTACTTTCAGTAGCCGAACCAGTAAAAATAATTTCCTCTGGATCGGCATTAATAATGCTCGCTAACGTTTTCCTTGCCTCTGTTAAAGCCTGACTCGCCTCTCTGCCAAAACTATGCAGTGACATTGTGTTACCGAATTTTTCGGTGAAATATGGCAGCATTGTTTTTAAAACTCGTGGGTCAACCGGTGTAGTCGAGGCGTAATCAAGATAGATAATTTTTTTCATAAGTTATTCAAATAAATTGGTTAATTTAATTTTTTGAAGTTCTTTTTTAAAAATCAGATTTAATTTGCCGGTAAAAAAATGTTTATGGTCGCAAATTTTTTCATACTGGCAGCAATATTCTTTGTCAGAACATTTGGCGATAAACAAATCCCCCTGAAACTCTTTCAAAAAATCATACAAGCTAATTTTTTTAACTTTATCCGTAATTTGATAACCGCCAACCCTACCTTCACGACTGATGAGCAAACCATTTTTTACCAAATCAGCAGCAATCCGTGCCAAATACCTTTGGGGAAGTTTTGTTTCGTTTATCAAATCAGAAAGGGAAACGATTTGATTTTTTTTATAAAGATGAGAAAGAATAATTAAGGCGTAATCGATTTCACTTTTTAAGTTAAACATATACTAGTACTAATTTAGTACAAGTTTAACAAAAAATTAATTCTTGTCAACCCCGCTTAGCGAAGTAAGTGTCATACGGGGCAGACGATCGAGTTGATCTGGATTTTCGGCAAAAACATTTTTTTGCGCTTTATAGCAAGCTACTATTCCGATCATTGCTGCATTATCCCCAGTTAAATATTTATAAGGCGGAAAAACTACTTCACCTTGATGGTTTTTTGCCAGAGCGCGAAACAAATTCCTCAATCTTTTGTTGGCAATCACTCCTCCACCAACTACCAAGCGTTTTACTCCGGTTTTTTTAATGGCACTTTCGGTTTTTTTAATTAATACGTCAAAAGCCGCTTCCTGAAAAGAACTAACTAAAGTTTTTAACTGTTGATTTTTTTCTTTTTCCGTCAGTTTTTTTAAATGATAATAAAAAGCCGTCTTTAAACCTGAATATGACATATCCAATGTTTTTTCACGCAACATCGGACGGGGAAAATGATCTAAGTCTTGATTTTTGACTTGCGCGGCTAAGGTTTCAATTACCGGACCTCCCGGATAACCTAAACCCAACAGTTTTGCCGCTTTATCCAAGGCTTCGCCTGCTGCATCGTCAACTGTTTCTCCTAAAACTTCATAATTTAAATGGTCTTTCATCAAAACGATTTCCGTATGCCCTCCAGAAACAATGATTGCCAAAAAAGGAAACTCTATTTCCCGCTGAGGATTACCAGCACTGTTTTGGGCAAAAGCCGAATAAATATGCCCTTCTAAATGGTTGACGGCGATCAATTTCTTTTTGTACTTTTTTGCCAATTCTTTGGCTTTATTAATCCCCACCTCAAGTGCAATCGCCAAACCCGGCCCCTGCGTCACCGCGATATAATCGATGTTTTTAAAACAGGTTATGAATAAATTTGTGCAGTGAGTGGATGTCTGAGACCTGTTAAATTTATGCAAACATTCCTCGATCACCAAATCAATCTTCTCTTCATGCGCCCGTTTTGCAATCGACGGCACTACTCCTCCCCATTTTTTATGTAATAGTACTTGCGAATAAATCGCATTGGCTAAAACTTTACGACCATCAGTGATGGCGACTGATGTTTCGTCACAAGAAGTATCAATAGATAAAATAATCATAAATATTTAATTCTCCTTTCTTTTTCATTAATATATTCCATTTCCACGTAAACCACTTTCGCCTTTTTTTTCAACAAATCAATGATCGTGCTGCTTTTTTCTCCCCATTCAAAACACAAAATATTTCCCGGCACAAGCATTTTTTCGATCTTAAAATTTTCCAGCTCTTCTTTATCGGCAATTTGATAAAGATCAAAATGGAAAAACTTTCCCGATTTAATCGGGTATTCATAATAAATTACAAAAGTCGGTGAAATTATTTTTTCTAAACCCAACTGTTCTCCCAGTCCCTTTGCAAAAACTGTTTTACCTGTCCCCAATTCCCCTTGGAGAATAAAGACTAAAGGCTTTTCTGAAGAAAAATTTTTTTGAAAAATATATTGGGCGATTTTTTTTGTCTGTTCCGGCGACTGGGAAATAAAAGAGTTTTTTTGATCAAAAACCAGATCACCCTTTCTTAACATTTTTATTTCCGGTTCAGTTAAATCAACAATCGTTGAAGTTTTGTTGTGAGGCAGATCTCCAACATCAACAGTCAAATCAATCAAATCCCGTTTTTGTTTTGGTAATGAATTAAATAAAGAAGTAACTGAATAATGAGGTGGCCTACCAGCTAAATTGGCAGAGGTGGCAGTAATTGGCTTGCCAAAACTTTTTACCAGGTCGGTAATAAAAGGATAGCTAGGTAATCTTATGCCTAAGGTCTTTTTTTCCGATTCCAGCAAAGAAACAACCTGTCCTTTTGATTTTAAAATTACAGTAAAAGGTCCAGGTAAAAGATTTTTTAATAAAGAAAGTTGACTATTATTGACATCGACCAGTTTTTCCAGCATTAAAAAACTATCGACAAAAACCGAAATCGGTTTTCCCCAAGGACGGTTTTTGAATTGAATGAGTTTTTTTACAGCTTGCTCGTTGGTGGCATCAGCCAACAAACCGTACACTGTATCTGAGGGAAAAATTACCAGCCCCCCTTTTTTTAAAACTGTTATAATTTGTTTTTGCACGATCCTATTTTACCAAAATTTGCTAAAATTGACTTATGACCAATACTAAAAGCCCTAAAAAAAATGGCATTCGTAAAATTGCCGAATTTAAATTCAAATTGGATTTAAAAAACTTATTCTTACTTCTTTTTACCGGTTTTTTTATTTATTTTATTTTTACTTCAATCAACAAGGAAATTCACCAAGTACTTCCGGAAAAATCAATTACGGAAATCATTAAGGACATTAAAAATAATCAGGTGAAAAAAGTTGAAGTAATTGACAATAAAATAATTACTTATTATAAAAATGATAAGCTGGCTTTTGCCTACAAAGAAGCCAGCGATAGTTTTAGTAAAACCTTAAAAGATGCCGGAGTTGATCCCAATACTATTCAAATAAATATTAAAGATACACAGACTTCTTCAGGATTAATGAGTTTTGTCAGTAATGTCATCCCTACACTTTTGATGGTGGCGTTTTTCGTTTTTCTTTTTCGCCAAGCAAAAGGAGCGCAAGACTCGGTTTTTTCATTTGGCCAATCAAGAGCAAAAAGATTTAATAAAGATATGTCGAAAATTACTTTTGCCAATGTAGCCGGAGTTGATGAAGCAAAAAAAGAGTTGGAGGAAATTGTTGATTTTCTTAAGCGTCCGGAAAAATATAAAAAAGTTGGTGCTCGTACTCCCAAAGGTGTACTTTTGGTCGGCCCAGCCGGTTGTGGAAAAACGCTTTTGGCAAAAGCCGTAGCAGGAGAAGCCAGTGTGCCATTTTTCTCGATTGCCGGAAGTGAATTTATGGAAATGCTGGTGGGAATTGGCGCCGCGCGTGTTCGCGATCTTTTTGCCACAGCCAAAAAAAGCGCACCGGCAATTATTTTTATCGATGAAATCGATGCGATTGGAAGAGCGCGTTCAGTTGGCATTATGCCTTCTCACGATGAACGCGAACAAACTCTAAACCAGATTTTAGTGGAAATGGATGGATTTGCACCTAATGAACAAGTGGTCGTCGTTGCCGCTACAAATCGTGGTGATCTTCTGGACACGGCATTGCTTCGCCCGGGTAGGTTTGATCGCCGCATTATGGTCGACTATCCTGATGTTGATGGCAGAAAAGCGATTATGAAAATTCACGCCTTAGGAAAACCTTTTGACGCTACTGTTGATTGGGAAAAAGCTGCTAAAAGAACTGTTGGTTATTCAGGTGCGGATTTGGAAAACATGTTGAATGAAGCGGCAATTTATGCCGCACGTCAAGGACGGGAAAAAATCAATATGGAAGATATTGAAGAAGCAGCTATGAAAGTAAAATTAGGTCCGGAAAAAAAACGTTTACAATCTGATTTAGATCGAAAACTCACTGCTTTTCATGAAGCCGGACACGCAATTGTTTCTCATTTTCTTCCTCATACTGATCCCGTCCATAGAATTTCCATTGTTTCAAGAGGAATGGCGCTCGGCTATACACTGATTCCTCCTGCAAAAGACAAACTGCATGAAACCAAAACTCATTTACTGGAAACAATCGCCATGACTATGGGCGGACGCGCGGCTGAAGAAATTATTTTTAACGAAATTACCACCGGAGCCGCCAATGATTTTGACCAGGCGACCCAAATTGCCAAAGCCATGGTGATGGAATATGGAATGAGCGATTTGGGACCGATTAATTTTGGTCCGACAATGGATGTCACTGAATGGGGAAAAACTTACTACGAACAAGGTCAGGTTTCCCAGGAAATGCTGGCTAAAATTGACGCGGAAATTAAAAAAATTATTACTCAAGCTTATAATCTGGCTACCACAACTATTAAAGAAAAAAAGATTTTATTAAATAAAGTTGGCGAAGAATTACTTAGTAAAGAAAGCCTTGACCAGGATGATTTTGAAAAAATTGTCGGTAAAAAAGAAAAAATTCATATCCTGGCCAATAAGAAATGAGAACTTTACTCATCATTGACGGAAACGCAATTATGCATCGGGCTTATCATGCCCTACCTCCTTTTCACACAAAAGACGGTACACCAACACACGTGGTTTTTGGTTTTTTTTCTATTTTACATAAAGCTCTTATTGATTTTAAACCAACACATTTGGTTGTTTGTTTTGATATGGCGGCTCCGACTTTCCGCAAAAAAATGTTTAACGAATACAAGGCTCAAAGAAAAAAACTGGAAGATGACTTTATTGTCCAAATTCCCGTAGTTAAAGAAGGATTGGAAAAAGCGAAGATTGTTTATGAGGAAAAATCCGGCTTTGAAGCCGATGATATTATCGGGACTTTGAGCAAAAAATTTCCCCAGGACAAACAAGATAAAGTACTGATCTTATCCGGAGATAAAGATATTTTACAACTAACAAATCACCAAGTTTTCGTGGTTACCCCTCAGATTGGTTTTTCCAAAATGAAAATTTACAATCAAGGAGAGGTAAAAAAAACTTTTTCCGTTACTGCAGAACAAATGGCTGATTACAAAGCGCTTGCCGGTGACCAATCTGACAATTACTCCGGAGCTAAAGGCATTGGTCCTAAAACTGCCGCAAAACTGATTAATCAATTTAACACTGTGGAAAATCTTTTTCAGCATCTTGATGAAGTTGAACCGGAAAGAATAAAAGATATTTTAAAGGCTAATCGAGAAAATATTTTGATGGCTAAAAAATTATCGACAATTGTTACAGATATGCAGGATGTGGATTTTGATGAAAAAAAATCGCTTGTCAAAAATCTTCCTGAGGAGTTTAAACAGTTTCTTTTACAATATGAAATATATTCTTTGGCGAACAGGTTTTTTAAAAAACCCACCGCTGAAAATAAACCTAAAACAATAAAACCTGCCAAAAAAACACCGGACCAAATAGGGTTGTTTTAATTTTGTATAATTGAATTATGTCAGCTGATTTACAACAAAATACCATTAATACAATTTATCTAATCTTTTCCCATAACTATATTGCCATTGCTTATTCTATCGGAATTCTGATTTCCATTTTCCTGGCAGTAAAAAAACCATCGCGCTATTCTGTTTTTTTACTCTTGGGTTTTATTATTCTTTTATTTTCTTTTGAATACGATAAGCATATTATTGTTCCTTTTCGAGAACAAACCATGAATTCTTTTATTACGGCTACGCCCCATTACAAATTAGGAAAAATTATTGATATTGTGATTGCCGATGTTATTCCAATGGCGACTTACATCTTCGGTTGGGGGTTGGTTTTTGCCAGTATTGTTTATGCGGGATTGAAAATTGGAAAGAAACCAAACAAATAATTTCCATCTTTGTTTTTTTCCAAATAAAAACATTCCGTATTTTTAATCTTTCCCTTTAAATCATGATGAAAAAGTTTCAAAAATTGTTTAATCGTTCCTGCGTGCGTTACTAAAACTATCGTTTTATTCCTATACTTTTTTATTTGCTGCAAAAGTTTTCTCAACCGAACTTTCATCTCTTTATTATTCTCAACACCAAATGCTTCGGATTTTTTTTCAACCGAACTATTTAATTCTTCATTTTCAAACCCAAAAGACCAAACAAGTTTTTGAATCTCCTCAGTTGTTTTTCCTTGAAATTCTCCATAGCATCTTTCCCTTAATAACGATGTTGTTATTACTTTTTTATTAATACGGCACCCGATTGTTAAAGCAGTATGATAGGCGCGTTTTAAATCGGAGGAAATAATAATATCAATTTCTTCGTGAACTAATTTGTTAGCGACTTTTTTTGCCTGAGCTAAACCTTTGACAGTAAGAAATGCATCTAAATGACCTTGTAAAATCTGTCTCAAATTAAAGTCTGTTTGTCCGTGGCGAACAAGAATAATTTTTTTAGGCATAAATATATACTATAATATACATTATATATGAGTAGACCAAGAATCGGTTTGGCTTTAGGCGGAGGCGGCCCCAAAGGACTAGTGCATATTGGGGTTTTAAAAGTATTGGAAAAACACCAAATTCCAATTGATTTTATTGCCGGCACTAGCGCCGGTGCGATTGCCGGAGGATTATATGCAATAAGCAAAGACATTAATGAAATCGAAAAATATTTTATTGATAAAAACTGGTTTTCTACTTTACGCTTGCTTGACCCTCTTTTTACTCAAGGGATAATTCAAGGAAAAAAAATATCCGAGCTTTTAAAAAAATTCTTGGGGAGTCGAGGATTTACCGATTTAAAAATTCCTTTTAAAGCCATTAGTACTAACTTGCTTGACGGTAAAACTGTCACGCTGGACAAAGGGAATTTGGTCGAAGCGATTGTCGCCAGCTGTTCTGTCCCGATGGTTTTTAAACCTGTCGCACTCGATGGTAAAATCCTGGTTGATGGTGGTGTTACTAGCCCGGTTCCTGTTGAAATTGTCAAAAAAATGGGCGCGGATATTGTGATTGCTGTTAATCTTTACCATTATAAAATCGACTGCCAGATTAATGAAAAGGATAATTTTGTCAAAATCGGTATGTATACAATTGAAATGATGATGCACCAAATGTCTTTTAAAGAAACCTGCGCTGCCGATATTGTCGTTTATCCAAACACCAAACAAATTGGCCTAAGTACTCTGCTTAATAAAAATCAAAAACAGCAAGCAATTCATGAAGGCGAAGCCGCCATGGAAGCAGTTATTCCCAAATTAAAACACCTAATCAATAAAAAACAAAGAATGGGGATTTGGGAGCGAATAAAAAAATTATTTTAAACCACCAATTTTGTCAACAGCCAGTTGATAAAAGTGATACTAATACTGAAGATTACTGCTGTCCAAAAACCGGCCACCTGAAATCCGGGAACAAAATAGGCTACTAATAAAATCATCAGGCCGTTAACCACAAAGGTAAATAAGCCTAAAGTTAAAACATTTAAAGGCAAAGTAAAAAACATGACAATGGGCTTAATAATTGCGTTGACAATTGCCATCACTAGGGCAACAACAATTGCCGTCCAATAACTGGCAATTTTCACTCCTGGAATAAAATAAGCGGCAATAATAATAGTCAAGGTCGAAACTAATAGTTTAAGTAAGGGTTTCATAATTTTATGATAGCAGAAATTAGTTAGGATAGTGGCATTTTTTGTATTTTTTACCCGAGCCGCACCAGCAAGGATCATTGCGGTTGGGTTTTTTTTGACCAGAACCAGGTAAAGTAACTTTAAAACCAATCTCCTCTGTTGATTGTTGATTGTCTGTCTGCCCCTGCGTAGGCGGCTTATTCTTAAACGGATCAACTGCTGAGGCGGATTTGTATTCGATTTCTTTTGGTTTTTGCACGGTTTTTTCAATTTCCGGCTGCATTTTTATTTCCACTTTAAAAATCCGGCGCGTCAATTCAAAATTTATATCGCCCATCAAACGTTCAAACATCGAGTAAGCTTCATTTTTATACTCTACCAACGGATCAAGCTGGGCATAACCGCGAAGATTAATACCGTCGCGCAAATTATCAATTGCCGTCAGATGATCCATCCAGTATTTGTCAATCGTCGACAAGAAAATAGTTTTAACAATATCTGTCCAGAATTTTGCTCCCAATTCTTTTTCTCTTTCCTGGTATTGCTTTTCGATTTTTTCCAATAAATAATTAATAAGTGTCAAATTATTTTTCGGTTGAAAGTGTTTTTTAAAATCTGCTTCGTTAAAAGGTAAAATCAAATTTATCTCCCGCATAAAATTAGCTTTTACCTCATCATCTATATTTTCTTCAACTGCTAAATAACTATTGACTAAATCTTCGATTTCTTCATTGAAAATATCCTTAATCAGTTTTTTGAATTCTGAGGAATTTTCCTGCGGGAGAAGTAGTACGCGCCGGCGTAAAGAATAAAGAATTTCTCTTTGTTTATTTAACACATCGTCATAATCAACCAGATGTTTGCGAATATCAAAATTAAAGCCTTCAACTTTTACTTGCGCTTGTTCAATGGCTTTGGAAACCATAGAATGGGAAAGCGGCTGATCTTCAGGAAACTTTAAAATATTCATGATATTAGTGATCTGTTCGCCGCCAAAAATGCGCATCAAATCATCTTCAAGTGCCACGAAAAATTTTGTTTCTCCGGGATCACCCTGGCGACCGGATCTTCCCCGCAACTGATTGTCAATCCGACGCGATTCGTGCCTTTCTGTACCAATTACACAAAGTCCGCCTAAAGCCACTACTCCCTCGTGATCTTTTTTTTCGGCATTTTGACCACCAAGAACAATATCCACTCCTCTTCCTGCCATATTGGTCGCTACAGTTACCGCACCTTTTTTTCCGGCATTGGAAATAATCAGAGCTTCTCTTTCATGGTTTTTTGCATTTAAAAGCTCATGAGGAACACCGTGTTTTTTTAGAAGTTGAGAAAGAAATTCGTTTTTTTGGATTGAGGTCGTACCCACAAGTACAGGACGACCCAATTTATAGTTAGTAGCAATTTCCTCAGCAACCGCATTAAATTTGGCTTTTTCAGTTTTGTAAATTAAATCCGCGTGATCTTTTCTTACTAAAGGCCGGTGTGTCGGCAAAACTACCACATCGGTTTTATAGATTTTATGCAGTTCTTCCGCTTCAGTTGCCGCTGTACCGGTCATACCTGCCAGTTTTTTATACATTCTAAAATAATTTTGTAGAGAAACCGTGGCTAAAGTTTTGGATTCTTTTTGAATACTGACATTTTCCTTTGCTTCGATTGCCTGATGTAAACCTTCGGAAAAACGCCGGCCGATCAAAAGACGACCGGTAAATTCGTCGACAATAATTACCTCTCCATTTTTGACAATATAATCTTTATCGTTTTTAAATAAAGTCATGGCTTTTAAAGCCGCTTCGATGTGATAAAGCGTATCAAAATCTTTTTCATAAATATTTTCCACTTTAAGGATCGATTCGATTTTTTTAATACCGTCCTCAGTTAAATTGGCAGTTTTGTGTTTCTCATCAATCACATAATCGGTTTTCTCATCAAGCAGTTTGACAATTTTTGCATAATGATAATAGCGGGAAGTATCCTCGTCATAAGGAGCGGAAATAATATGCGGGGTTCTCGCCTCATCGATCAAAACCGAATCCGCCTCATCGATGATCGCGTAATAAAAACCGCGTTGCACAAGTTCGTCTGCAGACTGCGCCATATTATCACGCAAATAGTCAAAACCAAACTCACTATTAATGCCATAAATAATATCCGCTTGATATGCTTCTTTACGGGAAATTTCACGCAAATGTGCCAAGCGCCAATCCTGAACATTTTTATCTTCAATTTCCGGATCAAAGAAAAAAGACTTGTCCGAAATAATCGCCGCGGAAGTTAATCCCAAGAAACTGTAAACTTTTCCCATCCAACCACAGTCACGACGCGCTAGATAATCGTTGACTGTCACTAAATGCACTCCTTTACCGGTTAAAGCGTTTAAATATAAAGCCGTTGTTGCCGACAAGGTTTTTCCTTCGCCGGTTTTTTGTTCGGCAATTTTTCCTTCATGCAAAACAATGCCCGCCATAATTTGCGTATCAAAATGACGCTCTCCCAAAACCCGTCGAGCCGCTTCCCTTACCAAAGCAAAAGCGGAAGGTAAAACTTCATCGAGAGTTTTTTCCTGACTTTGAATTTGTTTTTTTAATTTTGCGGTTGCTTTAGGAAAATCATTATCTGCCAATTTTCTTACTGTATCTTCTTGAAGATTAATTTGATCGACGATTTTTTGTAAACGATCAACTTCACGCTGGTTGTAATCGAAAAGCTTTTTTAGAAAATTAAACATGGATTATTTTTGAAAATATTCTTGCGGAATAACCACTAGCCTTTGAGGAGTCACGATAAGATTGTCTTTGTCTTTTTGAGCAAATCTAAATGTAAAGTGAATCGTATCGCCCTCTTTGATTTTGGAAAATCCGCTTTTTTCCAATTCTAGTGTTTTAACATTTAATAAAAATTGTTTCGTGGAAGATTCGATATTTAAACTGTAATTGTCTTTTTCAGTTGTGGTTACTTTTAGTTGATAGTTATCTTTGTCAACTTCGGTAACTTTTCCGGAAAGAATTTTAAAAACTTCATCGATGTAAACAAAATTCGCCGTTACTCCCTCGTCATTATTTACTCCTGATACAATTACAAAATCGTTTTTTTCAATATTGTCATATTTAACCTCTTGACGCTTATTGGAAACTACCTGATAATATTTGGTTAAAGTATCGTCGAGTTTAATACTTGTATCCTTACCTTCCAAAGATGTTAAAGTAAAAGCGTTTTTTTGTTTTTCCTTGACAAATCCGGAAACGGCTTTATTATTTTTTTGGGTAATTTCCGCCACTTTATTTGCCAGACGATCACGCATTTTTTTTGCCGCTGCTTCCTGATCCTGAGTTAAAGTTACGGTTTTTTCGGCGGCATCGGAAGCAGTCTTTTCCGCAGAATTAGTGGCGGTCACAGCAACTGTAACTACAGGAAAAGACAAACAAGTTAAACTTAACAAACAAATTAGCAAAGTTTTTTTCATAGCTTTTCTTCAAGATAATAGATTTTTAATTCTTTTTCCTGGACTTTAAGCTGGGGATCTTTGGGATAAACTGTCATTTTGATGGTATTTTCTCCAAAAGCTAAAGGGAAATTAATTTCAAAACCGGCTTTTTCATTTTTGTAGACCTGGTCTTTAAAAGCCGACTGCAAAAAAATTGTTGCACCCACTTCCGCTTTTCCTTTGATCATAACACTATTTTCATACACGATGCTTCCGGTGATCGGCGTATCCACTTCCAGATTTTGGGAATTAATTTTTATGGCCGAAGGAGTAATTTTATTAATCGGTGCTACAGCTTTGTTACTGTTAATTTGATTCTGTTTATTTCTGGCAATAATGATGATTGCCAAAACACCGCCAAGCAAAATGCCAAAGACAATGGCAACAATTGTTTCTCTTTTCATACTGCTATGATAAGCAAAAAATTAACTTTTGTCAAACAGCAAGAAGCTTGCCATAACTTCAGGCAGTTGGGTAATTATATCATTAACATTATACCAGTAGCCTTTTTTTTGGTAAAGTTGGTCGGCGGTAAACTTTAAAAGTAGCGACGCGGCAACAGCGGCAATAAATGGAGAATTATTCAGTGATAATGAAGCTGCCAGTCCGGCTAAAACATCGCCGGTTCCGCCTTTGGTTAATCCTGCATTTCCGCCTTCAATAATTATTTCTTCCTGGCCATCGGTAATTACATCCTGAATTTTTTTCAAAAGGATAGTTGTTTTGTAAGTAGCAGCGGCCTCTTTTATAAAACTTGGATTTTTACCGAAAAGTAACCTGAACTCTTCCTGATGTGGAGTAACAAGAGCTGGTTGTTTTAATTTTAACAACCAATTTCTATCCATCACTTGTAAAGCTCCGGCATCAAAAACAAATTGTTTTTCCGGAAAATCTTCAATGAGTTTTTTTACTAAATTATAAGTATATTTTCCTTCATCACCTGACCGCATCATTCCCGGTCCTACTAAAATTACATTGTCTTCTTTAACATAATTGAACAAGTCTTTTTGAGGAACTACAATTCCATTGTGGAACTTCTTTTTTAGAGAAAACATAATTTCGTTGTTTTCTTCAGTTGAAGAATAATGAACAATATCGGCAAAATGGGAGGCGATTTCTGCCGCCCAGATAGAAGCTGAGTGGAAAAGTGAGGAGCCGCCGATTACTAAAAGTCTTCCATTTTGACCTTTATGGGAATTTTGATCCGGTAATTTTAATTGCCGTAAATAGTTTTTTACCGACTGAATATTGGAAGTGTTAATTAACATAATCACGTTTAAATGTTATAATTTTACATTATATTATTATGAATCATCGAGAATTAAGAAAATTGTTTACTGATTTTTGGGAAAAAAGGCAGCACGTGGAAATCCCTCCAATCTCTTTAGTCCCTAAAGACGACCCGACTACTCTTTTTACCGGATCAGGCATGCAGCAACTGGTTCCTTATTTTTTAGGAGCATCACATCCACTAGGCAAAAGG
>Ga0172375_10002250_pt1 | contig 30272 bp, 32 predicted proteins | sample LakKiv1m_FD_114537 | JGI IMG/M metagenome (GOLD analysis project Ga0172375, IMG submission 114537) | Freshwater microbial communities from Kabuno Bay, South-Kivu, Congo - kab_092012_11.1m | ecosystem: Environmental > Aquatic > Freshwater > Lake | place: Democratic Republic of the Congo... | reverse complement strand
TGCCAATGCCGATGAGTTATGGGAATATTTTCAGAATGTAATTGCTTGGACGCGAAAGGTTTTTACAAAATACCGCAAGGAAATGGCTAATGTGCCCTGGGGTGTTTTGTATAACCAATTTAAAGATAAAATATTTGATGACAGGAAAATTGAAAGTGAAATATCCGCGCTAATGCAAGATGAGGATGTTAACAGAAAACCAGGGATATATGAGTATATATTAACTAGAAACGAAAGGTTTTTAAATATCCGCGCTTTTAATGACAAGATGAAGCGTGAAGCATATGAGCGACAAAAAGGTATTTGCCCACTTTGCAAAGGAATAAATAAGAAGAAGGTATGGGCAATTGAAGAAATGGAAGCAGACCATAAAAAACCATGGCACGAAGGCGGAAAAACAATTGCTGAAAACTGCCAGATGTTGTGCAAAACATGTAACCGCGAAAAATCCGGAAGGTAGAGTGCCTATTGATGTAGTGTTAGTACGGCTATTTCGTATTTAGTAGTAATGATAAGGTTGTTCGTATGCCAAGAATTTGTTTTGTAATAATGCCGTTTTCAACCACGCAATCTTGTAATGAAACTGAGTGGACACAGATATTCGAAACAGTAATCAAACCGTCAGTGGAAGATGCAGGGTTAGATTTTATATGTAAAAGGTCAGTAGCAACAAGAGGTAATATTGTTGGACAAATATTTCAAGACCTTAAAGATTCATACGTTGTATTAGCCGACCTAACCGATAGGAATGCAAACGTGTTTTATGAGCTAGGAGTACGGCATACCTTGAGAGATAGAACAATTCTAATTGCACAAAAAAAAGAGGACATTCCGTTTGATCTGTCGGCTTATGCTTACCATATCTATGATTGGAAGAATCCTGAAGAGATACGAGTGCTAAAAGAAAAAATAAAAATGATATTAACTGACATTGACAATAATCCAACACGCGCAGATAACCCGGTAAGCGATTTTTTGAAGGTACAAATTCAACCAAGTAGCATTCCAATGCCAGAAGTAATTACACCAGCTGAAGTTGTAGTAGCTCAACCACTAACTGGTATAGGTGCAGAAGGACTTAATGTCATAGGAGTAGTAAAAAATTTAGCTTCTAGTGGATTACAAAGAGGCGCTAAGACAATAACAAGATTGACAAGAGCTGAACTTTTACCATCGCTTGTTAAAGTTGTTTCATCTTTAAACTCTAAAAATGATAATACGCAAATAAAAGAAGATGAAATATTAGAGAGAGCGATGCCATATATTTTTGAAATAGAACCATTCATTAAGAACATAGAGATGTTCGGTTTAGCATCTACGATTGAAGGGTGGATGCAGGGGCTTACTGTTGTAAACAAAATTAGTGGTGATCTTATATCGCTCACAGAAAAACCGAGGGATGCAAAAGTAATAAAATTTGCGCAAGGATCTCCTGCTTTGATGGCATGGCGAATGTTATGTTTGTGTGGGATAAAAGCTCTTGAAGAGAACGAGCCAGAAATATTGGAGTATGTGCTTCATGAACCGATAGAAGTTGAAGAATCAACCGGTAATTTTAGCCATTTATCTTTTATACAGAGACATGACCTTTTCTACCCTGAAGCATTTTTAGGACATGCAAATTACCCAATGCGATACCTTGATAATTTGTGGGTTAGGGAAAAGCATCTTAAATTACTTTTTGAAACAAACGATAGCTATCAACTAGCTTTGGCAAATTTCTTTGTTTTGATTCCACTTATAGTAACGGGGAATGGAGGTCGTCCTTTTTATCCTGGTTATCGCTTGCTTAAACAAGCAAACAGAGCAATGGCATATACTACTAGCAAATTGTTTTCGTCTTCAGATTTCGCTCGATTAGTTGCGAGATTAGCAAGAGTAACTTTAGATGATTTTATGAAAGGCTGGACTGAAAGAGTAAAGAAAATTAATGAGGTTCGGTCAGAGAGATTATTTTGGTTCGATACGGTTGGATATCCAGAAGAGTTTGGGAAACAGTAAAGCTAGTATTGATGATCTTGAGGTAATATAGAATGGTGATTAATAGGAAATAATAAAGCGAGCTGATGTATGATTCGTTTTATTGTTTCTTAATGTATTTTAGTTAAAATAGAAAGGGGGAAATATATCCCCCGAATGTACATAGCCAGCGAAGAGAGTCGAACTCTTGACCGATGGTTTACGAAACCATTGCTCTACCACTGAGCTACGCTGGCATCCCACTAAAAAAGTATAACATAAGTGCCAGCGGGGCGGGAATAACGCGGCGCCCGTTAAAGGAAAAAAGCCGGGCGCCGCGGACTCATCCCTAGTAATTGACCTTATCGATGCCTTTCAGCCCCAGCATCTTGCGGGCTTCGTCCGGGGTGGCGGGCGCAATACTAAGCTGTTTCGCCATCTGCACCACACGCTCCACCTGGTCGGCGCTACTGCGGGCGAATCGGCCGTAGCCGGCGTATAAACTGTCTTCCATCCCCACTCTCACGTGCCCGCCGATGGCTAAAGCCACAGCGCCGAGGGGCAACTGGTCACGGCCCAGCGCCGCTACCGACCACGTGAATTCCGGCCCGATCTGCCGCCGGGTTTCTTCCAGCGCGTAAATCAAAGTCGCCGCCGTGGCGGGCATACCGCTGCCCATACCCATCACGTACTGAATGTGCGGCGGTCGGCTGATATATTCGTGCTCAATCAGGGCTTTGACCGTGGCAATCTGCCCCACGTCCCAGATTTCCAGTTCCGGCTTGACGTTATTTTCCTTATCCAGTTCGGCGTACCGCTGGATGGCGACAAACGGATTCATAAACACGGCGCCGGCTTCCAGCTTGCCCGCCATTGCCGCCGCCATCCGGGCGCCTTCCTGCTCCCACTTGGTCTTGTATTCAATCTGACGTTCCGCCAGCCGGGTGGGACGTACCATGCCCCAGTTCAGCGTGCCGCAGTTCAGGGTCGCCAGTTCCGGTTTGAATTCCGGCACCACCGCGATTCTCTGGTAAAGGTCCCCGGCGCCGCCGGTGGTTACGCAAATCACCACGGGACAGCGTTTCTTAATACCGGAGAGAATTTCCCGGAAAAGTTTTAAATCGGGCGTGGGCATCCCGTCCTCGGTCCGGGCGTGGATGTGCACCACCGCCGCCCCGGCTTCGTAGGATTTCACCGCGTCATCGATAATCTGCTGCGGGGACGCCGGAAGATACTGGGACATACTGGGGGTGTGCACCGCGCCGGTAATGGCAGCCGTAATAATCACCTTGCGTAGAACTTTTTCCTCTGACTGTAAACTCATTTTCATCCTCCATTTATTGTATACAATAATGTCTTTTTACACTATACATTCTTTATTAACTGGCGTCAATGATATACCCTTGACTTTAACAACGGCGCTTGATAGCGGCTCGCTATACCGTTTTTATTTGACACCGCCCCGCGAGGCGGCTTATTCTGATTGATGGGAAATTTTTTAGGAGCATTAATATTGGCTAATCTCGCCCACTTACAACAGGCACTGGGAGTCTCGTTCAACCAGCCGGCGCTGCTGGCGCAGGCTTTGACGCACAGTTCTTTTGCCAATGAAAACCCCGGCGCGGCAGTTTCCAACGAGCGCCTAGAGTTTTTGGGTGACGCCGTGCTGGCGCTCATCGTCGCCGAAAACTTATACCGTAACTTCCCGGAGCTCCCGGAAGGGCAGATGACGAAAATCCGCTCCTACCTGGTGAAGCAGGAAACGCTGGCGCAGGTGGCGAAGAGCATCGACCTTGGCATTTACCTCTACCTGGGCAAGGGCGAAGAAAACAGCGGCGGACAGGAAAAGCCCGCCAACCTGGCCCGGGCGCTGGAAGCCGTCATCGCCGCCCTCTATCTCGACCAGGGGTTCCCCACCACCGAATCTTTAATCCTGAAGCTGCTGGATCCGGAATTTCAGGCCACCATCAGCGAAGATATCGTCACCGATTACAAGTCCCGGTTGCAGGAATACCTGCAGGCGCAATCCCAGCCGGCGCCCAACTACCAGTTAATCGGCACCGAAGGCCCGGACCACGCTAAAACCTTTATCGTCGAAGTCCGTCTCAACGAGACGGTCTTAGCCATCGGCTCCGGGCGCGCCAAAAAGCTGGCGGAAATGGAAGCCGCCCGCCTGGCGCTGGAGAAATTAGCCGCCTTGCCGGAAAATCACAAAGAGGAATAAATCTCTTTACAGACTCATTTGCCTCTGCTAAACTGCAATTATTAGAATTTGTGGAGGGTGTATATGAGTAAAGATTTTTCCCACCGTGAAAAGAAAAAAGTCAAAAAAGATGCTAAAAAAATCGTTTCGGTAACCGGTATCCAGCCGCCTCCTCCGGAAGTTGAGGTCATCCGGCGCGGCAAGAAAGAAAAAGAAGACTTTTAACTTTAATGGGTGAGGCTCCGTCCCCGGTTGCCCTGACCGCCATCATCACCGGCCGCGTGCAGGGGGTTTACTACCGGGTTTTTGTGGAAAGACACGCCCGGGCTTTTAAATTATGCGGCTATGTCCGCAACCGCCGCGACCTTTCCGTAGAGGTTTACGCCGAAGGGACAAAAGAACTGCTCGAAAAACTATTGGACTACCTGCGGCGAGGTCCGCCCGGCGCCCGGGTGGACAACGTCGAAACTAAATGGGAAGTAAGCCCGGGTAAATATACCGGTTTTGAAATCGTACCCTGAACCGGGGCAGTCTAGTTCCTGGACAGAAAGCCGTAATGGCGTCCGTTTTTTAACAACTTAACAATCAGTTCCGGCGCGGTACGGTAGGCGTCGGCATTGCGCCTGATGCCCAGTTCACGGCTGATTTCCCCTACCGTCATCGGTTTGTTACCGCCGGCTAAAAGTACCCGGAAAACGCTCTCCTGCAACGGCATGGTAGAGGTAATAAAATCATCGGCTTTGGCGCAGCAGGTTTTCAAACTCTTGAGAATATCGGCGCTCGTAATATTAGCGGTTTCCACCTTGAGTTTTTTCCGGCACTTGGCGCAGAGATAAGGCGAGACCATCAGCGTAAAAGAACGGCCGCCGGCTTCCAGCCCGTCAATGTCTATCACCCATTTTTCTTCCGTTGACATCGGTCTGCCTCCTTCCCTTAATTTTCCAACGAAGCTAGATATCATCCAGCCCTGATTCCGCCAGCTTGATGAGACTTAAATAGTCCGTCTTGATTTCCAGCGTTTCGGACACTTCACGGTCTATCTGGAACGGGTCGCCGATGTAAACCGCCCCCACCCTTTCGGTGTCGCCCTCGCCGTTAACGTCATCGGTCATCAACTTCTCTTCGGCTTCGATAATGCCCAAGTCGAAAGGCAGGGTAAAATAAAGGTCCGCCAGCACCCGGTCAATCCCCAGCGCGAAAAGTTCTTTCCAGCCGTTGCGCCCGCCGCCGTATTTTTTAGATGGCAGCAGCGAAAGCAAATTTTTTATGCTCAGCCAGCCGTGCCCCTTAACCTCTTTCAGCGGGGTGATGCTGATAAGGTAATCGCTGGAAAGAATCACATTGGGAATCCAGAAAGTGGGCATCACCAGCGGTTTCGGCAGCGGGTTATCTACCTCTACCCAGATGCAGTCTTTCACATCCAGCATCAATACCCGCGGGAAATCGTACTTCAGGGACTGGTAATGCGGCATTACGGAACTGCCGTCCGCCAGCCCGTCCAGGATAATAATATCGGCGTCGCTCACCTTGCGGATACCTTCAATCACCGTCGCCAGCATCTCACGACTGGTCGTAACCGGGTAGGGCAATTTCGCACCGGCGTATGGCTTGATGAGAATCCTGCGCGCTCTCGCCACTACCGGCGGCGCCTGAAACTTGAATTCCGCTGCTGTAAATTTCAAAGTCAGTCCCTTCTCGCCGTCATTTCCAGAATTACAGGGCAGGCTGCAGGACGATAATCAGGGTTTCCGCCGGGAGCTTCCCGGCTTTGAATTCCACCTCCGCGGTCTCGTGCCGGGTGACATTGTTTTTTCCTTTCAGGAAATCATCCACCGGCGCCACCGGAAAAGCACAGCCCTGATTCTTAAAGTGCATCGGTATCATTACCTTCGGTTTCAAATCTTTGCTCACGCTGGCAGCCACATCGGCATTGATGGTAAAAAACCCGCCCACCGGCGCCAGCAGTACGTCCACTTTGCCGATCTGCGTCACCTGCTCCGGGGAGAGCTTATGCCCGAGGTCTCCCAGATGGCAGACCTTGACCCCGTCGACATCCATCACGGTAATCATATTGTGACCCCGGTCACGCCCCCCGTTCTCATCGTGTTCCGTGGCGACCCCGTGGAATTTTATCCATTTGATTTCCGCCGGGACAGGCGTTTTGTAAACCTGCGGATTTCCTTTCACCGCGGCGACGTTGTTGTGGTCGAAATGGTCGTGGCTTACGGTCACCACATCCGCGGCTTCTTTGATTTCACCGTAATGCAGATTGCCCCCGGTGATATACGGGTCGGTGATGATGCGAGTGCCTTTAGCGGAAGTAATCAAAAACGAGGCGTGCCCCAGCCATTTAATCTTCATTTCTGCCTCCTTTACCAGCGAGTGCCATTACCAGTCTTATCAAAGTGCGGGTCGGGACACCGGTGGCGCCCTTGGTGTAATACCCGCGGGTTTTATCGATATCGGAGGTGCCGGCGATATCCAGATGCACCCAGGGTGTGCTGCCGGCAAATTCTCCCACGAACAGCGCCGCGGTAATTGGGCTGGCAGGCCGTCCGCCGCTGTTTTTCATATCCGCCACGATACTCTTGTTCTGTTCCTTATATTCTTCAAATAGCGGCAGCTGCCAGATTTTATCCCCTACTTCCTTGCCCGCCGCAATCACGGCATCGAGCAATCCCTGGTGGTTGGTGAAAGCCCCGGTGGTCACGTCGCCCAGGGCAACCACGCAGCCGCCGGTCAGGGTGGCAATATCCACAATACGTTTCACACCCTGCTTGTTGGCATAGCTCAGGGCGTCGGCTAAGGTGAGACGTCCTTCGGCATCGGTGTTGTCCACTTCGATGGTTTTCCCGTTCATCGCTTTCAACACGTCCGCGGGTTTGAGGGCGCGGCCGCCGGGCATATTTTCAGTAGCGGCAACAATTGCCATCACATTGATTTTAGGCTTCAACTGCCCGATGGCGCCCATCGCGGCAATGACGGACGCGCCGCCTGCCATATCGCCTTTCATATCCCCCATATTCTCCGATGGCTTTAATGAAATGCCGCCGGAGTCAAAGGTCAAACCCTTCCCGATGAGAGCAATATCACACGCCGCGCTTTCGCCGCCTGTGTATTTCATCACGATAAACTTGGGCGGCTGCTGGCTCCCCTGCGCCACCCCCAGGAACGCCCCCATGCCCAGCTTTTCGCAGTCTTCCCGCTCCATGATTTCAATGCCCAATTTGTATTTTTCGGCAACTTTTTTAGCTTCGGCAGCCAGCATCGTGGGCGTCATATAATTCGCCGGCTCGTTGACCATATCCCGGGCGTAATTGGCGGCTTCCGCCAGTGCTATCCCGTCATTGATTCCCAGCTGTACCGCCGCGGTTACGACCCGGCTGCGGTCGATTATCGTTACCACTTCCAGTTCCGCATTATCGTCTTTTGAGGTCAGATGGCGACGGAATGAATAAGTGCCTAAGATAGCGCCTTCCGCAATCGCCTGCCCGGCTTCACGGGGGCTTAAAGCCCCGGAACACGTGCCCAGCGCCACCACGCCGATGCGTTTCACTCCCCTGGATTTTAAAGCGCGGCAAACTTCGGAGGCGGCAATTCTGATTTTGTCCTGGGTTACTTCCGTCCGTTTCCCTAACCCGACCGTGACCACCCGGTCCGCGGTCGTTTTCCCCATACTGTGGATGATGGTCACTTCCCCGAGTTTACCTTTGATTTCACCGTTACGTATCAGGGTGCTGATAGTACCGTTCAAGGCTTTGTTGACGATAGAAAGGTCGCCCCGGGGACGCCGCATGTTTTCGTAAACGCACATAATAATCGCGTCCGCCCGGACACGTTTGATGCTGCCGACTTTAGCTTTAATTTCCATATTTCCCCCGGAATCGTTAAATTTTTTCCCTTAAGCTCTTTATAATGCTTGTCAGTTAATGTCTTACTGCTGTTTTACGTAGCATTCATATCGTTACTTGAGATAAGAGATACATCGCCGTTTTACTATTGATAACGGCTCCTGCCATTGCCGCGGGCGGTGATAAATGATGCCTTTTTACGATTATAATTACTTCTATTATAACACCTTTTAATCGGATTTCTAGATATAAAATAAAAATAATTTCGTTTTTTCTCTCTGGAATGAATGTTCCAAATTGTATATTGACTTTCCTGGGGAACCGCAAAGAAGGTTAAAATGATATAAAACCAGCGCAAATTCCAATGTTAAATCGTAAACTGCAACGTAAAACGGAATTACTTGTACCCCGCCATATCTAGTCTGCCGGGTGATAGGCAATCCCCAGTGTGCCGGTGCCGCAGGCGTATCCCATCAGGGGACTGAACTCGGTCAGCCAGATTTCACGGTGATTCACTTCTGCCCGCAGTCTTTTCATTAAATCGGCGGCGGCTTCCGGGGCATAGGCGTGCATCACCGCCAGCGCCAGCGGGCGGTTGGCGGTTTCGGATTTTATTTTCTGAATCATCCGCTCCACGCCGCGTTCGAAGCTGCGGACCACGCCGCAGAGATTGACCTTGCCGTTAAGCGTAAACAGGGGACGGATATGCAGCATCGAGCCGGCTTGCGCTGCCGCCCGGGGCACCCGTCCGGAGCGGTAAACGTGTTTGATTGTCTCCAGCAGCACCACGGCGCTCACCTGCTTCTGCCTCGCCCGGGCAGATGCCATTACCTCCGGCAGCCGGGCGCCGGCGTTGGCGGCGCGGGCGGCTGCCAGCACTATCATTCCCTCCGCCGCGGTGGCGGTATAGCTATCGTAAACTTCAATGTTAACGCCGGGGTTTTCCTGACGGAAATATTCCTTTGCCAAACGCGCCGAGTTGTTGGTGGTGCTGAGTTTTGAGGAAAGCGTAATACAGACAATCTCCTGGTTACTCTTCGCGGCAAGGCGGTATGCCTCCAGAAAATCAGCCGGGGTCGCGGCGGTGGTGGAGAAAATATCAGGGTTCTTCAGGAACAACTCATAGGCTTGCGTGGGAGTAATATCCACGCCATCGCGGTAGGATTTCTCGCCGTACCGGATGTAGAGCGGTACCACGGCGATGCGTTCCTTTTCCACCTGCTCCCGGGTGAGGCAGGCGATGCTATCGGTAATAACGGCAACTTGTCTCAATGCTCAGCCTCCGGATTCATTGTTTTACAAGCTGCTGGGGGTTCAATGACAGTATAAAATCGGTCTGCCGTTTTGTCAATTACCCCGTTTCACTTCATTCGTTAAATGCTGCTTTTACACCGCAGCCTTCGAATTTGATTTCACCGTCGATAAACGGTAAATTATAGGCAGGTTATTGAATTCCCGGAGGCAACATATGGAATATGAGGACTTATTGCTGGAAAAACGCGGGCACATTGCGGTAGTAACGCTGAATGTCCCGCAGAAATTAAACGCGCTGACGCTGGCGATGTCGGAGAGTATCGGGCAGGTAGCCGCGGACCTGGCGCAGGACGATGACGTCCGCCTGGTGGTGCTCACCGGCGCCGGGCGCGGATTCTGCAGCGGCGCTGATGTCTCGCTGATGACCGGACAGGGTGGGCCCCCGCCGCGCCACCGGCGTATGCAATACCTTGGCTACCCGCACGCCGACGCCTTTCCCCGGCTGAATAAACCGGTCATTGCCGCGATTAACGGTCCCTGTGTCGGAGGCGGTTTCTCGCTGGCGTTGAGCTGCGATATCCGCATCGCCGCGGATACCGCCAAATTCGGCGTGGCGCAGGTACAGCGGGGACTGGTGCCGGACTACGGGATGACGATGTACCTGCCGATGATTGCCGGTGTTTCCAATGCCTTCAAGCTGATGTACACGGCGCAGCCGGTGACCGCGGCTGAAGCGAAAGAAATGGGCATCGTCAGCCAGGTCGTCCCGCAGGAAAAATTGATGCCGACCGTGATGGAAATGGCGGAAAAAATGATTCTGAATCCGCCTTATTCGCTGGAACTTACCAAGCTGATGGTCTGGCGCGGTCTGCTGGACAAGCTCTCCAAACAACTCGATATCGAAGGCTGGGCGCAGCTCCTCTGCTACCCCACCCAGGACCATCGCGCCAGCGTGCAGGCTTTCCTTAACAAACAACCGCCGCCCCAATACCAGGGAAAATAATTGGCTAATAAAAAGGGGCTTGTTGAAACAAGCCCCTTTTGTATCCCTGTCATTATCGGGCTTGACCCGATAATCCAACTAAAAATTATAGTTTCACCAGTTTCGCGGTCTGGATATTGGGAATGGCTTTAATCTGTTTGATGACGGCATCCGGGAGTGGTTCGTCCAGCGCCAGTATCATCAACGCCTCGCCGCGCGGCTTTAATCTACCCACGTGCATGGAGTTGATGTTAATATTGGCGGCGCCGGTAACATTGCCCACCGAGCCGATGATACCGGGTCTGTCCAGGTGGTCGCTAAAGAGGAAGTAGCTGCCTGACGGCACCAGGTCAATCCAGTAGTCGTTGACGCGCACCATGTGCGGCTCACCCCGGAGCACGGTGGCGGAAACGGTCAGGGTCCCGGCGGTAGTCGTGGCGATGAGCGTGATTAAGCTGGTATAGTTTTCGCATACCGCCATCTTTTCTTCCACCACCGTAATGCCGCGTTTGGCGGCAATCACGTTGGCGTTGACCATATTGACCCGTTCCTCGCTGATGGTCTCCAGCATTCCGCCCAGGACGGAGGTCTTGAGAATCGCCGTGTCGTAGTTGGCAATTTCCCCCTCGTAGCGGATGCGCAGGTTCTTCACCTGGCCTTCGGTCAACTGGCTGAGCAATCGGCCGGCGTCGGCGGCGGTCTTGATGAAAGGACCCACCACCGCCATTGTCTCTGCGGCGACGAAAGCGATATTCACCGCGTATTTGGCGGATTTACCGCTGAGCACGTCCACAATCTGCTCCGCCACATCGCGGGCGGCGGTAACCTGGGCTTCCTCGGTGGAGGCGCCCAGATGCGGGGTGACGATGATATTGTCTACCTTGAAAAGCGGGCTGTCGGTCATCGGTTCCTTGGAGAAGACGTCGATGGCGGCGCCGGCGATTTTCTTCTCGGCGACCATTTTCGCCAGGAGGGCTTCGTCAATGATACCGCCCCGGGCGCAGTTGATTATCCGCGCCGTGGGTTTCATCATCGCGAACTCTTTTTCCCCGATTAAGCCCTTCGTCTGGGCATTCAGCGGCACGTGCACGGTGATAAAGTCCGCTTCCTTGTATATTTGCTCCAGCGTGGCGATTTTGATGTGCAGTTGCGCGGCGCGGTCAGCGGAAACGAACGGGTCGTAACCCAGCACTTTCATCTCCATCCCCAGGGCGCGGCGGGCGACCTCGGAGCCGATGTTGCCCAGACCGATAACGCCCAGTGTCTTGCCGCGTACTTCAATGCCCATAAACTTGCTGCGTTCCCACTTGCCGCTCTTGAGCGAGGCATTGGCAAGTGGAATCTGCCGGGCGGAAGCGAGCATCAAGGCAATGGTGTGTTCGGCGGCGGAAATAGTGTTGCCGGTGGGCGCGTTGACGACCACCACACCCCGCTGGGTAGCGGCTTCGACGTTGATGTTGTCGATACCGACCCCGGCGCGGCCGATAATCATCAGCTTTTTCCCGGCGGCGATGATTTTATCCGTCACCTGCGTCTGGCTGCGTACCATCAGGGCTTCGTATTCCCCGATGATGTCAATTAACTCCTGCTCCTTGAGCCCGGTTTTCACGTCCACCTGAGCGACGTCGCCCAGGCACGCAATCCCTTCCGCGGAACAGGGGTCGGCGATTAAAACTTTCATTACCATATTCAATTCCTGTTTCTAGCGTTCTTGTTATTTGGCTTCGTAGCCGTGGTCTTTCAGCCCGCTCTTCAGCGCGGCTAAAGCGTTCACGACATCCTTCTCTTCGCACATACCAAGGTGCCCGATACGGAAAATCTTGCCCTCCAGGGCGCCTTGTCCGCCGGATAAAACGACCTTGGATTTCTCGCGCAGGGTCTTGCGCAGCTTGTCGGGATCGATGCCGGTCGGCGGCCAGACGGCGGTAACGGTGTTGGAGGCGTATTTTTCATCCTGGGCGAGCAATTTCAAGCCCATATCTTTTACGCCCTTGCGGGTCATCGCGCCCAGCTTGGCGTGACGGGCAAAGATATTCTGCAAACCTTCTTTTTCCATCAGTTTCAGAGATACATTCAGGGCGTAGAAAACGGACACGGCCGGGGTCCACGGGGTCTGTCCTTTCTCCAGGTATTTCTTAGCTTTGGAGAAGTCCCAGTAGAACTTCGGCATTTTGGAAGCGGCGTGGGCTTTCCAGGCAGTCTGGCTTAATGAAGCAAAAGCCAGGCCGGGGGGCACCATCCAGCCTTTCTGCGAGCCGGAGAGCGCTACGTCAATGCCCCAGTTATCTACCTGAACATCGATGGAACCGAGACTGCTGATGCAGTCCACGATAAGCAATTTGTCATAGCTCTTGACTAGTTTGGCGAGTTGCTGCAACGGATTGGTGACACCGGTGGAGGTCTCATTGTGCGTCAATAAGACCGCCTTGATTTTGGGATCGGCGTCCAGCGCTTTTTTGACCGCGTCGACGTCGTCGACTTTGCCCTGTTCGAATTTCAGGGTAGTGACATCGGCGCCGAAGGTGGTGGCGATGGTGGCGAAGCGGTCGCCGAATACCCCGTTGGATACCGAAAGGACTTTGTCTCCGGCAGAAAGCATATTCACAATCGCGGCTTCCATGCCGCCCGTACCGGAGCCGGTTAATATGAACAGATCATTTTTGGTCTGGAAGAGATTCTTGAGGCTGGCGGTCACATTGTTCGTGATTTCCGCGAACTCGGCGCCGCGATGGTTGACCATCTGTTTGGTCATTGCCTGTAAAACAGGCTCGGGACAGGGGGTCGGTCCGGGGATGCGTAGGTTTTCCATGCGTCTCCTTTTTATCTTTATTTATTCACAACCACTTTGATAAAGCGGTGTTTACCCACCTTGATAATATTACCATCCTGCAGGGGGTCGAGGGCACTACTAATTTTATTGCCGTTTATGCTTAGCGCCCCCTGCTGAATCAGACGGCTGGCTTCGCTCTTGCTTTTGGACAGTCCGGCGTTAACCAGTATATCCCGCAGGTCTTCGCCGGGCTTCAGGGCGTATTCCGCCACCTCGTCCGGGGTCTCTTTCTTCTGGAACACCCGGGTGAAATGGTCGTCGGCTTCCTGCGCCGCCGCCGCGCCGTGGAGCTGGGTTACCAGTTCCCGCGCCAGCCGCTTCTTCAATTCCATCGGGTTGGCGCCCGCCGCAAGCTGGCTCTGAAACTCTTTAATCTCGGCGTCCGGCACATCCGTCAGCAGGTCAAAATACTGGATTATCATACTGTCCGCCAGGGACATCACCTTGCCGTAGATTTCGTTGGGCGGCTCGTCCACGCCGATGTAGTTGCCCAGACTCTTGCTCATCTTATTGACGCCGTCCAGCCCTACCAGCAGGCCTGTCATAAAGAGCTGCTGGGGTTTTTGCCCCATCATCTGCTGCAGCTCGCGCCCCACCAGCAGGTTGAACTTCTGGTCCTGTCCGCCGAACTCCACGTCCGCCTGTACCACCACCGAGTCGTAGCCCTGCAGCATCGGATAAAGCAATTCGGTGACGGCCAGCGGCTTGCCGGCATTGAAGCGGTTATTAAAATCCTCCCGCTGGAGCATCTGCGCCACCGTAAACCGGCTGGTCAACCGGATGACATCGGCGAGGCTGAATTTACCGAACCATTCGCTCTGCCAGCGGACCTCGGTCTTTTTGATATCCACCACTTTGAAGAATTGTTTCATATAAGTCTCGGCGTTGGCTTTCACCTCTTCGGCGGAGAGCATGCGCCGGGTGGCGGAGGCCCCGGAGGGGTCGCCGATCTGCGCCGTCCAATCCCCCACGATGAGCACCACCTGGTGCCCCATTTCCTGGAACTGGCGGAGCTTGCGCAGCCCGACCATATGCCCCAGGTGAATATCCGTGGAGGAGGGGTCGAAGCCTTCTTTGAGACGCAGTTTCTTGCCGCTGGCAAGCAGTTGTTTCAGCTCACTTTCGGAAATTATTTCCGCAACGCCCCGTTTGAAGAGATAGTTGATATCCATCTTAATTCCGGCTCCGGGAGTTTAATATCGCCGCGCCGCGCTTGACATCGTCGGCGATCTGTTTCTTCAAATCCTCGGGGGTCTCAAACTTCTTCTCATCGCGCAGGCGCGCCACCAGCTCGATACGTAAATCCTTGCCGTAAAGCTCTTTGTCGTAATCTAAAATAAAAGTTTCCACGTTGCGCTCGTTCTCCCCGAAGGTAGGGCGCTTGCCGATGTTGGTCAGCGCCTGGTACCGGCCGCCGTTGACATAAGCCCAGGTGGCGTAGACGCCGTCCGGTGGCAAAGCCTGGTTGGGGTCGAGGTTGAAATTGGCGGTGGGGAAGCCCAGTCCCGCACCGCGCTGGTCGCCGGGAGTCACCTTGCCCTGCAGGCTGAAAGGATGCCCCAGCAGCCGCGTTACCTTCTCCATATCCCCGTCCGCCATCGCCTGGCGGATGGCGGTGGAGCTGATGGTCTCGCCGTTGGATTTGATATGCGGCACCACCGTCACGGTGAAATCCTCTTTTTCCCCCAGCTTCTGTAGAAACTGCGTGTCGCCCTGGCGGTTTTTCCCCAGCGCGAAGTCGTAGCCCACCACCAGCCCGCGCATTTTCAGGTGCTGCTGGAGGAGCGCCACGAAGTCCGTGGCGGGGAGATTGGCCAGCTCCCGGGTGAAAGAGATGGCGATAACAACATCAACGCCTTCCTGTTTCAGAAGGCGTTCGCGTTCTACGAGTGTCGTCAGATTGGGTAAAAAAGTCTTCGGGGCTAAGAGCTTGCGCGGGTGTTCCTTAAAGGTCACAACAGCGCTATGGAGATGGCGTTTTTTCGCCTCGGCGACCAGCTGTGAAATCAGGTACCGGTGCCCGAGGTGCACCCCGTCAAACACCCCAATGCTCAAGAGCGTTTCCTGCGGGGAAGAAAATCGTGCTAGTTCTGCCTCTACCTGCATCTTTTTCCCGAACCGGAATTGTCCGTTGACAAAAGAGGAGCCCTTTACGGACTCCACTGGCAATATCATTGCCTGTTTAGACTTTTATCGTAACACAAGGCATAAGGAGGGTCAAATAGCGTTAATACCTAGTTTGCTGGCGGCGCGCCGTGAAAGTGCGTATAATACGGCTGTTTATGGATAACAAGACTATGGGAGAAGCCGGACACCGGCGGCGTTCACCGCGCCTTCGGGGTTATGATTACGCTCAAGCCGGCGGTTATTATTTTACGATGATAACTCACCGCAGACAGCTGCTTTTTGGCGCCGTGAAAAACGGCGTAATGCAAAAGAACCGGTTTGGCGACATTGTCCAGAACTGCTGGGAGGCATTACCGCGCCATTATCCCGGGGTCAGGCTGGACGCTTTTGTAGTGATGCCGGACCACGTTCACGGGGTGCTTTTCCTCACCGACACTATACCTGCAGCAGTGCTCAGTGCTGATTTTGTAAGGGCGGGTTTGAAACCCGCCCTTACGGACGTTACCACCTCCCGCGCGCCTTTACCGGAGGTTATCCGGGCGCTGAAAACTTTTTCCTCACGCCGTATCAATGCGCTACGGGCTCTCCTGGGCACACCGGTCTGGCAGCGGAGCTACTACGACCGCGTCATTCGCGGCAATAATGAGTTATATAACGTCAGGCAATATATTATGATGAATCCGAAGAATTGGGAAACAGGTAAGTCCGATGACGAATACAAATGACGAAAAAATCAAAGAACTGGAAGCTAAAATCGCCGACCTGAAAGGCCGGCTGCCCAAGCACTCCCTGCGCCCGGCGATGCTCCGGGAGCTGGAAGAGTTAGAGGACGAACTGGAGAGATTGAAAAAGGAGCGGGCTACCTAATCCCGTATCTCTTTCACCCGCCCCACCTGCCCATCCACCAGCCGCACCTTGATACCGTGGGGGTGAACGGGAGATTTTGTTAAAACCTGCTGCACCACTCCGTGAGTGAGTTTCCCGGTGCGCTGGTCCGCTTTCAGCACAATACTGACACGCATCCCGGGTTTTATATCTGCCAGATTATTTCCGCTCATACTTTCACTTTACCAAAAAAAGAGAGGGGCTAATAATGCCCCTCTCTTTACACCGGATTTGGCTAAATCTTGAAAACGATTTTCCCCGTGGACTTGCCGCTCTGCAATGCCTTCTCCCCCTCCGCGATTTTCTCCAGCGGGTATACCACCGCATCCATCAGCTTTTCTTTGCTCACCCAGTCGTCCAGGAAAGCCGTGGCACGGGAGAATTCCTCCGGCCAGTACATAATCACCGGGAGTATCGACCACGGGATAATGGTGTGCGCGTCGTAACCGGAAAAAACCGGCGCTTCGACCCCGGCGGTAAAGCCGTGGAGAATCCATCTCCCCAGCGGCCGGATGACCTGCGCGTCCACCTTCATCGTGCTGCCGCCCACGCCGTTGAAGGACACGTCAATCTTGCGTCCGCCCATAATTTTCAGCGTTTCTTTTACATAGTCGGTCGTCTTGTAGTTGATGGCGTAATCCGCCCCGATTGCCTTCGCCAGCTCCATTTTCTCGGGCGATGAGGTCACGGCGACGATGGTGATATCCTTGAAGCGCTTCCTCAGGATTTCGATAATCATCTGCCCGATGCCGCCGACAGGGGCGTGCACCAGTATCTTCTCGCCGTCCTTCACCTTGCCGAAGGTATAGACCGCCAGGTACGCCACCCGCAGGTTGATGTAATAGACCAGGTATTGGTCAAGCCCGCACCGTTCCGGGACCAGCGAAAGCCCGTTGGCAGGGGCCAAGGCGTATTCCGCAAACGCCCCGTAAGATACCGATGACCCCACCCGGTCCCCTACTTTAACGTTCGTCACGTCCGGTCCGAGTTTATCGATGACCCCGGCGACTTCCTGCCCCGGCACGAACGGCGGTTTGGGCTGGGAAGCCGCGAATAAGCCTGCCAGGGAGTAAAAGTCCCCCCACCGCAGCCCGGCATAGGCAACCTTAATCCGCACCTGCCCGGGTCCTGGCTCCGGGACCGGGATATCCTTTATCTGGTGATTATCCGGGGAACCGAATGCCATCAGCATCGCCGCTTTCATTTTTCGCTCCTTTTGTTTACATTGTTGTATACAATTATTGCCGTAGTATAGAATAGGTAAACATCGCTTGTCAAAATGTGGCGCATTTGAATGTTGTCAGCATATGTGCCACAATATTGCCGGGCACTTAAGGAGGCGTGAAAATGTCGCGTTTTGAATTCCGCTGGGGTACGGGTGTCGTGCGATTTATCCACTTCTTTAATTATCCCAAAGAGATCTCTCTGGAAGCTTCGGAAAAATGGTATTTCGAGCAGCACGTGCCGGCAGCCAGGAAGCTGCCCGGCATCATCCGTTACCGCACCTGGAAGGGACTGCCGCCGGTCAGATTCGGCACCTACGACCCGTGGGACCGCTTCACCCGGCTGAGTGAAATCGCCTTCGAAAACCTGGAGGCGTGCCTCAACGCCACCACCCGGAACCCGGGACTCTGGGCAGACAAGGGTTTCCGCGAGCTGGAGTGCGCCATCACCGACGAAGAGCCGCAGTACGACCTGCTAAAGGACGTGCCGGTGCAGCAATATAAATACGCCGCGCTGCCGCCGAATTTTGTCGGCGGGGAACCGCATTTCGATGATGTCGATGACACGTTTCTGGATATTTATATGCTCAATTACAAGGTGCCGGTAGCGGACGGCGAAGACTGGTACCTGGGGCATCACACCCGGGAGGGAAAAATCTCCAAGCAGCTCGGCAACCGGCATTATCAGACGTGGAAAATTTTGAAAGTGCCGGAGGAAAAAGGCAGTACGCTGAAACCCAACCGGTTCTACCGGCTCACGGAACTGGGGCTGCCGGAAATGTTACGCAGCGGCAGTCCACCCAACCCCAACCACCCCCGGTCTTATATGACCTACACCCAGTCCCCGCTGGGCGAAGTACTCGGCGAGTGGCGGAACATCCTGATAGACCCGGCGCAGGCGCAGGATTTGGTGAAATAGAGGGGGGACTGCCAGCTTGCTAAAAACCGTTCACTCTGGTAAATTAAATAATGTCACCTGGCGTGGGGCTGTAGCTCAGTTTGGGAGAGCGATTCAATGGCATTGAATAGGTAAGGGGTTCGAACCCCCTCAGCTCCACCACTCATTTATTGATGTTCTTCGTTTACGTTTTACATAGCTTGAAATCCGACCGCTATTATACTGGCTCAACTCAAACTCTTTGCCAGTTCTACCTATTGATACCGCAGCTCCGTTCATGTTTTCCATAGAGTAAAGGTTCTCAGTTCGGTTTTTACTATATTCAGGCGTCTATGAAGCGGAAGACACGTTTCGTCCGGCGTGGCGAGATAAAAGTCATATCTTAAATCGATATTATGGCGGAAAATATGTTTATTTAACCCTGTTCACTTTATCTTCACGATTTTTTGATATTTGTGGGGTATATGGGGGGGGTACCAATATGAAAACGAAGGTGATTGTTGCCATCGCGTTGGTGGCTCTACTTTCGGTATTGAGCAGTAGTTGCAGACCGGGCGGGGCAATAACGCTCGAAACCCAGGAAATCAGAGAATACCAGGGCAATGACCTTTCATCGGTAAACGATTTCAGGGAAAATTCCATCAAGGGACCTCAGTATATAAATGCCGGGGAATACGAGCTGTCAGTCACCGGCCTGGTGGAGAAACCAGCAGGATACACATATGCCGAAGTTACCGAAAGCTACCAGAATTACAAGAAGGTGGTTACCTTAAACTGCGTCGAGGGATGGAGCGCCACTATTCTCTGGGAGGGTTTGCTAGCGAGGGATCTGATCGCGGAAGCGGTACCTCTTACCGGCGCCAACACCGTTATCTTTCACGCCTATGACGGCTATACCACCTCTTTTCCGCTGGAATATATCATGGACAACGATATTATTATGGCTTTCAAGATGAATGACGTCACCCTGCCCCCGGAAAGAGGTTACCCATTCCAGTTGGTAGCCGAGAGCAAGTGGGGCTACAAATGGATAAAATGGATTACCGCAATAGAATTGTCCGACGATGAGAGCTACGAGGGTTTCTGGGAAAGCCGGGGGTATTCCAACGGCGGTGATTTGGACAAGGATTTCTTTGATTAACAAACAGCATAATAAAACCAACTTAATACAGAAGACAATAAGGTGGCTGCTACTGGCTGCAGTAATCCTCTTCGTGGTCACCGGTTTCGGCATCTCCGAGTTCCGCACGATGGAAACACTGACTTTCGGGTTATTGACTAAAACCGTATCTTTCAGGATCCACGAAGTTCTCTGGATTCCTCTTACAGTCCTGCTGGGCGCACATATACTGTACCCGCTATGCGCACGACTGTGGAAACGGTACAGGAGTTAATCTCTTCCGCCGCCTCAAATTCTTTTTATTCACGATTCAGCTAATTGTACATATACCTGTTTACAACAAAAAAGGGGGAGGCGAACACCTCCCCCTTTTAGTCTTTGTCAGGAACCGTACTGAGACGGTCCCCTGCCTTTAGCGGTAAACCGGAAGCTTAGTTGAGCACCAGGACATTGGCGAAGATTTGCCAGGCGAGCAGCGCCTTGGCAGTGAGACTGAGGAAAATATAAGCTTTCTCGCCGAACAGGTAGTCCTTCCAGGGACCTATTTGCTTATACTGCAGCACCATATTCACCGCAAAACAGTTGAAGAATAAGAACAGGGAAACGATAATCCCGTAAACAAAACCGGGAGGCGAGGCGGTAACGCCGGGTGCTACCACGTAGATGGCGATGATAATCCAGGGGATGATACCGGGGAAGCAGCCCATCCAGAAAGGCAGCAGGCTGCCCTTTTTACCCGGTTTTTCGTACTTCTCCTGCACCGCTCCGAAGAGAATCATGGAAGCGTTCACGCCGAAGATGGCAATCAGCGCGCCGATGTCGCTGACACCGGTTACCTGACAGATAAGGACGATCATGATGGATGAGCTGAAAAAATACTCTATCCAGCGCCCGTAGTTCCGGTTTTGGAGCAAGTTACGTTTGTACCAGGGGAATACCCAGGGAGAGGCCATGGTCAGAAGCGCTAAGGCTGATATCGCCAGGAAAGCGAATACGCCCCAGCCCGTGGGAATATTGAAAAGACTCTGTAACTCGGCAGGGGTACCGGGGGCGCCGGTCATAAAGGTGGAGGTGACCGGGAGAGAAAAATTGTTGGTCATCACCGCTACCACAACCGCCTGGGCAGCCAGGATCAGCCCGACGACAATGTTCCAGGTACGCAGGTTCTTCAAGCGCCCTTCCAGGGACTGTTCATTACCCATTGTTTCCTCCTCTGATATTTACTACGGACGCCATTATATATAAATTCTGTGTAGCTATTATATCACTACTTATATCCTAAAAATAGTCCTATTATGCAAAGTATCGCTTGCTTTTGGTAGATACAAAAATTCTCTCCATTGCTCTTCACCCGGTTGCCTTGACCTTGCGGCTCCGCTTCGCCGTGAACGTCAAACCCTCGTCGCCGGCGTCCACCACGATGGTATCGCCTTCCTTGAACTCGCCGCCGAGGACCTTTATTGCCAGCGGGTTCTCCACGAATTTTTCCAGCGCGCGGCGCAGCGGCCGGGCGCCGTAAACCGGGTCGTAGCCCGCTTTCGCCACCCAGCTCTTTGCCTTATCCGTCATCTCCACGCTCAGCTTGCGTTCCTCGAGCCGTTTCTGCAGGTCTTTCGCCAGCAGGTCGACAATTTGCCGCAATTGTTCCTCGTTCAACTCGTGGAAGACGATTATCTCGTCAAGGCGGTTAAGGAACTCGGGGCGGAAGGTCTTTTTCACCTCGTCCATCACCTTATCCTTCATCGCCTCGTACCGCGACTTGTCCTTGTCCTCTTTCCTGGTGGCAAACCCGATACCGGACTCGTGCCGGATGGTTTCGACCCCGGCGTTGCTGGTCATAATCACCACCGTGTTCTTAAAGTCCACGGTGCGCCCGTGACCGTCGGTCAGGCGGCCGTCGTCCAGCACCTGCAGCAAAGCGTTAAAGACCTCGGGATGCGCCTTTTCAATTTCATCGAGCAGCAGCACCCGGTAGGGACGACGGCGCACGGCTTCGGTAAGCTGTCCGCCCTCGTCGTAGCCCACGTAGCCGGGCGGCGCGCCCACTAATCTGGAAACGGTGTGTTTCTCCTGGTACTCGGACATATCCAGCCGCACCATCGCGTTCTCGTCGTCGAAGAGGAACCACGCCAGCGTGCGTGCCAGTTCCGTCTTGCCCACGCCGGTGGGACCGAGGAACAGGAAACTGCCGATGGGACGGCGCGGGTCTTTGAGCCCGGACCGGCTGCGGCGGATGGCTTCGGAAATGGCTTTCACCGCCTCTTCCTGGTTCACCATCCGTTCGTGGATGCGGTCCTCCATCTGCAACAGTTTTTTCATTTCCCCTTCCAGCATCTGGGACACGGGGATGCCGGTCCATTTGGAAATCAATTCCGCGATGACCTCGGCGGTCACCTCGCCGCTGATTTTCTCTTTCTTCAGCCAGGCGGCTTTGGCTTTATCGTATTTTTCCTGAGCCTGCAGCAGTTCCGCTTTGAGTTTGGCGGCGGTTTCGTAATCCTGCCGCTGTGAGGCGGCTTCCTGTTCGTTGTTCAGTTTCTGTACCTGTTTATCCAGCTCTTTCACTTCCGGGGTGGCGCTCTCCGTATCGATACGCAGCTTGCTGGCGGCTTCATCGATGAGGTCAATGGCTTTATCCGGCAAGAACCGGTCCGCGATATAGCGTTTGCTAAATTTCGCCGCGGCTTCGATGGCGCCGTCGGTTATCTTGATTTTGTGGTGCGCCTCGTACCGGGGTCTCAGCCCCTTCAGCATCAGGATGGTATTTTCCACCGACGGCTCGTCCAGGTACACCGGCTGGAAACGGCGCTCCAGCGCTTTGTCTTTTTCGATGTACTTGCGGTATTCGTCGAGCGTGGTGGCGCCGATAGTCTGCAGTTCCCCGTGCGCCAGCGCTGGTTTCATCATATTGCTTGCATCGATGGCGCCCTCGGCGGAACCCGCCCCCACCACGGTGTGGATTTCGTCGATAAACAGGATGATTTTCCCCCTGGATTCGCGCACCTCGTCCATCACGGCTTTAAGGCGTTCCTCGAACTCACCCCGATGTTTGGTGCCGGCGACCAGCGCCCCCATATCCAATGCGATGACCTTGCGTCCTTTGAGAGAGTCCGGCACGTCGTCGGAGGCGATTTTCTGCGCCAGCCCTTCCGCCACGGCGGTCTTACCCACGCCGGCTTCCCCCACCACCACGGGGTTGTTCTTGGTGCGGCGGGTCAGGATTTGCATCACCCGCTTGATTTCCTCGTCCCGCCCAATGACCGGGTCCAGCTTGCCCTGTTTCGCCAGCTCGGTCAGGTCGCGGCCATATTTTTGAATGCTTTTGTATTTTTTTTCTGCGCGACGGTCTGTGACCCGTTGCCCGCCTCTTAGTTTTTGTAAAGCATTATAAATTTTTTCTTTATCAATACCTGCTTGGCGAAGTATGCTATATGCATCACCTTTCTCTTCGCTAGCTACTCCGATAAAAAGATGTTCGGTTGTAACATAATCGTCATTAAGCCGTCTGGCTTCAGCATCCGCTGAATTTAGCAATAAATCAATACGAGGAGATTGGTATGTTTTTGTTGTAGTATATCCCGAGCCCGGAATTACTTTTGGTCTACGCTCAAGCACAGCGATTATTTGGGCATAGATGCCCCTTATATCAATACGTAACTCACGGAAAATTTCATTAACAGAGCTCTCTTGCTGTGTTATTAAAGCCAACAGCACATGCTCAACATCTAGTTCTGCGTGATTAAATTGTTTGAATAGTTGATCTGCGATCACCAAAACTTCCCAAGCAGCTTCGGTAAATCTTTCTTCTTGTAAATTCATAACACACCTCCTGGTTTATGAAGATTGCTTCACACCCAGTTTGGCGGTGAGGAATTCCGTAATGGGAAGGTGAACCGCCGCGTATTCCCATTTGTACTCATGACCGGGTGTGTTGATGCAATTGGTGAACTTGACGTTTTTACCCTGTAACCGGTATTTAAACCAGCGATAGAACGCGCTGAAATAGGCTTTGAACCCCGCCCGCAGATTGCGCTGGCACATCGGGTCCGGCATCAAGCCGTTGTTATCGATGGCGAGCGTATGTTCCGTCAGCCGGCGCCGTTTCATGTGCGGAAAGAAAGTTCCCAGCTCCAGGCTGTACACCCGCTCCCGGTTGCCCAGCCGCATCATCACCGCGTTGTGAAACGAAGCCCCCTGGCTGGCGCCCACCAGCACTATCTTCAGACGGGGCAGTTTTTTCAGGATAAAACCCAGTTCCTCCTCCATTACATCCGCGCGGTAATTGCCACCGCTGATGGCGAACCGCATTTCCTTGGGCAGGTCGCGCAGGTGTCGCCAGATGCCGCCGCCGCTGCGGAAGTACTGCACCATACTACTATTGTAACCGAGTTTTCCCAGCGTGTTTGTGACTCCGGTCACAATGCTTTTTTCCCAGTCCTGCACCCCGTCCCACGGCATGTTTCCCCAGCCCCCGGGACTATGAATCACCAGCACGTCCGTATGCTCCGCCTGGGCGTAATAATCGGTCAGCACCCGGCGGGACTGTTCCCGTTTTTGACGGCTATGCGGGTAGAGCTTCGCGGCGAGAGCCGCGATTTCCTGCGTCAGGGTTTGGCTATTTTCTTCAGATTTTATCTGGTCGGTAATTCTTAATTTCAACAACGATGGTCTCCTTATCGTCCGTCTTCCCGCGTTGTTTCAAAAAGACCTTATTCCCTTCCTGCCAGACCCAGAGCTGGTGACCCGGGGTCAGCCAGCCGCCGATGGATTGACGGGAAGGATAGACGATGTGCACTTCATCCGCCACGCGCTGCATTTCTTCCAGCGCCAGCCGGGCGTCCGCCGTGGTCGGCAGATGTTCCAGCACGTGGCTCATAAACACCGCGCCGAACGTTTTATCCGCGAACGGAATATGGGTGGCGCTGGCGATGACGGGACAGGGGTGCCCGGTCAGGGCGCGGCCGTCGATGTCCAGACAAACGTCCCCAGTGCCGTGCGCCGGCTTCTTGAAGAAACGGCGACCCAGGCGCGTGCCCCACGGCCCCCCGACGACGAGCAGTTGTTTACCGCTTTTCTGCGCGGTATCGCGGGCGGCTTTGTACTTGCGGTTTTTATCCATTGTCTCCCGGCGCAATATCCAGAGCTGCCAGAGCCCGACGGCGATAATGCCGGCGCTGAGCAGCGATATCGTCACGATAATGGTAACACCAGTCATCTCCCCGCTAATCCACTCGTAAACGGTATTCAGCCAGAAGTAACCGGCGAAAGCGATGACCAGATTTCGAATCCAGACCCCGAGGAAAGTAAAGAGCAGGAACAAATACGGCGGATATTTCAGCGCGGCGAATGCCAGCGTCATCGGCAGGTGCAGCGGGTTTGCAACCAGGGACATCAAAAATACCGCCCAGTTGCCCCGCTTTTTTACCCATTCCACCGCGTGCTCGTAAACGCTGGCGCTGAAACGCTGGCTGATTTTTTGCGACCAGCTGATGCCGCTGTAGCCAATCATAAAGGTGATGAACTGCCCCAGACAGGCTGCCAGACCGGTTACCAGACTCACGTACACCGGCGCCATAATGCCGAATTGCGGCGCCAGGATGCTGGGAGAAAAAAGTGTTACCAGTATATAAGGGATGGGAATGGGAATCATGCTGAAAGCGCTGGCGGCGATAAAGGCGATTAGGAAAATACCGATAAACCCGTATTTCTGGGCGATATCGTGGTTGGTAATGTCTTCGTAGTAAACAAAGCCCAGCACACAAATGGCGATGGTAATAATGACCCCGATGCCGCCAAGTATGAAATTTTTATGCAGGTAGTAGGGTTTGCGTTTGGTTTGTTTTCCGGACATCATCGTACTACAGTTTATTTTTCAGCAGATTGCATTATATCATATTACGCGCCGGGTTCTAATTTCACGCCGCGCGCCGCCAACTCGCGGAGGATATCCACGAATTGCTTGACGATACGCGCCGTGGCTCCCCACACGGTCCTGCCCCCGGTGCAGTGGTAAAAATAAGAAGGAATATCTTTTCCGTCTACCAGCGCCGTACCCTCTTCGCACCGTTTCGCATCCATTAATTCCGCCAGCGGGATTTCCAATATTTCTTCGGTCTCAAAATGGTCTACCTTGAACTGGTAGGGATAAGGGATAAGCCCCACAAAAGGAGAGATGACGAACCGGGTGCCGGCGGTCGCCATATCGTCCAGCCGCCCGATAATTTGTACGTCCCCCCGCCGGATACCGACCTCTTCTTCCGCCTCGCGCAGGGCGGTAATTCGCAGGTCTTTATCCTCTTTTTCGTAGGCGCCGCCGGGAAAAGAGATTTGCCCCTTGTGGTCCCGCACTCTATCTGTCCGCTGGATGAAAAGCAGGTGGTATTGCCCGTTTTTTATAAACAGCGGCGCCAGGACCGCGGCCCGGGTACGGTGCTCGTCGCGGATGCCGACCCGCTGCCGCCGGGCGAGTTCCCGCTTTAATGCTTCAATCATCCTTCTAATATAGCACCAGCTATCACTTAAGACAAACACTTGAGTATATTCCTCATTGTCATTCTGGAGTTCCGCTAACATCGGGGCGAAGAACCTCCGGGTGGGGGGGGTAGGTATTAAACGTTAACCCCGAACACATATTTACCTTTATCTAATAATCTAGTACAATTTGGTTGAGTTAACGGAAGGAGTAGAAATGAAAGGTCGCGTGAAAATTACCATCATCGGGGCGGGGAATGTGGGGGCGTCCACGGCGCAGCGTCTGGCGGAGCGCGGGGATTGCGATATTACGCTACTGGATATCGTCGAAGGGTTGCCGCAGGGTAAAGCCCTGGACATTCAGGAATCCGCCAACATCCTCGGCTTCAGTTCCAAAATCACCGGGACGAATAACTACGCGTTTACCGCGAATTCCGATTTAATCATCATCACCTCCGGGCTGGCGCGCAAGCCGGGGATGAGCCGCGATGATCTGCTCGTCGCCAACCAGAAAATCGTCGGGGACGTCACGCGGCAGGCGGCGGCGGTCTCGCCGCAGTCGGTCATTATCGTCGCCACCAATCCGGTGGACGCGATGGTCTATCTGGCGCGGCATGAAAGCCAGTTCCCCCGCGCCCGGGTGCTGGGACTTTCCGGCGTGCTGGACGGCTCGCGGTTCGCCACCTTTATCGCCGACGAACTTAAAGTCTCCGTCGAGGACATTTCGCCCTGCGTGCTGGGCGAGCACGGCAAGAGTATGGTCATTATCCCGCGCCTGACTACGGTCAAAGGCGTGCCGCTGCCGCAACTGCTCCCGGCGGACAAGATCACGCAGCTCTCGCAGAGAGCTGTTAATGGCGGCGCGGAAATTGTAGCGTTGTTAAAAACCGGTAGCGCCTTCTACGCTCCGTCGGCGGCACTCGCCCGCATGGCGGAAGCGATTATCCTGGACAAGCAGCGGGTGATGTACTGTTCCACTGGCGTAGCGGGTGAGTACGGACTGGACAAAGTCTCGCTGGGGATGCCGGTGAAACTGGGAAAAGCCGGAATTGAAAAGATAATGGAGTATGATCTCACGGCGGAGGAAAAAACCGCGCTGGCGGCTTCCGCCAAAGCCGTGCAGGAACTAATCGGGGTGATGAAGATTTAGCGTTATTGTCATTGCGCGCGATGCGCGGCAATCCCGGGGATGGGGAATCCCCCTGTCTCCCTGAGATTGCTTCATATTCATTCGCAATGACGCTTGAGAAACAATGAGAGAAATTCAGGCTACTAAAATCACGGCAACGGTTGCCCGGCTCCTCCGGGAGGCTAATTTTAACCTGGGGGAGGATATCCTGGCGGCGCTGCGGCAGGCAGCGCAACAGGAAGAGTCGCCGCTGGGGAAAGAAGCTTTGCGTCAGATTCTGGAGAACGCGGACATCGCCAGGAAGGAATTATTGCCGCTGTGCCAGGACTGCGGCACCGCCGTGGTCTTCCTCGAAATCGGGCAGGATGTCCATATCACGGGCGGCGACCTCACGGCCGCCATTAACGAGGGCGTGCGGCGTGCTTATACCGATGCCTACCTAAGGAAATCGATGGTCGCCCCGCCTTTTTCTGCCCGCGTGAATACCAAAGACAACACCCCCGCCGTCATTCATACGGAAATCGTCCCCGGGGACCGGGTGAAAATCACGGTGATGCCCAAGGGCGGCGGCGCGGAAAATATGAGCCGGCTCGGAATGTTGAAACCGGGCGACGGACGCCAGGGTGTGGTGGATTTCGCCGTGAAAGTTGCGGAGGAAGCCGGCGGCAAAGCCTGCCCGCCGCTGATTATCGGCGTCGGCATCGGCGGCACGTCCGATATGGTGATGGCGCTGGCGAAGCGGGCACTGCTGCGCCCGGTGGGGCAGCTGCACCCGGATACCGAGACCGCCGCGCTGGAAAAGGAAATTCTGGCAAAGGTAAACGATAGCGGCATCGGGCCCGTGGGCTACGGCGGCAGGGTCACGGCTCTAGCCGTGAATGTGGAAACGATGCCGGCGCATATCGCCAGCCTGCCAGTCGCCGTGAACCTGCAATGCCACAGCGCCCGGCACAAAGAGGCGGTACTGTGATGACGGAAACAATCCGCGTGCATTCTCCTTTAACCGAGGCGGCGGTGGCACAACTCAAAGCCGGGGACGTGGTGTTGATTACCGGTGTCATTTACGTGGGACGCGATGCCGCCCACGCGCGATTGGTATCGGCGCTGGACAAGAACGAGAAATTGCCTTTCGATATTCAGGGACAGACCATCTACTATATGGGACCGTCGCCCGCGCCTCCCAGCAAGGTCATCGGCAGCGCGGGACCCACTACCAGCGGCCGGATGGATATGTACACCCCCCGCTTGCTGGCGGCAGGTTTGAAAGCGATGATTGGCAAAGGCGCCCGGACGCCGGAAGTGCGCGCCGCCATCCAAAAATACCGGGCGGTCTATTTCGTTGCCACCGGGGGCGCCGCTGCTTTAATCGCCAAATCCATCAAAAAATCGGAAATGGTCGCCTACCCGGAGCTGGGCGCCGAGGCAATCCTGCGGCTCACGGTGGCGGATTTCCCCGCCGTGGTCTGGAACGATATTTACGGCGGCGACCTCTACGAAATCGAGAACCCGAAGTACCGCCGCGCGAGGTGAAATATGACCGACTGTATTTTCTGTAAAATCATCGCCGGGCAGATTCCCTCCGATCTAGTTTACAAAGACGCGCAAGTCGTGGCTTTCAAGGACATTCAGCCCCTTGCGCCGGTGCACCTCCTCATCGTGCCGCGGGCACATATTGCCGCTCTGCCGGAGATTCCGGATACAGATAGCGGCATTATCGGGCACATGGCGATGGTTGCTAACAAGCTGGCGGCGCAGACCGGGATTGCGGCTGCCGGTTACCGGGTGGTCATTAACACCGGCAAGGAGGGCGGACAGGTGGTCAAGCACCTCCACCTGCACCTGCTCGGCGGCAAAATGCTGGATGGCAAGCTGGGATAAACGGATTCGTTTCACGAATCCGTGGTAGGGTACGTCATCCCGTACTTGATACGGGATCCAGAAAAATAATTGACTTTATCATTTTAATATATTAGAATCAAAACGTCCTTTAAGAGGTAGCTATTAATGTAAATTTGCTATTTTTATGTGCCGGTTGGTTTATCTGAGGTACCTTCTAACGGCTTTTATGGATTAGGGATAGTTCGGCATAATAGCAAATTATCGTATTTTGCATTTCACACATTCGTCTTAAGCTATTTTTGACCTGCCCCCCTTAAACGATACCAGATATAATATCGTAAAAAGGGGGCAAAAATGCCAAAGAAGGGGTACAGCCCGGAGCAGATCATTAATAAGCTCCGGGAAGCAGAATTACTGCTCAACCAGGGAAACACGATTAGCATCGCCTGTAAAAAGATCGGCATTAGTGACTTCACTTATTACCGCTGGCGTAAAGAATACGGCGGCATGCGGGTAGATCAAGCCCGCCGGCTCAAGGAACTGGAGCAGGAAAACAGCCGTTTAAAGAAAGTCGTAGCTGACTTCGCGCTGGATAATGCCATCCTCAAAGAAGCGGCACGGGGAAACTTCTAAGCCCGTCCAAGAGACAGAAGATAGTTAATCATGTCTGCAAACAACTGGTAATCTCAGAAAGACGGGCATGTCAGGTACTGGGGCAAAATAGAGCGACACAGCATCGTGATTTGTCACCACCAACGGATGAAAAGCAGCTTACACGTGACATCATTGATCTGGCGACAAAATATGGAAGGTATGGATACCGGAGAATAACCGCGCTACTAAATAATAATCAAGGCTGGCATGTTAATCATAAACGGGTGGAGAGGATTTGGCGGAGGGAAGGATTGAAAGTCCCGAAGAAACAACCGAAACGGGGTAGATTATGGCTGAACGATGGCTCGTGTGTACGGCTGCGTCCGGAGCATCAAGATCATGTCTGGAGCTATGACTTTATGATGGACCGTACGACCAACGGTAAATCCTTCAAGGTCCTGAATATCATTGACGAATATACCCGGGAATGCCTGGCAACACTGGTAAACCGTAAAATTAAAGCTGATGATGTTATCGATCAGCTCTTTAACCTGTTTGTCTTCCGGGGTATCCCGCAACACATCCGCTCCGATAATGGACCGGAGTTTACAGCCAAAGCGGTGAGAGGATGGCTGAACAAGCTGGATGTGAAGACTTTGTTTATTGAACCGGGGAGTCCCTGGGAGAACGGTTATATTGAATCCTTTAACGGCAAGATGAGAGATGAGTTATTGGACCGGGAGATATTTACGACGCTAGAAGAAGCGAAGGTATTGATAAACCGATGGCGTAGAGAATATAATCAAATCCGACCGCACAGCTCCATGAATTACCGGCCACCGGCACCGGAGGCTATCTTGGCCAGAACTACGAGGTAACAAGTGGTATCGCTACTGGGGGCGGGTCA
>Ga0172375_10002245_pt1 | contig 30310 bp, 33 predicted proteins | sample LakKiv1m_FD_114537 | JGI IMG/M metagenome (GOLD analysis project Ga0172375, IMG submission 114537) | Freshwater microbial communities from Kabuno Bay, South-Kivu, Congo - kab_092012_11.1m | ecosystem: Environmental > Aquatic > Freshwater > Lake | place: Democratic Republic of the Congo... | reverse complement strand
GCCGCTTTCGGGGCTTTAATGGGCGGCTTTTCTCTTGCGATAATTGCGCGGATTTTAAAGACACTCTCTAAGGAGAAGCATTAAAAGTGTCATAGCGTCAAAGAAAGCATAGTATCAAAGTGTCAGAGTATCAGAGGGTCAGAGTTTTTAACGCTTTGACCCTTTGACTCTTTGATACTTTGACCCTTATATTCCTATCCCTTATGGCACTTCCCGCAGTCTGTTACAGCAGATGCGGATTTGCCGTCGTGGCATTTGCCGCAGAACTGCCCTTTATACATTCCGTCCATGTTCATCTTGCTTCCGCCTTTTTTCATGGCAAAAAGTTTTGAATGGCAATTATCGCATTTGAACATCTTGGTGTGGAAGTTATGGCTGAAATTAACCGCCCCCGCTCCCTTTGCGCTGTACATGAGGTCTGCCTTTGGAGCGGGAACTTTTGTATGGCACCTTGAACAGTCGGTTGATAAGAATGCCCTTTTCCCGTCGTGGCAAGAACCGCAATATCTGCCCTGATACAAATCGCTCATAGCGATTTTTGTTTGGCCCTTGCTCATAGCGAATCCATTTGAATGGCAGTCACTGCAGGTGGAATACTGCATATGATTTTCATGATTGAACTTTACGGCAGTATCTCCTTTGCCTATTGTCAATGTTGTCCTTGGCCCGTAGCCCGAAGCTGTTGCGGGTTTCGCTTTCTCGTATGCCTTATAACCCTTAACGCCAGTGTGGCAGCGCGCGCACTGCGTATTTGACGCGAAGGCCATGTCCCCGTTATGGCAGGCGCCGCAGTATTTGCCCTTGTAAAGAGAGTTCATATTGAAATCGCTCTTTTCCTGAGCCTTTAAAGCGGACGGTTCAAAGAGCCCGCTGTGGCACATATCACAGGAAAGCCCCTTGTCGTCCACATGGGCCTTATGGCTGAAGATAACTCCTTTCACAGGTTTCGAATACATAATGTCTCCCGCATGAAAGACATTCTCTTTTCCCTTTGCTGCTGATTCCTCCCTTGCGAAAACAAAACCGTGGGCTGCAAGAAGCAAAACCGAAATCGCGGAAAACAGAATAACAATTTTTTTCATTTTCATTTCCAGTCTCCTCATCCTTTCATATAAAAGACATTCGGCTTTGCGCCAACCTCGGGGCGAAGCACCCATACAGGTTTTTCTATCTGGTGAATAAGTTTGTATACGTCGCTGTCGGGGTCGGAGAGGTCTCCGAAGATACGCACCCCTGCCGGGCATGCGGCAGCGCACGCGGTCAGCTTCTCACCTTTTGAAAGCCGGGTGTCATAACAGAAATTGCACTTGTCGATGGCGTGCTTTTCCTCGTTAAAATACCTCGCGTTATAAGGGCAGGCAACAACGCAGGTCTTGCACCCGATGCATTTTTTGTATTCCATCATAACGATGCCGTTTGTTTTGTGCTTGTAGGTTGCCTTTGTGGGGCAGGCCCTCACGCAAGGAGGGTTATTGCACTGATTGCAGAGCATAGGGATGAATTCCGTTTTCTGCCCTATTGCGTCAGGCGTATCTTTCTGCAATATCCTTGTGCGGTAACCGTACTCAGGGACATTGTTTGTTATGATGCAGGCGTCCATGCATCTTTCACAATCAATGCACCTGTCCTGCCTTAACGCCATGCTGTAATGCGGCTTATACGGATATTTTGCCGCAGCCTCTTCAGGCGACGCGAAAACCTTATTCATGTTTGAAACAGCTGAGAAGATTGTTCCGCCTGCGAACACGCCTGTTATAACAAGGCCCATCTTCAGGAACTCTCGCCGCTCCATGGTTGAAACCGTATCTTTTTCGTCTTTTTGTAAGTTGTTGATATCAAGGTTATGCTGTTTCACTTTTTTATCCTCCGGCTCCTAATGTATTTCACTCTTGTGGCCTTTAAAGACGCGTTCGCCCATGAGGAAAGTTAACGCGACTATCCCCATCCCGGCTATAACTACCATGATTTCGTAGAATGAAGGCCTGTAGCCCAGCAAGCCTTGATATTCGTTAACCCCGAGTTCATGGAATGAAGGCACTATCTGGCCTATGACCACAAGGTCATATCTCATGATGAAAATGCCTATCGTCATTAAGACTGAGGCTAAAAACATCATCTGGATATTCTTGCCCTTTGAATAAAGAAATAAGGCGAAGGGCAGGAGCATTCCGAGAAAAAATTCAAAGAACCAGAAATTAAAGGCGTAAGGCCCTGAAAGCATTGCCGCTATTGCTTCCTGTTTGCCCGGCCCTGCGACAAGCCCTGTTATTATCTTCCACACATTGAAGAAGATAAGTACGGCAACCATTAATGCGCCGAGCTTGGCAACCACTTCCATTGCCCGTTCCATGGGCCTGTCCATTCTTTCGTTATTTACCTTGTATCCGAGGTAAGTGAATATGATTATGGCAGCGCAACCTGATGCCAGCGCGGAAACGATGAAATAAATCGGCAGATACGGGCCGTACCAGAATTCCCTCGCGTGAAGCATGCCGAATATCGCGCCGAGATTGCTGTGAGCGGCAAGGCCTGTAAGCAGACCCGAAAGCCCCGCATACATGGCAATGGAATGTTTGTTGAGCAGAAGGAAAACATACTCAACTGCCATAAAAAACATGTATGCTCCGTAAAGCGTCCCCATCCACCAGATGTTTGAGGTTAACCCCGGAGATATGACATTGTAGAGCGCCATTCTGAAGGGGTTCTCTATCTCAAAGAATATAACGGTAAAACCCGCGGTAATCGTCACTATGGAAAGGAATACCGCCCGTTTCGCAATCGGCATAAAATCTTTTATTCCAAAGACGTGCCCTATTGATGAAACTATACACAATCCAGTTGATGTGACAACAAAGAATATGTAAGTTGAAATCAGAATGCCCCACGGTATTTCGCGTGTTACGTTATAGGCATGTCTGTAGCCGATATTCAGCGCGTTAAGCGTTGTGAACGACGATACGAAAACAATGATACCTGTCAATACTAAAAGCGCGTAGAATGATTTGCTGCCTGACAGAAATTCCATCAGATTGGAGTACCAGTTTGAAGCTACGCCCGAATCGAAAGATTGCGTGACGTCTTTTACAATCTCAGAAACCTTTACAGGTTTGAGTTCATTTGGCATATTGTTTTTCCTCCCTTGTTTTGCTCAAAGAAAGCCGCGGATTCAACCGCGGCTTTCTTATCAATCCTGATTAATCCCGAGAATTTCGAAAATCGCGTATTATCTTGCCGCTACGCTTACGGTCTCGGCTTCTTTGCTCCTTACGGAATCAACGACAGCGCCGGCAATCCATCCGGCTATGCCTGTGCCGAGCACCATTGTAATGGCTGCCGCTATTACTCCGGTTATCATTCCTGCCGCGACAATCAGCCTTGCGAGTATGGTTGCCTGAACAGGAGAACCCAAAAGGCCACCTGCCATCTTAAGCCCGATTACGCCGCCGATCATTGAGCCGGGCAGCAAACCCACCAGCGCGAAAAGTATAAGGCCCATCCCGGTTCCGATATACAATCCTTTTTTTGCCATGTCATTTGTTTTCATTTTTTTATCCTCCTTTAATCTATCTTTTTGGTCAAAGACCTGTTTTATTCTTTTGCCTCTCCGGGAATCTTTATCTCTTTCCTTGCTTCTTTGTACGGCGCGCTGTCGGTTATTGCTATCTCGCCATAGCTGCCTTGAAATTCAATAAGGTTCTCAAGGCTGTCAATATCCACTACCCACTGTTTTTCCCTTACCTTTTTATCGCATACAACAATTCCGCCTTCTTCCCTGTGGTTCAACCCTCCTTCCAGCCAGTCTTTATACCACACCTTTTTCTTAGCCTCTTCGAGTGTTTTTACAGTCCTGAAATCTAACGGCGTCAGTTCTTCCTCATTTGCTTCGCTGCACGGTTTCTTGCTCTCCCGTAACGATACGGTGGCCCTGCTCACAATGAATTTCATACACCTCTCCTTAAATTGATTTCCTTTGCTCTATTGCGAGATCTTTTATTTCACTTTTGCTGTGCCTGAGTGCGTCTATTATGTGGCCAGCCAGCCAGCCCAAGATCGCGCCGCCGCCTACAAAGATAAAACCGGCTGCCATCACCCCGAGAACCATGGACGCCCCGACTATCAACCTCGGAAGCAACTGTGCGCCCACAGGCGTTCCAAATATTCCGCCTGCGACCTTAAGCCCGATAACACCGCCGATAAATGAACCCGAAAGTAAACCTGTTAATGCAAAAAATACCAACCCTGCCCCACTGCCGACATATAATCCTTTCTTTGCTACCATTGTTTTGCCCTCCTTTCAACGTTCTTGCCCTTATAAAAGCAGTTTCCATGCCAAATGATAAGTTACTGATTTTAAAGGGAAGTATGTTTGGGATGCTTTTGCATTTCTGCAAAAAGCAGATAGCATTTTGCAGTTTTGCTAAAAAATTGCGCTGAGACAGCTAAGCAGAAGTTTATGTTCTAATACCTGAGAAGTAGCGGGTCTTTATAAGAATGGCATTTTGAGCAGAGAGTCTTTGCGCTGCTTTGGCCGACAACCCATGTATGAGGTTTGTGACAGGATAAGCAATCCATCTTTTGTTTCATGTGCAATCCGTGTCTGCCCGCAGAAGCCTCGTTTCTGTGACATTCACTTGTGCATGTCTCGGAATTAGGGCGGATTCTGCCGTGCGGCTTGTGGCATTGATGACAGAGCATACCTGACATCGGGCCTTTCGAAGAAATCGTTGTATGGCATTTCACGCATCTATCCTTTGGAACCATAGACGGCGTCTTCTCGGAAAACGCGTGGCATTTCAGGCATGAAAATGCCTCCATTCCGATTCCGTGCACGCCTTTGTCCTTATGACAGTTTTGGCAGGCGTTCTCATCCGGACGGAAAATATGAACCGTGCTTTTATGGCATGTCTTGCATTCGATATGCTGGAGGAATACATGTTTCCCGTGGCCGTAAGATTTGTTAAGCGTCAAGGAACCCTGCGACATCTCGTCCATGTGGCAGCTTTTGCAACCCTTCCACGGCTTTTCCCTGCCGTGCGTCTGGGAAAAAGATTTGTTATTGCCGCTTAATACATAAGCCGCGAGGAGTTGATTTTGTTCAAGTATGCTTAAATGATGGCACGTCTGGCATACTATATCGCGGTGTTTGCCTTTCTGCCATTGTGCGAATGCCTCTTTCATAAGATGGCACGAAGCGCAATACTGAGGGTCGTCTTCGGTATAACGGTAGTATTTGTATCCGACAACAGCGCCGAGAACAGCAACGATAAGAACAGCAGCAAGGATAACGCCTTTAATTTCTTCGATGAACTTAACAATCGTGTCTATAAGCTTTTTAGCTTTGAGCATTACTGGAAAGTATCCTTGTAAAGATGTGTATGCTTATAGAAAAAAGGCTTTAATACCTTAAGCGCTAATATTGAAACCGCGGGCTTGAAAAGCCATGAAACAGTTGATTTGCTCCCCAGGCATTTTTTGCAGTAAGGATGAATCAGGCGGTATTTTTTAAAGCCCTTTATAATTCTGCCGAGTTCACCGGAAGAAAGAATCTCTTTGAGCGAAGAAGTGCGGAGATTCCCGATGACTGTATTGCCGTTGAAATCCACACAGCATAAGGTCACATCCCCGTTATGAAGAATGCCGAAGTGGTCCCGCATTCCGAAACAGTAGCCTCCCCACGCATCTTTGATTTTCTCTCCGTCAAAGGCGTGTCCCCAGTCTTCAAGTACATATGTTTCAAAAAGCAGCCTTGGATATATCTCAACCACATTCCATTTATAGGACACAAGGTTGTCTATCTGCGCTATTGCCGATTTCTTTTTTTCAGGTCCTACCCCGAGCATGTCATAAATGCGGCCCGCCCAGACTTTAAATGTATCTCTTAATTCAGACGTTGATGAAATAACGCTTATTGCACCTTTCTTTTTCTCTATCCCGCTCTGGCGGAATCTTGTGTTCAGGAAACGAAACTTGAAGATCGTGTCATGGCCTTTTAGCATATAAGAAGAAAAGAAGCCGAGGATTCCTTTAAGATAACCGTCAAAATTCAAAGCAGCCGATTTTCTGAGGGCAAATGATTTTTCGTCAGGCGTCTGGAGGGAAATATCTATCTGGTGCAGGTTATAATTAAGAAGTTCTTCCCCTATCCTGCCGCCAAGCCCGCCTCCATTTGTAGTAAGCCCGACCTTGACGCCGCGGTCCTGCGCATACGAAAGTATCTCAAAAAAATCAGGGTGCAGCGTAGGCTCTCCCATTACATGGAAGGTAATTTTTTCGCATATGTTGTTTTCTTTGATTTCGGTGATTATGCGCTTGGCAAGGGCTGTATCCATATAGCCATACGGTCTCTTCATCTCGGATTTCGGGCAGAACACGCAATTAAAATCACAGATGTTTGTCAACTCGATATGAACTCTCTGGAGCGGGATTTCAATATGCCCAAACTTTTTTTTATTCATAAAACCGCTCAAAAACAATCCCCTCCTATTCACCGATTCACAGTTTGATATGGCCGTTTCTACCACAGAATATTATACCATTAAGGAGGCGTGTTATAATGATTTCATGCCCATATTTGAGTATAAGTGCAACGTCTGCGAAGAAGATTTTGAGAAGCTTGTCTTTGGAAATCAGGCTGTCAGGTGTCCTAAATGCGCTTCCGACAATATAAAGAAAAAAATGTCCGCATTCGGCATGAGCGGTGTTGAAAAACCGTTTGCAGGCTCGTCTTCAGGATGCGCTTCATGCACTAAGGGCACATGCAGTTCTTGCAAATAAAATATGCCTCCTGATATTTTGCTTGACATTATTATAGAAAAGAGTCATATTTTAACTGAATTGTCAATAGAAATCGAAACTGTGCAACCATTGTAGGGATGGATTATCAAAAAATACGGAGGTATTTATGGTAAAAAATCATTTCTGGTCGCCGTATGTTGCCGGACTAGGCCTCGGCCTGACACTTCTGGCGACAATCTATATCGTAGGCTGGGGGCTGGGCGCCTCAAGCGCATTTTCCTTAGTGACTGGAGTCGGTATAAACAAACTCAATCCTGCATACGCAAAAAATCTTGAATATTTTTCCCAGTATCTGGATATAAAGGCTCCACTGATAAACTGGGTCCTCTTTGAGGTTGGAGGGCTCTTTCTGGGCGCGCTGGCAGGCGCTTTGTTAGGCGGGAATTTCAAGGTCAGGTTTGATAAGGCTAGGGATATGAAAAGTTCAACAAGACTATTTACGGCATTTGGAGGAGGCATACTTATTGGTTTTTCAAGCAGGCTGGCAAGAGGCTGCACAAGCGGTGTTGCCCTGTCAGGAGGGGCGCAGCTTGCATTATCAGGCTGGATTTTTGGTTTATAAGCGGATTTTTATTCGCAGCTTTATTCAGGAGGTTATGGTCATGATTGCTCCTTTAATGGTAAGTCAGGGTGTCGGGCTTTTGTTGGCAGTAATCTTGGGGATATTTTTCGGCCTGTTTCTTGAAAGAGGAGGGCTTGGAAACCCTCATAAACTTACGGGTGTTTTTTATCTGACTGATTTTGCTGTTCCAAAGGTTATGTTTACCGCAATAATAGTTGCCGCTTCAGGGTTATATCTGCTGTCAGACCTCAAGCTGCTGGATATGTCCAGGATCTGGATTGTCCCAACCTATTTCTGGCCTCAAATTGCAGGTGGAGCGATATTCGGGTTAGGCTTTCTGATCAGCGGCTACTGTCCCGGGACAGCCGTGGCAGGTTTAGCATCAGGAAGACTGGATGCGTTGGTAGTGATGACAGGCATTGGAGCCGGTTCTTTGGTTTTTGCGATTTCCTATCCTTATATCGAAGGGTTTTACTCTTCTACGCCAATGGGAGGAATAACTTTGCCGGAACTGTTTGGCCTTAACCACTGGATAGTGCTGGGGTTTGTGTATGCCCTTGCAGCAGGCATGTTTTATCTGATGGAGCGGTACGAAAAAAGGCCCTTGAAAAAAATCTGACTTATCTGTGACGTTCTGTTCGCTTGCCGCAAAACGCTGTATGAGAAGCAACTACTCAGGCTGTCTGAACGGGTTGTTTCTGAGAATGCGGCTGAGTTTTAAAGGGCTTCCCTCAAATATAAATATTGCCGTGCCGCGTTCCTCTATTGTCTCTCCCCTCACAACCCATTTGCCTTCCCATGCTATTTTTAAAGAGACAGCGGCTTTATCTATATCAACCCATTTGTCTGAGAAAGTCAGCTCTGCCTTGTCAAAACTCTTTATTGCGCCGATGAGTTCTCTATATCCTTCTTTTGTTGTATTTTTCTCGATAGAAGGAAGGTCTTTTTTCAGATAAGCCTCTTTTATCTCTTCTGAAACAGCGAATGCTTCCTGAGCGATCTTTGATTCAGCGGTCACCTTTTTAACTTCTTTTTTACCGCAGGATATAACGGAAAGCGTTACAATTAATATAATTGCTATTTTTTTCATGCTGCCTCCTCTATGAGCCGCAGGCTATAATCAACTGGTTCTCTTAAACGTGATTGATTTCTCTATCGCCTTTTTTATCCCGTCTCTTAATTCCTGATTCGCTATGGCAGAGACAGTGTTCTCTATATAAAAGGCGTCGTCTGCTGTCAGCGCTTTTTTCCCGTGAGGTATTCTATCCTGTTTTTTTTCTAAGTAAACCCTCCCGATTTTTAACCTGACAGACTTTATCCCGAAACCGTGAAGTTTTTTAATTATAGTATCTTTATAAAAGTTAAGTTCCTGCAGCCATACAGGCGAATCTACATTTATGAGCAGTTCCCCTTCTTTAAGGATTGCAGGCGACATGTGGAGTGAAACGGGTTTTTCAAATATGCCGCCCCATTCATTTCTTATGCGGCCAAGGATGACGGCATCTCCTATTCCAAGGTTCCGGATCAATGGGGCAAGCAGGGAATCTGCTCTTTTCACTCTGCGGGCCTCCGGCTAAACAGCCTTTTTTACCTTGCCCGAGCGCAGGCATCTTGTGCAGACATATGCCCTTTGTGTGGTTTTGCCTGTCATTATCTTTGTCCTCTGAAGATTCGGGAACACCTGCCGTTTTGTCCTGTTATTTGCATGGCTGACATTATTGCCGATTGTTCTTGCCTTTCCGCATACAATACAACTTGCCAAAGTTCTTTCCTCCCTTCGTTTTGCCTGATGTATGATGCCGATATACGATGAAAAAATTGCAGTCATGCACCAAGTGTATATTTTGCGCGATTGCTTTAAAAAGGTTTTTTATGATAACATTTTAAAATTAATGTTACAAGTATCTGTTCTCAAGTAAAGGATTAAAAACAACAATGCCTAAATTAAGAGTTCATGAACTCGCCAAAAAACTGGATGTCACTGCCAAAGACGTGATAGCCGCGCTTTCCGAGATCGGGGTTGAGGGCAAGGCGCATTCTTCTACGATAGAACCCGAACTTGTCGGGAAAGTAGAGAAGTTATTGTCCCGGCAAGCCGGGACTCGCCAAGGAGAAAAGAAAAAAACTGCAGCGCCAAAAGCCAAGAAGGCAGGCGTTAAGGCTGAAAAAAAGAAACCCGCTGAAGCGAAAAAGAGCGAAGCGAAAAAAACGAAAGGAAAACCTGTAAAGGCTGCAAAGCCCGTAAAGAAAACACCTGCGGTGGCCGCGCCGGTTTCTGTGAAAAAGGCAGTTGATGAAATTAAGCCGGCTCCTGAACCCATGCCTTCTTTGCCGCCCAAAGAAATCCTGCCGGAGAAAAAAGAAGAGATAAAGGAAAAACCTGCAGAGGTTTTGAAAAAAGAAGCCCCTAAAAAAGAGATTTCCGATAAAGGCGCTAAAGAAGCGCAGGAAGAACCTGCGATAACAACAACTGCGGAAGAGGCTCCGGAGGTGAAGGAGCTGCCGATAACGCTTCCTGAAGAAGAGGCCGAGCTCAAGGTGCCCGAAAGGTTTAAAAAAGAAATAGAGACAGAAAAAGTAGAAAAATTTAAGGCAAAACCCCAGATGCAAAGGGCGTTTCATGCGATAAGAAAAATAGAAACAAAAAAGTGGCCTGAACCCAAGGGATTCAGGCGGCAAGGCAAAGACAGATTTGCGGTAAAGGAAGAACCAAAGCAGCAGCTCCAGCCTGCAATCACAAGGAAAAAAATCTTAAAACTCAGAGAAGGGATGACGGTAAAGGAATTTGCGGAGCTTATAAGCGTCAAGATATCTGACGTAATAAAGAAATTCATGGAGATGGGTTATATGCCCACAATAAACCAGCCTGTGGACACGGATGCCGCGCTGCTTGTCGCCGATGGTTTCGGAACAAAGCTTGAAGTTGTGCCTGTTGAAGAAGAATTTGCCGCAGAAGAAGTTGAAGCCGAAGACGTATCTAAACTAATTCACAGGCCGCCCGTAGTTACAATAATGGGGCATGTTGACCACGGCAAGACATCTTTGCTGGATGCAGTAAGAGAGACAAAAGTTACAGAGACAGAGGCAGGCGGAATAACACAGCATATCGGCGCATATAAAATTACGTTAAAGGGAAAAGAGCTTGTTTTTCTTGATACTCCCGGCCATGAAGCATTTACTGCTCTTAGGGCGAGGGGAGCAAAGGTAACAGATATCGTTGTGCTTGTTGTTGCTGCCGATGACGGTGTCATGCCTCAAACTATAGAGGCGATAGACCATGCCAAAGCGGCAAATGTGCCGATTGTTGTCGCAATTAACAAGATAGATAAGCCTGAGGCAAATCTCCAGAGGGTAAAGACGGAGCTTGCAGAGCATGGACTGCTCTCTGAAGACTGGGGCGGACAGAACATATTCGTTGAGGTCTCGGCAAAAAAACGCATAGGCATTGAACATCTGCTTGAAATGATACTGCTTCAGGCAGAAGTTATGGAGCTTAAGGCAAATCCCGAAAGAATGGCTAAGGGAACGATTATAGAGGCGAAACTCGACAGAGGGCGCGGCCCTGTGGCAACAGTGCTTGTCCAGGCAGGGACGCTCAAGGTGGGAGATAACTTTCTTGCGGGAACGAGCGTAGGAAGGGTAAGGGCGATTAGCGATGATACAGGCAGACGCATTCAGAGCGCAGGCCCCTCAACGCCCGTGGAAGTTATCGGCTTCCCGGAGGTTCCTAATGCAGGTGATGTATTTACTTCGGTTGAAGATGAAAAGCGCGCAAGGCAGATTGCGCTTACAAGGCTTCAGAAAGAAAAACTTGCGGAAATGGCAAAGGAAAGAAAGCTGACGCTTGATGAGGTTTATGCAAAGATAAAAGAGGGAGAGGTAAGGGAACTCAATCTCATAATAAAAGGCGATGTGCAGGGGTCTGTTGAAGCCACGCGAGACGCATTGGAACGCATTGTTCACCCTCAAGTCAAGGTGAAAGTGATACATTCATCTGTAGGCGGGATTAATGAATCGGATGTCATGCTCGCTGCCGCTTCGAACGCTATCATAATCGGCTTTAATGTAAGGCCTGAATCAAAGGCGTCCCAGACAGCCGAGAAGGAAGGGGTTGATATACGGCTTTATACTATAATCTATGAGGCTATAGAGGACGTAAGAAAGGCATTGGAAGGGCTTCTTGCTCCGACACTTAAGGAGAAGGTGCTCGGAAGGGCAGAGGTTAGAAATATATTCCCCGTGTCAAGGCTCGGGACAGTCGCAGGCTGCTATGTGCTTGATGGTTCAATAAACAGGGCAAGCGACGGGATACGAATAATAAGAGATAACATTGTTATATACGACGGCAAGCTATCATCTCTTAAACGCTTCAAGGATGACGTGAAAGAGGTTCAGGCAGGATATGAATGCGGCATTATGATAGAAAATTATAATGACATAAAAGTCGGAGATATATTCGAAAATTATATAATTGAAAAAATAGCGGCGAAACTTTAAAAAGAAAGGATTCGAGGAGTCAAGGTTTCAAGGGGTCGAGCAAAGGAGTTAAACCTTGAACCCTAAAACCCTAGAACCCTAGAACCCTCCAAGGGAAATGCTTCCATACAAACGCTCACAAAGAGTCAGCGACCTTATAAGAGAAGAGATTGCTGACATAATAATGAATAAGCTGAAGGATCCGCGGGTCGGCTTTATAACTGTTACAGGCGCAAAGATAACAGAAGACCTCAAGATAGCGACAATCTATATCAGCGTTCTGAAACCGGAAGAAAGAGAGTCCACGCTTGAAATACTTAATTCGGCGAAAGGCTTTATCCGAGCTGAACTATCAAAAAGGCTCAGGATGAAATTCATTCCTTCTTTGACATTCAGGGTGGATGAATCTATCGAATATGGAGATAAGATTGAAAGATTGTTAAAAGAGATAAAATCGGCGTCGGCCCGCAGCGAGGGGGAGAGTTGAAGATCCCTGAAAATTTGCTCGCCTTTCTTTTGAAAGAGAAAAAGTTCTTTATCGCAGCTCATGTAAGTCCGGACGGCGATGCCCTCGGCTCTTCTTTAGCGCTTGCCGTGGCGCTTGAATCCCTCGGCAAAGAAATAATAGTCTATGACAAAGACCCTGTGCCTGAATTTTACAAATTTCTTCCTTACAATGAAAAACTCACTGACTCAGCCGCAACTCTCGATGCTAATGCCTCAAGCCTTATACTTATCGATTGTAATGACCCGGAAAGGGCCGGGTTAGAAAAAATAGCATTCGCTTCTTCGGCGGTCATAGACCACCATGAAACAGCGAAAGACTTTGGAGACATAAGGTGGGTAAGGAATGATGCGCCTGCAACGGGCATAATGATATTTTATCTTATAAAGGAGTTAGGCGTTAAACTGACAAAAGAGATGGCAACTAATCTTTATACTGCTATTGCAATTGACACAGGCACGTTCAGATACAGCAACACTACTCCTGAGGCATTGAGAGTTGCCGCCGAATTGGTAGAGGCTGGCGCAGATCCGTCTTTTATCGCGGTAAACCTGTATGAGACATGGTCGGAAAACAGGTTTAGGCTGCTGCTAAAGGTTCTTGACACTCTTGAAATCAGGGGCAGCACCGCAATCACAATAGCAACACAGGCAATGTTCAGGGAAACAGGCGCCGTTGCCGCTGATACCGAGAATTTCCCGGGTTTCCCAAGAACGCTGAAGACAATAAAGATTTCTGCCCTATTCAGGGAGATAGAAGATAATCACTATAAGGTGAGCCTTCGTTCAAAAGGGAAGGCGAATGTCGCAAAAATAGCAGAGATGTTTGATGGCGGAGGCCACAGTAATGCGGCAGGGTATAAGATCAGGGCTGACCTTAAAACAGCCAAAGAAAAACTCCTTACGGCAATTAAACAGATAGCTTAAGCTCTCCCTTGGCCACCTAATTTAGTTTCATTTAAGTTGTTGCTCGCAATTGAATCTTGGCGTAAAATCATATAATGAAGATTGAATTCCTCAGAGAGATAGGCAGGCAGCTTCTGAAAGAGATTCCTCGGCTAAGGCAAAAACCTCTCTCACAAACTCCCCTCGGAGTTGGAGCATCCGGCGATAAGACATTTCCCATAGACAAAAAGGCAGAGGAGATTATAATCTCGGGGTTTGAGGCAGCAGGAGAGCCTCTGACGATTGTCTCAGAGGAAGCAGGAATTACGGATATAAAAGGCGGAGGCAAAAAAATATTGATAGACCCTATTGACGGCAGCAAGAATGCCATAGCAGGAATACCTTTCTATTGCGCATCAGTGGCAATTGCTGACGGAGATACGATTGGAGATATTGAGACGTCTTATATCGTGAACCTTATTAATGGAGATGAGTTCTGGGCAGAAAAAGGCAAGGGCGCATTTTTAAACGGGGAACGCGTTTTTTCCCAGAAGGCAAATGAATTCTATCTGATAGCATATGAGGCACAGTCGCCTAAAAAGGATATCCCGCGCATAACGCCGCTTTTGTCCGTGTCACGAAAGACCCGGTGTCTTGGCGCAACAGCCCTTGACCTTGCGTATCTTGCGGCAGGTTCGATAAGCGTGTTTGTGAATCCTTCTCTTTCAAGGAGTTTTGATTTCGGCGGAGGATGGCTCCTTGTGAAAGAGGCAGGAGGGACATTTACGGATATAGAAGGCAATGATATAGAAAAAGTGGAGGTAGGGCTTAAAAAAAACGCATCGCTTCTTGCGTCAGGGAACGAGTATCTGCATAAAGAGGCCCTGGAATTATTAAGACAATGAAAATATATAACTTATTGCCAATCCGTTGTTTGCCCCTATTTCTATTTTTTCTCCCTCTGAATCTATACGCTTACGAGGATATTATTGAAAAGGATACCGTATACACAGTTGTCAAAGGAGATTATGGAGGAATAATAGAAGGCAAATTTGGCCTTGACTGGGAATATATCGCAGCCCTTAATTCAATCAAGCCCGATGCGCTTTTGGCGGTAGGACAGAAATTAAAAATAAAATTTAAACGGATTGTCCCGGCAAAAATTGACAATGGCATTATTATAAATATACCGGACAGGACGCTATATAGGTTTGCCGGCGGGATTCTCAAAGATTATTATTTTATCGCGGCGGGAAGGCCCACATGGCAGTGGCAGACGCCGCTCGGAGAGTTTATCGTAAAGAATAAGGCAAAAGACCCTACATGGCATGTGCCTGTGTCTATACAAAAAGAGATGGAAGAAAACGGGCAGGATGTTATTGTAGAAGTGCCTCCGGGAGCGGAAAACCCTCTTGGAAAATACTGGATTCAGCTTTCACTCAAAGGGGTAGGGCTTCACGGCACAAATGCCCCGCAGAGCATCTATAAGTTCAGGAGTCATGGCTGTATGAGGCTCAGGACTGAAGTCGCAGAGCTCCTGTTTAATGATGTTGCTGTCGGTTCAAAGGGAATAGTTGTATACGAGCCGTTAAAGATAGTAAAGACGCCCGAGGGGAGAATTCTTATCGAGGCGCATAAGGATATCTATAAAAAGCGCATAGATTACAATGATAGAATCACAGAAAAATTAAAGGAACTTAATGCAATGGACAGAGTTGATCGGAATAAGATAAAAGAGGCGATTGAGAAAAAGGACGGGCTTGTATGGGACGTGAGCCTGTAGGTTAGTTTATGCCCGCGGCGGCAATCTCAACAATCTCCTTTTGAGGGTTTAGTCTATTTTTATCAGCTTCTTCCTCATATTCTTTCAGCAAATAGTTTGTCAATTCTTTAACAGAAATAAGTTCTTCTGCCCTATATGCATTTTCGCCGGCAAAAGCAAACCCGCTGTTCAGATTGCCTTTTTGCGCGCTCGCTAAGGCAAGCGCAATGCAATAGGGGCTATTCTTATAATCACATGTTATGATGCAATGGTACGGGCATTTAAAGGGTTTCTTCCCGCCTTTATTGACATCATCAATGAATTTGTTTTTAATCGCCCTGCCCGGCATGCCGACAGGACTTTTGATAATTACAATATCTTCTTTCCTGGCATCAATATATGCCTGCTTAAATTCCATTGAGGCATCGCATTCATGCGTTGTAACAAAGCGGGTTGCCATCTGCACTCCCGAAGCGCCTAATTGCAGGAATTTATAGATATCCGCTCCCGTGTATATGCCTCCGGCAGCGATTACAGGAATGGGTTTCTTATATTTTTCTTCAAATAACTTCACCTCGTCAATTACTTCTATAACCAGTTTTTCCAGCAAAAAGGCAGGGTCGTCAATTTGTTCGGGCTTGAAGCCAAGATGCCCCCCTGCCATGGGGCCTTCTACAACGAGGGCGTCAGGAATGTAATCATATTTTTCCGCCCACTTCTTGATAATGATCCTTGCAGCCCGCGCAGAAGAAACAATCGGGACCAGCTTTGTCTTTTTGCTCCCGTTCAGAAATTGCGGGAGATTGAGCGGGAGTCCTGCGCCCGCAAAGATTATATCTATACCTTCCTCAACGGCAGTTTTTGACATATCGTCAAAATTTGATAATGCCACAAGCATATTGATCCCGAGAATCCCTTTAGTTAATTCCCGTGCCTTCCGGATTTCTTTTCTTAAAGCCCGGATACTCGCCTCCCGGTAATGCGAGGAGCCATCAGGCTCAAAAAGTCCAATGCCTGACGCAGAAATAACTCCCACGCCGCCCTCATTGGCTACGGCGGATGCCAGGCCGGCAAGAGAAATTCTAACTCCCATCCCCCCCTGGATTATAGGCAGCCTTGCGGTTAAATCTCCTATCTTTAATTCTTTCATAATTGTTTAGTTTTAGAGCCTATAAGGATTTTATTTTATGTGGTGCTATATTGCCTTCAGAATTGAAATAATGCGATAGTTTAACATATTCTTGTCTCAAAACACTCAAATATTAAATAATCCGGCTGCCGGCATTAGGCGGAACTGCCCTTATCAAGCCGTTGCATCAATCTCCACAATCTTTTCCCTCGCCTTCTCGCCGCGTATAATTCTCACACTGCTTTTTCTCATCTTGAAATATTTTGCCAGAGTTTCAACCAAGGCCTTATTCGCCTTGCCGTCAACTGCCGGCGCGGTTACATAGACCTTTAACGCTTCTCCCTCTTGCGCTATCCTGACCTTCTTTGCATTAGGGATTACTTTTACCTTTAGCTGTTTCATGATTCATAATTTTAACATAACATCGCCTCTTGCTAAACCAGCCCCCTTCTCTTTAAAATGTCTTATGGCCCTGATTAAAATCCTTCCGATTGATTTAAGGAACAAGATTGCCGCCGGAGAAGTAGTAGATAGGCCGGCGTCTGTCGTAAAAGAACTTATTGAAAATTCCATTGATGCCGCGAGCACAGAGATAAGAGTTGAAGTCCTCTACGGCGGCAAAAAGATGATAAAGGTGTCTGACAACGGGGCAGGCATGGACAAGGAAGATGCGCTCTTATGTTTTGAACGTCATGCGACAAGCAAGATCAGCGCTGAAGCGGATCTATTTAACATTAAAACTATGGGGTTCAGAGGGGAGGCGCTTCCTTCAATTGCCTCTGTTTCAAAGGTCAGGCTTGTAACAGGCATAAAGGGCGCTGATTCAGGCATAGCCATAGAAATTGCAGGCGGTGAAAAAAAAGAGGTTAAGTATTCTCCTTTTTCAGGCACATCCATCGAGATAAAAGACCTGTTTTTCAATATGCCTGCAAGGAAAAAATTTCTAAAAACAAACAGCACGGAATTATTTCATATCATTGATACCGTCACAAAAGAAGCGCTTTCGCATTACGATACCGGATTCGCCCTTATCACCGATAATCAGGAAACAATGCTTCTGCCAAAGGCATCGGGATTAAGGGAAAGGGTGATGCAGATATACGGCGATGAATTTCTTAACGGGTTGTTTGAGATTAATTCCGCGTATGGAGGCATGAACCTGAAAGCATTTGTCTCTACGCCCGCTGATTTCAGAAACAGCAAGGCTCATCAATTCATATTCATAAATAGAAGGCCGATAAAGGATGTTTCTGTTTCCCACGCAGTATATAATGCCTATGAGGGCCTAATCCCCAAGGACAAACATCCGGTATTTTTTTTATTTTTGGAACTGGATCCTAAAAATATTGATTTTAATGTCCATCCCGCAAAAAGAGAGGTAAGATTTGAGGATAAAGAAGGCGTTTACCGGTTTATTAACACGAGCATCCGGGATGCGGTAAAAGGAGAAAGGACAGAATACGCAAGGGCATTCGCAGAGCCGTATGCCGCAATCGCACCTGCTCGCTCTGCCGCTGATCCGTTTGTTTTTCAGCCTGCTTCAGAGATCTCAGAAAATCTTAACCTTGCCTATAAGCCATTGCTCCCGTTTATTTATCTCGGAGACACATTTATCGCGGCTTCAGGCAAAGGAGGACTGACCCTTATAGACCACCATGCCGCGCACGAAAGGATATTATATGAAAAATTTTTAAAGCGCTTGAATTTAAGTTCTCGCCAGCTTCTTTTCCCTCAACAGGTAAAGCTTTCGCGCAAGGAATACATGGTTATACTTGAAAATAAAGACGTTCTCCATGATTTCGGCATTGAGATAGAAGACTTCGGGCATGAGGCCCTGATCGTCCGTTCTCTGCCTGAACCTCTGGATCCGTCTGACATAAGAGGCATTCTCTCTGATGTTGCCTCAGCCGTTATTGAGGGAATTCATCCTGATAAATCGTTAAAGGAAGCTCTTGCGGCAAAGATCGCCTGCCATAGTTCAGTGCGGGGGAAGGAGATATTGAATCAGGAAGAGTTTTCAAGGCTTATCGCTGACCTCGAAAAAACAGAGCATCCTGATCAGTGCCCTCATGGAAGGCCGACAAGGATTTTCTTTTCTACGGATGATCTCAAGAAAATGTTTAAGAGGAAATAATGGGCTGCGGTTATCTTAATCTCGTCCTTCATGCCCATCTGCCTTATATAAGGCATCCCGAGCATGATTATTTTCTCGAAGAAAACTGGCTCTACGAAGCTGTCACGGAATGTTATATCCCGCTGCTTGATGTTTTTGATAATCTTCTGAACGATGATGTTGACTTCAGGATAACATTTTCTCTAAGCCCTGCTCTCGTTGAGATGTTCAATGACGCCCTGCTCAGGGAGAGGTGCCTGAGACACATAAATAATCTCATTGAACTTTCGGAAAAAGAGATGCTGAGAACCAGAGGAGACGCGTCTTTTGGGCCTCTTGCTAAAATATATAACGATAGATTCAGAAGAATCAAATCTCTGTATGAAAAATCCTACAAAAAAGACCTTACATCTGCCTTCAGGAAATTAAAAGACACAGGGAAGGTTGAGCTTATGACGTGTGCCGCGACTCATGCGTATCTGCCCGCATTCAGCATGTATCCTAATGCTGTAAGAGCACAGATAAAAGTTGCAACGGATAGCCATATAAGAAATTTTGGGAGCCCCCCCGCAGGCATGTGGCTTCCTGAATGCGGCTACTATCCGGGCGTGGACGGCCTGCTCAAAGAAACGGGCATAAAATTCTTTTTTATAGAGACGCATGGAATTTTAAATGGAACTCCTATGCCGAGATATGGCGTATATAGGCCTGTCTCCTGCCCGTCAGGAGTTGTTGCCTTTGGAAGAGATAGAGAATCTTCCAAACAGGTATGGAGTTCAAGGGAAGGTTATCCCGGCGATGCTGTTTACAGGGATTTTTACAGAGATATAGGGTTTGACCTTCCCCCGGATTATATAAAGCCTTACATACATCCTGACGGCATAAGGATACCCACAGGGATAAAATATTATCGCATAACAGGGAAGACTGACTATAAGATGCCATATGTAAGAGAACAGGCGCTGAACAAGGCTGCTGAACACGCTGAAAATTTTATGCTTAACAGGAACCGGTATGTAGAATTTTTAAATAACACGGCGGCGTTTAAGCCCGTAATAACGGCTCCTTACGATGCCGAGCTTTTTGGACACTGGTGGTTTGAAGGGCCGGACTGGCTTAACTTTGTTTTGAGGAAGGCCGCAGGCAATCAGAAGATGTTCAGGACAATTGCGCCTTCGGAATATTTAAATGAAAATCCTGAGCTTCAATGTGTAAATCCGTCGTTTTCGAGCTGGGGGCATAGAGGTTACAGCGAGGTATGGCTCGGAGGTTCAAACAACTGGATTTACAGGCATCTGCATAAAACAGCGGAAAGGATGACAGAGCTTGCAAATATGTTTCCGCACGCAAATGGCCTGTTAAAAAGAGCCCTGAATCAGGCTGCAAGAGAAACGCTCCTTTCACAGCACAGCGACTGGGCATTCATAATGAAAACAGGCACCGGATCAGAGTATGCCGCAAAGAGGATTGCAGGGCATAATGACAGGTTCAACAAACTGTACTCATCGGCAAAAACAGGAGCGATAAATGAGCTATGGCTGTCTGAGATTGAGAGTGAGGATAAGATATTTGACAGGATAGACTATCGTGTTTATTCGGCTAACGAAAGCAGCCTGTCAAAGGGATAAGCCTTCAGATATGTCAGGAACTCATCTACCGCATGTGATGAAATTGCGCTTTTCTGGAATATCAGGGAAAAATCCCTGAGCATTTTCTCTTCCTTGAAACTCAGGGCTTTGATGGTTCCGTATTTGATTTCTTTTCGTATAGCCCATCTGGATACAATCGCAATCCCCATTCCGGCTTCGACGGCTTCCTTTATCGCCTCTGTGCTGCCCAATACCATGGAAATTGTCATGTCCTGCGTGGCAATCTTATTCTTCGCAAGATATTTTTCTATCATCTGTCTTGTGCCTGAACCCTCTTCTCTGAATATGAACGGCTCTTTGGTGATCTCTACGACAGATATGTTTTTCTTTTTGGCCCACGGATGAAGCGGCGATACGATCAGGACAAGTTCGTCGAGGACCAGCTTTTCCACAACCATCTTTTGTCTTGCCACATCTCCTTCCACAAGGCCTATGTCAATGCTTCCAGCATTTAACAACTCTACGATTCTCTTGGTATTCCCGACAAGAAGGTGAACTTTTATTTTGGGATGCGTTTTCTTAAAGTCTGCAATGACCCCCGGCAGCAGGTAATTGCCTATGGTTGAGCTTGCGCCAATGCTTATGCTTCCCTTTACAAATCCGGTTATCTCTCCTATATTTTTCTCGGCTGCGGCATAAAGATTTAATATTTCTTTTGCGTATTTGTAGAGCATTTCTCCCGCCGGAGTAAGCGTAACTACGTTGCTGGTCCTGTCGAAAAGTTTTGTCTCGTATATATCTTCGAGCGCCTGTATCAGAAGGCTGACCGCCGGTTGGGTGAGATGGATGATTTCAGACGCCTTGGAAAAGCTCCGTGTTTCGGCAACCGTGCAAAAAACCTTTAATTTGTGGTCTTCCATCCCCATAACTTTTATTAATTATACAATAAGGCAAAAAAATAATTCAACAAATGGTTTTTGCTGCTTTTTTCGCAAGGGAATCCGCTTCCTTATTATGTTCCCTCGGTATATGTTTAATGCTATAGCCTTTGAGCAGTTTGAGGCGTGAAACTGCCTCCTGATAGAGCTCTTTTAATCTTTCGTTTTTTACCTTATAAACCCCTTTAATCTGTTTTACGAGCAGCTCCGAATCAAGAAAGATGCTCAGTTTTTCGATTTGCAGGTCATTTGCCTTGGAGAGCCCTCTTATCAGGGCCGTGTATTCTGCGATGTTGTTTGTTGCGGTTCCTATATGTTCCGAGATTTCGTATGTCCTGTCTTCAAGCATGAGCACTACGCCTATGCCTGATGCCCCGGGGTTGCCGCTTGATGCGCCGTCACAGTAAAGGACTGCCTCCTTCATGCATCTCTCTCTTTCTCTTCAGGGGCCTCGGTCCAGTAGAGTATCCTTCTGCATTGCAGGCATTGAAATATCTCTTCATTTTTCTTTATCTCTACAAACATCTGCGGCGGTATATTCATGTAGCAGCCCTGGCAGATCTCGTCCTTTACTTCTGCTACCGCAAGCCCCCCTCCGGCCTCAAGCGCCAGCATATAAGTGCTGTATATTTCCGCTTCGATAGAATCGGCTATGCCGGCCCTCTTTGCTTTAAGCTCGATTAATTCCTTCTTTGCTCCGGCTATCTCTTCCTCAACCTTATTTTTGAATGCCTCTGCCTTGTCTTTTCCGGCCTTTACTTTGCCCTCTTCTGCTTTTAATTCTTTATTTGCGGCGTCGATTATCTCCATGAAAGAAAGTATCTCATCCTCCACTGCATACCGTTCTTTTTCTATGGCTTCTATTTCCTTGAGATGAGCCTGATACTCCTTGTTGGTTTTTATCTCTGAGGTCCGCGCCTTTAATTTTTTAATTCGTTCGTTTATGTCTTCTATTTCCCGTTCTTTATCCTTTTTTTTCTTTTCCGCCGACTCGTATTTTTGTTTCTGTTTATCATAGGAAGATTGTATTTCCTTGAGGGCATTGTCGGCCGATAGAAGCTTGGAGGGCAGTAGTTCGATTATGTTTTTTTTCTTAAGTATGAGAGAGTCTATTTCCTGCAGCGCAACAAGCAATTTTATGCTTTCCTGCACATATCCTCCACCTGATAAAGCGAAAGGTCAAGAGTTTTTTTAACTTCTAACCTTTAACTTTGAACGTTGATTTCGCAAGGCGAAATCGGTTGGTGGGCCCACCAGGACTCGAACCTGGGACCAACCGGTTATGAGCCGGTAGCTCTACCAACTGAGCTATGGGCCCTCTAAAGCTTTAATTGTAAAAGTTAATATGCATTTTGGTCAAGTGCGCGTTTGCTTTCCCCGAAATAGGATAAGCAAAATCATTCTTGGATTATGAGGTAATTCAATAGTTTTGTTGACATGGCTCTTAGGTTTTTTATATGCTATTCACTGGTTAAATCATTATGCGATTTTTTCCGAAAGCAATAGATTTTTTTGAGATATTCGATAAAGCTGCGCAGAATGTAACGAAGGCAGCTGCGCTCCTTGTCGCCCTGATGGAAAACTTTGATAATATCGAAGCCCGGGCCAAAGAGATATATGAGGTTGAGCAGGATGGCGACATGCTGACGCATGACATCATGAAAAAACTCAATAAGACTTTTATCACTCCCATAGACAGGGAGGATTTGCACGCCCTTGCCGCAAGCCTTGATGATGTGTTGGATCTGATATGGGCTTCGGTTGACAGGCTTTCCGTGTTTAAGCTGAAGGAGCCGACTAAAGAGGCCGTTGTAATGTCCAAAGACCTGCTTTTGACCGCTGAGGTTATTCATAAGGCTATAAAAAAACTTAAAGAGAAAAATTATTCCCATGTGCAGGAATATTGCATCGAGATAAACAGGCTTGAAAACAGGGTTGACAGAGCCTTCAGGGATGCGCTCGGAGCGCTCTTTAATGACATGAATGATCCCATTCTCATAATAAAATGGAAAGAGATCTACGAGCATATGGAAGACGCATCCGATAAATGCGAGGATGTCGCAAATGTCCTGGAAGCCATAGTCCTTAAATATGCATGACACTTTTTTTCTTCTTGTTTCTGTTATAGTCCTTGCAACTATCTTTGATTTCATAAACGGCTTTCACGACACAGCCAACGCAATAGCTACATCCGTATCAACAAGGGTTCTGTCTCCGAAAGTGGCTGTTACGATGGCTGCGGTATTGAATATGGCAGGAGCCCTGTCAGGGACTGCGGTTGCAAAGATGGTAGGGGGCGGCCTTGTAGAAGCTGTTTCCATTACGCAGGTCACAGTCGTTTCAGCCCTCCTGGCGGCTATAATATGGGACTTATTTACATGGTATTTTGGCCTGCCGACTTCATCGAGCCATGCAATACTCTCAAGCCTGGTAGGGGCTGCAATAGCCACTGCCGGGACGAAAGTTATCATTCAAAAAGGCGTTTACAAGGTGTTGTTAGGGCTGGTTGTCTCGCCTCTTGTCGGGCTTGCGCTTGGCTTTTTCCTGATGTTATTTCTTGTATGGATATTCAAAAGATTTTCCACCTCTTTTGTCACCAACTTTTTCAGCAGGTTTCAGATCGCATCGGCAGCATATATGGCTTTCAGCCACGGGAATAACGATGCCCAGAAGACTATGGGTATCATTACAATGGCCCTGGTGAGTTATTACCAACTTCCTGATTTCAATGTCCCGGTGTGGGTAATTCTCCTGTGCGCAACAGCCATGGCGTGCGGCACGGCGCTGGGGGGCTGGAGAATAATAAAAACTCTTGGCGTGCGGTTAGTACATCTCAGGCCCATACATGGTTTTGCGGCAGAGGCGTCTGCCGCAACAGTTATAGAGATCGCATCGAGGATAGGGCTCCCTCTTTCAACGACCCATGTTATTTCATCTACCATAATGGGGGTAGGGGCGTCCAAGAGACTGTCGGCAGTAAGATGGGGTGTTGGCGGCAATATTGTAATTGCATGGATATTGACGATCCCTGCGTGCGTTCTTCTTGCATGGGCTATCTGTAAAATTGCTGTTGTAGTAATATAACGAAAAATGCCGTGCCTTTAGAAACAATGAGAGAGAATAAATATGAAGGTAAGGACATCCGGCAGCGCTGAAATTTTCTTTGATATTTTCGATAGCCCGATAGGGATTTTGTATCTGATATTTGCGGGCAGGAATCTCGCCGGGATATCTTTTAAGAAGCCCGGATGTAAAAGAAAGCAGGCTCTTGATTCATTCAAGAGAGAACTGAAGGATTATTTTGGAGGCAAGATACAAAGTTTCACTCAGCCCGTAGTTTTTATCGAAGGAACGGATTTTGAAAAAAAAGTTTGGCTTGCGCTGAAAGAAATCCCATACGGAGAGACGCGCACTTATAAATGGCTTGCAGAGAAAATTGGGAATCCAAAGGCAAACAGGGCTGTAGGCCGGGCGCTTGGCAGGAATCCTATCCCGATAGTTTTTCCATGTCACAGAGTTATAGAATCTGATGGTTCGGTTGGCGGTTATTCTTCGGGAGTTGATATAAAAAGAAGGCTGCTTGATATGGAATATTATAATGTTAAATCAAAGAAATGAAAGGGAGATAAAATGGCAACAGTAAAAAAAGGAGATACAATAAGGGTTCAATACACGGGAAAGCTCGAAGACGGGACTGTCTTTGACCGTTCCGAGGACGATTCTCCGCTCGAGTTTACAGTCGGCACGGGAGATCTCATCAAGGGTTTCGAGGAAGGAGTTATCGGGATGAATGTTGGCGAATCAAAAACAATTAAGCTCTCTCCTGAGAACGCATATGGCCTGCGCATGGAAGACAGGGTTTTCGAATTCGACAGGGCGAAGGCTCCGGAGGATTTTGACCCGGAGGTGGGACGGCAGGTTCAGATGTACAGGGCTGACGGCCAGCTTGTCACGGTTACCATAACCGGAAAATCAGAAAAATCATTCACGATGGATTGCAACCATCCGCTTGCCGGAAAAAACCTGATATTCGATATTAAACTGGCGGAGATTTTATAGGAATTTATCTTATATACGCCTCAGTGACATATCTTCTCATCATCCTGTGGCTGTTGAAGTAATAGGCATTTTTGCCTATTACATTCTGCATCATCCTTAACCATGTGCGCCTGTCATTGTAATACATCGGGATTATGATGGATTCAAGCTTGTGGTACAGATCCTCTGAATCTCTTTTGTCCATTTCTTCGATATTATTGTTCATGGTTGTTTCCGAAGGGCTCTCTCCTATAGCCCAGCCTGTAAAGCCCTCGATATGCCCTTCTATCCACCATCCGTCAAGCACGCTGAAATTTATCACGCCGTTATGCGCTGCCTTCATACCGCTTGTGCCTGAAGCCTCGTGAGGCCTTAAAGGCGTGTTAAGCCATACATCAACCCCTGAAACAAGTTTAAGCGCTTTCTCCATGTCATAGTTTTTTATATAAGCCATTTTAATCCTGCCTTTTAGCCGTTCTTTTATCACATGGATTTTCTCTATCAGCCATTTGCCGTGGTCGTCTCTGGGGTGCGCCTTCCCTGAATAAACTAACTGAATTTTTCCTGACCCAATCTTTTCAAGCCTGTCTATATCCCTGAATATCAGATCGGGGCGCTTATAGGCAGTGGCCCTTCTCGCAAAACCGAATGTAAGGGTTTCATAGTCCATTCCCGCGCCTGCCTCTGCATTCACAAAATCTATCAGAACTTTTTTTGCCTCCATATGGGCCGTCCACAATTCCTCGTCAGGGATGCGCCCCACCCTTACGAATAATTCAGGTTCATTTGCCCAGCCTGTGAGGTAATTATCATATAGTTTTTTAAAGCTGGCGCAGGTCCAAGTATATGTATGAACCCCGTTTGTTATCGCAGATATCTCATATCCCGGGAACATATCCTTGGAGACTTCCCTATGCTTCTTGGCAACTCCGTTAATGAATTCGCTCAGGTTTAGCGCAAGCAGGGTCAGATTTAGGTTATCCCTGCCTCCAAGCTCTTTCAATATATTCAGGGGGATAAGTTCGCCCATTATTCTTAATACCAGATCATATGAGAATTTATCATGGCCCGCTTCAACGGGCGTATGAGTTGTAAACACGCAGATATCCCTTACCCTATTGACATCCCATACAAGCCTTTCATCCCACACATCCTCGATAGGCCTTTTATAGCGAAGAAGCAATTCTGCGGTAAGCAGGCTTGCATGGCCTTCGTTCATGTGATATTTTTTAATCTCAAATCCCAGCTCATGGAGCATTCTTATGCCGCCTATCCCGAGGACAATTTCCTGTTTCAGCCTGTACGCATGATCGCCCCCGTAGAGATAGGATGTAATCTCCCTGTCATCAGGAGAGTTTTCTACGGTGTCTGTGTCAAGGAATAATACGGGGATGCTCCCGCTTGCCAGACTTTTTACAGTGTAAAGCCATGCCTGAACAGCTACGTCCCTTCCTTCTATCTGCACATATATTTTTACAGGGAGAAGATCCATGTATTTTGACGGCTCCCATAAGGCTGGAGTTTCCATCTGCCGTCCCTTCTCGTCTATCTCCTGCGTGAAATATCCTTTTTTACTGAGAAGCGTGACTGCAACCATCGGAAGTTTAAGGTCAGCGCCTGACCTTATCGTGTCTCCTGCAAGCACGCCAAGACCGCCGCTATAAGTCGGGATGTCGTTAGCCACCCCTATCTCCATAGAAAAATATGCAATCTTTGGTTCCTGCACAAATTTGTTTAATTGGGTTAAAAGAGGATTCATAGGTTTTTTATCCCTGCCTCTTTAAATCCTTTTGCCCTGAAAAGACAGCTGTCGCATATGCCGCAGGGAACGAATCGGTGAATGGGTGAATGGGTGAATGGGTGAATCGGAAAATTTTCTTTTTTGTAACTTCTCACTTTTAACTTCTCACTTTTAACTTTTACCGGCTGCGGGTCATAACAGCTCCATGTGAGCGAATAATCAAGGCCAAGGGCAATGCCTTTTTTAATAATCGCCGCCTTTGTCATCTTAATCAGAGGCGCATTAATCCTGAATTTCATTTTTCCTTCAACAGATGCCTTTGTCGCAAGGTTAGCCATTTTTTCAAATGCCTTCAGATATTCCGGCCTGCAGTCAGGATACCCGCTGTAGTCAACGGCATTTGCGCCGATAAAAATATTCTCAGCCTTAATTACCTCTGCCCATGCAAGCGCGAAAGACAAGAAGATTGTATTCCGGGCAGGGACGTAAGTTACAGGGATTGGGGACTGGGGACTGGAGGCTGGTTTTTTACTAGCCACTAATCCCAAGCCCCTAACACCTGTTTTAGGCACTTCCATCTCCGATGTCAGGGCTGAGCCTCCGATTTCTCTTAAATCGAATTTTATTATAAGATGTTTTTTGGTTTTTAACGATGAGGCGACCATTTTTGCAGCCTCAAGTTCTATCTTATGCCTTTGGTTGTAATCAAAACTCAGCGCGTATAGCTCATAGCCTTCTGAATTCGCTATGGCAAGAGAGGTTGAGGAATCAATTCCACCGCTTAAGAGGACAACCGCCTTTTTAGTAAATATCATCTCCTGTCCCCTCTTTTCCGTCCGGCCCAGCGCTGAAAAAGACAAAACCATTGTTCTCTGTCTTATAAAAATATTGCCTTCCCCATCTGTCATTCTGTTTTGTAATCAGCCTGATTGATTGGGGGTAACCCCCATGCTCGTATTTATAGGCCTCGATTCTGAATCTGATTTCATCCATGTCTTCGGATGCCTGAACCTTTGAGAGGTCCGGCTTTTGTTGCAGTAATTGGAGCAATGCTATAAAAAAACTGATTAAAAAAATGATTGAAATGGCAGCGTTGCCGATAAATCGGATAAAAGGCGTTGTTTCTTTTGCCGTTGCCGGCGTCGCGGTTGAGATAGCCGCAGGGCTGACAGGGGCAGCCTCTTTAATCTCTATAATGCCCTTTTCTAATAAGGATGCTAGCGCCTTTGACGCCTTGAAATTATCCATCAGGCTTTTGTCAACGATTGTGCCTACATCGCCTTCGCCATCCACAAATTTAAGGACTTCTTCCTCATCAGGCGTAAGTCCGGCAATAGATTTTGCCGTCCTATCAAATATTGTGTCGGGAGTAAGCTTGCCTTCTATGAGCGACCACTCATCAACAATGCGAAGCCCTTCCATCAGTATGTGCTGGGTGTCAAGCGATACAGGGAGCTCTTTATCAACGGGAACGCCCTGAGGCGAGAATTCATAAAAACCTTCTTTCCATTTGAATAGCTGAGCAACTGTTTCTGTTATCTGAGATGCAATAATCTCCTGCAGCTGCTCTTTTTTGATAAGGCCATTTTTTATGAGTATATGGACGAGCTTTATCCCGCTTGACTGCTGTTCTTCGAGGGCCTTCTGAAGCTCTTCATCCCTGATAACGCCTCTTTTCACAAGGAGTTTGCCAAGGCGGTTTGCCTCGCTTTTTCTTTTTGAGTCCGCTGCTACTATACTTCCCTCATAAAACAACAGGCGCACTTTATCCATCGTGCCTTCGAGCGTGAGTATGCCTGTTTTGCGCTGGAAATATATCAGCTGCAATATGTCGGCTAATCCAAATTCTTTTAAGGAACCCTCTAAAGCCATCCTCTGCTGAGCCTCCCCCTTATGAATATATTCGGGATAAGATATAACGCAGCCATCAGTATCAGGGACGGGATGCGAAGCCATTCATGGGAAGATAGAGAAATCCCCGTATGAAATAATGGGTTCAACAACGCTAAAAGCAGAAAGAAAAGAAAGGACCATAAAAATAAAATTCCCGCGAGAATTTTTCCTGAATAGATATGGGCTATCCCCGGAGGGGCGAATGAAAGAGCCTTAATTATATTCTTCCTCCTATTCTGAAATTCCTGAACCTCAAGCAATTTTGCTATCCTCAGCCTTGAATCGAGGCCCTCAAGTTTGACGAGAGATTTATAACACAGAGAACACATCTGTCCCCAGAGCATTTCTTTTCCGCATTTTCCGCAGAGTATTACATTGCATCTTTTGCATCTGTAGGCCCTGTATTTCATGCGGCTGTCAATTATAAAAAACAACAGAAGAAGGGCTATTGATACCGCGGTTGAAACGGCAAAAGAGAGGTTTATAAGCCGCTGCATTCTGCTGCCCGCGTATTCCCATAAGGCAGATGTCGGAAGCGTCTCGTCAATAACGAAACGGTTTGGGGTTCTGTTTGAGATTGAGGCAAATCCCGATACGAGCGTGTTGTCGAGCCTTACGGCTTCGAGAAAATACTCTTCTCCTTTTGAGAAGTCAAGCGTTTCTCTCGAGACCTGGCTCAGATTGTAATAGGCAGAGGCAAGAGGCTTTATCTCTACGGCTTTTTTGTAGAAATCCTTTGCGGCTGCCATATCGTTAAGCCCGACATAACAATTGCCGAGATTTACGTAAACCTCCGGCGTGTAGGAGATTTGTTGAGGCGATGAAGATAGAATGCCTTTATATACAGCTATTGATTCTTCGTAACGCTTTTCACGTTTGAGCGCAAGCCCGTATGAAAAAAGGGAGGCAAAATCATTTTTATCCTTAAGAATAGAAAGCGCAAACTTATTGTCGCTGTTTTCATTAACGGCTGTGACAGCCCTGAGTTCAGGAGATGATGCGGAAAGGAAAATATTTGTCATCCGCAAAAAGAGGGGAGACAGAAGAAGAAATAGGATGGCTGCGTAAACAACAGCCTTATCCGTCTTCTTGAAATAAAGCCCCAGCAGGAATAACGCGCCTGCTATAAAAAACAGAGCGCCCGGCAAAGAGAGCGGAATAAGAGACAAAACAAGCAGCGCCTTTTTTTTGTCTTCTTTTATTTCATGCGACAGGAGAGGGATTTCCATAAAAAAACTTGTGCATATAACCGCAAAAAGCGCGATAATAAAAGAAGATATCAGGCTTATAAATAAGAGCCCGGCAAGGCTCGTCTGCCACCAGAAATTTCTCCCGTAAGCCTTGAATCCCTCTACCATATGCCCGATGCTTTCGAAGACCCCTTTTGACGAGAGCGAAAAGCTTGCCTTTGACATCTCAAAATATACGGCAGGCAGATCAGGAGAATGCCGCAGCGCTTCTGTCAGAAGGCTTCTGGCATTTGAAGGGTCCGTCCGGGATTTTTTTATCAAGACATAAGAATACGGCTCGTTATTTTTTAGCCCTGCATCGAGCTGCTGCTCGTAGATGTCTTGTGGAGATGAGCTTGCGACTTCCGCAAAAGAGGAGGCGGAAAATGCGAAGGTAAGAATTAAAAATGCAATGCAAATGGTGAATAGGTGAATAGGTGAATAGCGATTGATGTTTTTTTGTTTTTCCGATTCACCTAATGACCGATTCACCGATTCGCCCGTCATTGATTCAACTTCCCCGCGCCCTCTCCCCAATCTTTCTCTCCTCGCCCTTTATGAGCCTCTTTATATTCCCAGTATGCATCAATAGAATCAACAATGCAATTATAATTGAGATTATTAGTTTTATCTTAGAGTAGTCAAGCAATATAATG
>Ga0172375_10002242_pt1 | contig 30324 bp, 24 predicted proteins | sample LakKiv1m_FD_114537 | JGI IMG/M metagenome (GOLD analysis project Ga0172375, IMG submission 114537) | Freshwater microbial communities from Kabuno Bay, South-Kivu, Congo - kab_092012_11.1m | ecosystem: Environmental > Aquatic > Freshwater > Lake | place: Democratic Republic of the Congo... | reverse complement strand
TTCAGCGGAGGCCTATCATATTGGCCCGCAGGGTATTGCAACTCCTAAATCCTAAATTCCAACTCCTCCTTCGGGTGCGCATTCAACAAAGTTGAATCGCACCCAGACGGTTCCGGCGGGCGTTTTTTTCGAGGCCCGGCGTTGACGGCGGGCCTCTGAAGGCGTATGATGACGCCGTTTTCAGGTCGGGGAACGTAAGCCGGTCGGACGTGCGGGCGCGGGTGCGCCTGCACGGAGAGCAACGGAGGGTCGGATGTGTACGGAAGACAAAGACATCGACGCCGTGTGCGTGGCGACGCCCGACCACTGGCATGCGCTGATGACCATCGACGCGGTCAAGGCTGGCAAAGACGTCTATTGCGAGAAGCCGCTGACCAACACCGTTGTCGAGGGTCGCCGGATGGTGCAGGTGCAGCAGGCCTCCAAGCAGGTGGTGGCGGTGGGGTTGAACCGGCGTGGCAACCCCGCCTACCGGAAACTGGCCGAGGAACTGCACCGCGGCAAGCTCGGCAACCTCTGCATCGCGCATGCGGCCCGCATCAGCGATATGGCGCCGGACGGAATCGGCCGGCAGCAGCCGGCCGACCCGCCGCCCGGGTTTCGACTGGGATCTGTGGCTCGGGCCGCGCGCCTACCGGCCGTATCGCTACAATATCACGCCCTACAAGTTCCGCTGGTACGGCGATTTCTCATCGCAGATGGGCAACTGGGGCGTCCACTACATCGACGCGATCCGTTGGATGATGCAGGAGACGGCGCCCTGTGCGGTGTCGGCCCACGGCAGCAAGTTTCTGGATCACGACGCCGACATCACGGATACGATGTCGGTGACCTTCGAATTCAAGTCCGGACGCCTGATCACCTTCGACATGCTCGAGTCGTGCGGAGGGCCGATCTTCCCCTACGGCGAGATCGAGATCCGCGGGGCGAAGGGCGTGGCCTATGCGGACGAGCGCGGCTACAAGCTCATCCCTGCCTCGGCGGGGCAGTTCCAGACGTGGAAGAAGCAGATGGAGCCCGAGACGTACACCGTGCAGGAGAAGGCGCTGCCCGACGGCAGCAGCTCGGTCAGCACGGGCGGCCTGATCCGCGACTTCCTCGACTGCGTGAAGAGCCGTAAGACGCCGCTCTGCCCGCTGGAGGAGGGGCACCGCTCGACCTGCTTTGCGCATCTGGCGAACATCGCGGTCAAGGTCAGGCAGCGGCTGGAGTGGGACGCCGAGAAGGAGCGCTTCACGAACTGCGAGGCCGCCAACAGCCTGCTGAGCTACGACTACCGCGCGCCGTGGCGGCTGGGGTGAGGGGTGAGGGATTTTCGAGGGAATCGATGGAAGCGAGATAATCGAAGGAATCGATTCGGTCGAATCTGTCGATTCCATCGATTCTTTCGAGAAAACGAAAGGCGAAACCATGAAATCGGGCAACTTTCTTCTGACCGCCGCCCTCTTGTCTGCAGCTGCCTGCCTCGCGGGCGACCCCGTGGTGTCGAACGTGCGGGCGCAGCAGCGCGGCGGCGGCTCCAGGCTGGTGGACATCTGGTACGACGCGGCGGACAGCGACGGCGACCGTCTGTCCGTGACGGTGACGCTCACCGACAACGGCGCGGCGGTGCCGGCCGCGAGCGTGACGGGCGACGTCGGCGCGGGCGTGCGGCCCGGCAAAGGCAATCAGATCGTCTGGGACGCCGGGGCCGACTGGAGCGGGCATCTCTCCGACAACGTGCGGGCGACGGTCACGGCGGACGACGGGCGGACGCCCGCCGCGCCGCAGGGCATGGTGTGTATCCCCGGCGGCACGAACAGCGGCACCGACCCGGACTTCGGAGCCTATTCGCTGACGGTCGAGGCGTTCTACATGGACGCCACCGAGGTGACCAAGGCGCAGTGGGATGTCGTGTACACGTGGGCCGTGGCGCACGGATACAGCTTCGCCAACGCCGGAAGCGGCAAGGCGGCGAACCATCCGGTCCACACGGTGAGCTGGTACGACTGCGTGAGGTGGTGCAACGCCCGAAGCGAGAAGGAGGGGCGGACGCCCTGCTACAATCTGAGCACCTGGGCGTGCAACTTCGCGGCCAACGGCTACCGGCTGCCGACGAATACGGAGTGGGCGTACGCGGCGCGGGGCGGGCTGAGCGGCAGGCGCTTCCCGTGGGGGGACACGATCACGCACAGCCAGGCGAACTACTACAGCGACAGTTCCTACAGCTACGATACCAGCCCCACGCGCGGCTCCCATCCGACCTACGCGACGGGCGGATACCCTTATACGAGCCCGGCCGGCACGTTCGCGGCGAACGGGTACGGGCTCTACGACATGGCGGGGAACGTGTGGGAGTGGTGCAACGACACGTCGGGCTCGGGCCGGGACTTCCGTGGCGGGTGCTGGAACAACTCCGCCACCTACGCGCGTTGCGGCTTCAGCTTCTGGGGCGCCCCGGGCTCCGCCATCAACCACTTCGGGTTCCGCGCCGTCTGCCGTTGAGGACCCCCATGCGCTCCTCCCAGCCTTCGCCGAGGCTACGGCGGGCAGGCCAGAACGGCAAGACGGAACAGGAAGCGGAGCATCGGGGGCCGACGCGGGCGGATGGGGAGAGGGCGATAGAATCGAGTGAATCGAGATAATCGACGGAATCGATTCAATCGAATCTTTCGATTCCCTCGATTCCTTCGACAAACAAAGGAGCGAGTCATGAGCCTATTCGGCGGCACCGGCGGCTACTTCCGGCTGGATTCGTGGATTTTGGCCAACATCGTCCAGCTCGGGACGCAGCGGTTCTGCAAGCGGTTCCTGAACCGCACGAACGACCCGTGCGGGCGGCAGGGGAGGTTTTGGATTTTAGATTTTAGGTTTTAGATTTGGGATTTCGAGGAAGGAGGTAAGAGGTGATGGATGAGAGAGAATTGAAAGACAGGACGAAAGCTTTTGCGCTGCGGGTAATGAGCGTGGTGAACGCTTTGCCGAAGACGGTTGCCGGAAAGGCGGTGGCCAATCAGTTGATCCGCTCCGGTACGTCGGTGGCGGCCAACTATCGTGCCGCTTGCATTTGTCGATCCAAGGCCGAATTCACAGCCAAGCTTGGCGTGGTGCTTGAAGAGACGGACGAAAGTTGTTTCTGGCTAGAGTTCATCGAAGAGGGCGGACTCCTTCCCGCCGGAACAGTCAAGGACCTTCTCTCCGAAGGGGAAGAACTGCGTGCCATCTTCACCTCCTCCATCCGTAGCGCAAAAGGTCTCTCCCCCTCCGATCTAAAATCTAAAATCCAAAATCCACAATCTCCCCCTGTCTGCTCCGACTGTGGCGATCTAAAATCTAAAATCCAAAATCCACAATCTCCCCCTGTCTGCTCCGACTGTGGCGATCTAAAATCTAAAATCCAAAATCTAAAATCACCCCCGCTCTGTCCGGAGTGCGGCAAGCCGATGGCGCGGCGCACGGCCAAGAGCGGGAAGAACGCGGGCCGGGAGTTCTGGGGCTGCACGGGGTATCCGGAGTGTAAGGGCGTGAGGGAAACGGAGGGCGGGCAATGAGAGAGAGTTTGGTTTTTTCGAGGGATCGATAGAATCGAAAAAATCGAAGGAATCGATTCGGTCGAATCATTCGATTCCGTCGATTCTATCGAGAGCCGGCATCGTCGCCGCGGCGCTTCTGGCTGCCGTCTGCGCGCAGGCCGGCTCCGATACGGCTCAGTCCGCGGCGTTCCGCGTGGACACGCGGGCCGCGGCGAACGTGCGGGTCACGGGCGTGACGAGCCGCTGGTGCGACGGGCCGTACGGCGGCGGGCAAGGGCGGCATGTGTACTTTCTGGCGGGCGTGGCGCTGCCGGTTGAGTTCACCGCGCAGGTGGAGTGGGCGGGTAAGACGCCCGCGCGGCTGGAGTTCAACGGCGTCAACAACGGGCTGGGCTACGCGAAGACGCTCGACGTCGGCGCGCTCGGCGCGGGCGGCAGGCTGGAGGTCGTCGCCGTGGCGGCGGACGGCGCGCGCTCGCCCGCCTTCCGGGCGAATTTCGACGTGGCGCCCAAACCTCCGGTGTTCGGCACCCTTCTGCATGCGGAGGCACCTCTGCCCTATAGCCAAGACATCGTCTACAGCACGCCTTCATTGGATTTCACGCCTTTCAACGCGATCAGCGGAGCGTTGACCTTGGGGAAAAGCGTACCGTATTTGTCGGGTGAGGAGATGGCGATTGCGCCCTCCTTCAAGGTGTCGGTCAGTGTCAGCGGCAGTTCAGGCACGATGAGCGTCAAACCGGCGATCGGGGGTAAGGGGGACATCAAGGTCAACGGCACGCAGTCGAGGAAACCGGACGGCACGTTCGGAAAGGTCGGACTCTTCAGCATGGGTTTGTACGCTCAGGGCGAATTTATTTCCGTTTGGGATCAGCAGCGTGGCGCATGGAGAATGTCGCAGACCTGGCTGGGGCTGGGTGTTTATGCCCAATCGAAAACACCGGAAGCCTACTTTCTGCCATACCCGCTTTACGGGCTGCTTGAATTCGGCGTTGACGCTTTCTTCTCGTATCAGCTCACGTCATTGTCGCCGGATGCCGAGCCGGGAGCGGATTTCCGGTTCTCGAGCGATGCGTTCCCAAAAATTCAGATTGTCGTCGGATTGGGTGCCAGCGGTCTGTTGGCTTTTGAAGCGTACGGCGGGGTTTACGGGTTGCTTGACGTGCGGGGCGGACCACCCGTTGTTTGCGAGAAACTGGGCTTGCGGGGAAAGATCGGCGGTCGGGGTGTCGTGTTAGGCTGGGGGTCGTCCGAATATAACATCTGGTCCGGCACGTACTGGATCATCGGCGGGACGAACCCGCAGGGCATGGTGTCGCCGTTCGCGCTCGCGCCGGAGGCGGCGGCGCTGAGCCTGACCGCCCTCGACACGCGCGCGTTCCGGCCGATCACGCGGGATTATCTGAAGAATCGCGGGATACTGGCGCTGGCGGCACAGCCCGCCGCGCGCATTCTGGCCGCGACGGGCGGGACGGAGACGAAACTGGTGACGGACGGCTATCCGTACCCCGAACCTGCGGTGGTCGCGGCGGGCGCTACAAACCATGTGCTGTACGTGCGGGACAACGAGACGCGGCTGCTGGCCGAGAACCGCACGGAGTTGGTCGATGTTTTCAACGGCGGCGAAGGGTGGTCCGCCGCCGCGCCGGTCTGGGACGACGGCACGGGTGATTTCGCGCCGCAGGCGGCGGCGCTGCCGGACGGCACGCTGCTGGCGGTTTGGGCCAACGGGCGCGCGGTTCTGCCGGAAGGCGCGGCTCTCGACGACGCGCTGGCGGGGCTGGAGATCGCGGTCGGCGAGCGCGATCCGCTGACGGGCGTCTGGACGTGCCGCAACCTGACGGCGAACAGTTGGCTGGACCACAGCCCGGCGTTGTCTGCGGCGGCGGACGGCAGCTCGATGGTCGTGTGGCTCCGCAACCGCAACCAAAATCCCACGGGTACGCCGGACGAGCCGAACCGCATCCTGTTCTCGCGGCGCGTCGGCGGCGCGTGGTCGGAGGAGGACTATGTGGCGGTGAATCTCGGGACAATCACCTATCTCGATCTGGCGTACGACGGCGCGCAGGCCGCGCTGGTCTTCGCGATGGATCTCGACGGCGACCTCGCGACGCGGGAGGATCAGGAACTCTACGGCTGCACGTTCAACGGCAGCCAGTGGGGGCCGTATGTGCGGCTGACCAGCGACGCGGTGCAGGACACGCGTCCGTACGTGCGCTATCAGGCCGACGGTTCGCTGCTGGTGGTGTGGTACCGGGACGGCCAGATCGTGTCCGCCAAGGGGCTGGCGCTGGCGGACCAGGCGGTGGCGGGCGAGGTCGGGATCGGCAGCGCGGCGCAGGACTTCAAGCTGGCGACGGGTTCCGAAGGCCAGATGGCCGTGGTGTGGCAGGGCGCGGGCGTCGAAGGTGTGGCGGCTTCCGACCCGTACATCCTGAACTTTGATCCCGATCGCGGCCTTTGGAGTCATGGTGTGCGGCTCTTGGACGACCCCGCGTTGGAGCGTGGTTTTTCGGCAACGTTCGGTGAAAGCGGGAACTTGATTCTTGCGTACTCGAAAGTGGAGGTCGGCGAGGACGCGGAGGGGGTGCCGGTCTTCGGGGCGGCGGATTTATGTGTGCTGGATCATCCGGTGGGACCCGATCCGGCGATTTCACAGGAAACGGGGATCCTGCTGTCGACCAACGCGGTGGTTCTTGGGGGCTGTGTCGACATTCTGGTGACCGTTGAGAACCGGGGCGACCTGCCGGTGACCAATCTCGCCGTGTGCGTCTACGAGAACGGCACGCTGCTCGGAGCGACGCAGCGCGTGGCGCAGGTGCTGGGAGGCACCTCTGAGGTGGTGACGGTGGCGTGGACGCTGCCCGAGGCGGCGAGCAACGTGGTGCTCACGGCGATGGTGGATCCGGGACTTGAGACGGACGACCGCAACCGGGCGAACAATACGGGCACGTTGGCGGCGCTGATGCCTGACCTGTCGGTGGAGGGCGTGTCCGCGATGAACGAGACGACCAACGTGCGGCTGCTCAGCGCCAGCGTGCTGAACGAGGGCGCGGTGCCGGTGGCGGCGGGTACGCAGGTGACCTTCCGGCGCGGAGCGACGGACGGCGAACTGCTGGCGACCGACACGCTGGGCGCGCTGACCTTCGGGACGAACGGCGTGTACGACGCGGGTTTCCGCTGGGATCTGAGCGGGGTGAGCTTTACATCCGCGTTCGAGGTGGTATATATTTCGGTCGATCCGACCAACGGGGTCGAAGAGATCGAGGAGCGCAACAACACGGCGGCGGTGCAGGTGATGACCAGCCTCGATACCGACGGCGACGGGCTGCTCGACGGCGAGGAGCAGCGACTCGGCACGCGCAGCGATCTGGCCGATACGGACGGGGACGGGCTGAGCGACTTTTCCGAGGCGCGCGTACACGGCACGAACCCGCTGCTCAAGGACAGCGACGGCGACGGCATGGACGACGACAAGGAGCTGGCCGCAGGCACGGATCCCAACAGCGCGACGGACATCTTCAAGATCGTGGCGGCGGACGGCTCGGAAACGATTGCGATGAGCGTGACGTGGAACGCCAAGTCAGGCGGTGTCTACCGGGTAGAGGCGGCGTCGGCGTTGGCCGGGCCGTGGTCGGACGCGCCGGACGGCGCGGGCGAGTTCGGGCAGAGCCTCCAGACGGCGGTGTCGAACGGCGTGCTGCGCTACTGCGACACGCAGACCGGGCTCACGAACCGTTTCTACCGGGTGATGAAGGTGGGGCCGTGAGATTGGCGATTTAAGATTTGAGATTTTAGATTGCAGATTGGTGGGACGAGGGAATCGATAGAATCGAGGTAATCGACTGAATCGATTCAATCGAATTTTTCGATTCCATCGATTCCTTCGAGAAAACGAAAGGCGAAACCATGACAAGACGAGGCTTTCTTCAGGCAACTGCTGCGGCGGTCGCGGCCGCAACGCCGCTGGGCACGGTACGTGCGCAGGCCGCGGTCAAAGGCAACGGCCTGCACGTATTCTCGAAGCCCTTGCAGTGGCTGGGCTATGACGCGATGGCCGAGCTGGTGGCGGAGGCGGGCCTCGGCGGCATCGACCTGTCGGTGCGGCCGAAGGGGCACGTGGAGCCCGAGCGGGTTGGCGAGGATCTGCCCAAGGCGGTGGAGGCCGCGCGCAAGCAGGGCCTCACGATCGAGATGATCGAGAAACTCCACAAGCAGATGGCCGCGCTGGAGGCGCTCAACAAGGCGTGCGGCATCACCGGGTGCTACCAGAACCATCACGCGTGGAGCGACGGACTCTTCGGCGGGCCCCGTGTGGGACATTTACTATATGCTCAAGGGCCTGGATCCGCAGTGGATCGGCGCCCAGTACGACGTGCGGCACGCGGTGGCCGAGTGCACGGGCTCGTGGGCCGCCGGCATGCGGTTGCTCGCGCCGTACATCCGGTGCACGCGGGCTGACGGTGTGTGAGATTAGCCACGGATGAACGCGGATGAAACGCGGACAAGAGAAGAACGGCGGTGTATGGATAGGCACGATCTCCTTGGGGCCTTTGATCTGGTTGAAAGCGGAGCAGACGCCGGCGGGGCAAGAGGTCTGGTCGATGAGGCCGACGGCGACGAGCGCGGAGCAGCGGATGTCGGCGGCGAAATTCACGGCGTCGAAGTAGCGGCTGGTCTCCATAACCTTTTTTTCGTCCTTGCCCTGCGTGGAGCGGAACCAGTAAGGCCAGGAGACCGAGCGGCCGGCCCAGGGACCGGTGGTGTCGCAGCCTGCGGGAACGCAGACGAGCATGGCCGTGATCTTGGGGTGAAGGCCGGCGGTGGCGAAGCCCTGAAGACCGCCCTGGCTGGTGCCGATGACGGCGAGTGTGCGGCCGTCCCAGTCGGGACGCGCGGCGAGATAGTCGGCGGCGCGGCAGTCGCCGAGGATCATGCGCAGGAAGTAGCTGGTCTCGCGGCTCTCGTTGCCGATCATGGCGTAGTCCTTGAGCGTGGTGGCGGCGGCCTCCTTGTAGAAGGACTCGGGCTTGTCGAGCGGCAGGTCGTGAGCCATGACGTTGAGGGCGAGCCAGCCGTTCTTGGCGTAGCCGGTGACGAAGGATTTGGGCAGGCCGTAGACGCCGGCCCACTGGACGATGAGGACGGCGGGGAACTTGCCGGGCTTCGCGGGCTTGGCGAGCTGGCCGTAGACGCGCGTGCCGTTGATGTTGTCGAGCGTGAGAGTCGCGTACTCGATGGCTTGGTCGCCGCTGTCGCCGGGCGTCAGGACGGGGTTGGCGGGAATGGCGCGGAGCGCCGCGAGCTTGGCCTTCCAGAAGGCGTCGAAGTCGGCGGGGCGCGGCGCCGAAGGCTTCAGGTCGAGCGGGGAGACGGCGGCGCCGACGAGTTTTTTGATTTCCTTGCCGTCGGCCTTGGCGGTGAGCGTGGCCAGAAGCATGCCGGGCTCGGCGAGGGAGGTTTCGAGCGTGCCGCGGCTCCCGCCGAGCGCGACGTCGCCCTGCCAGAGGACCTTGGCGTCGTTGACCTTCACGACGGCGTGAACCGAATCCGCTCCCGGAAGCGAGAGCTGCCACGCGACCTTTTCGCCGACCTTGTAAAGGCCGTCGCCGTGGAGCGGCGCGGCGGCGATCTCCTGGGCGGAGGAGGCGAGGGCGAAGAGAAGGGCGGCTGCGAGGGCGGTGAAACGAGAGGCATGCTTGTTCATGGGCCTCCTTGAAAATGAACGTGATGAGGTAAAAACCGGGCGTGTGCGTCGGACTAGACCACGCTGTTGGTGCGGATGACCTGTTGATACCACGCGTGGCTGAGTTTGGGCGTGCGCGCCTGAGTCGCGTAGTCGACGCGGATCATGCCGACGGCTTCCGCGTAGGCGCCGAAGTCGTCGACGATCTCGCGGCCTTGGAAGCCGCCATATTTATCTTGGAGCGACTGCGGGAGGTCCCAGTGGAAGAGGGTGGCGTGCGGCGTGATGCCGTGGCTGAGCAGGCAATCGGCGAGACGCTTATAGAAGTCGACGCCCTTGGGGTTGACGGCACCGCGACCGTCGGGGATGATTCGTGGCCAGGCGATGCTGAAGCGGTCGTGCTTGACGCCGAGGTCGGCCATGAGCTTGACGTCCTCCGCGTAGCGGTGGTAGTGGTCGCAGGCGACGTCGCCGGTGTCGCCGTTTTCGACCTTGCCGGGCGTGCGGCAGAAGGTGTCCCAGACGCTGGGCTTGCGGCCGTCCTCGTTCGCGGCGCCTTCGATCTGGTAGGAGGCTGTGGCCGCGCCCCACCAGAAGCCATCGGGGAACGCGGCGGCCGTGTTTGCGGCGCGCGCTTTCGCGGTGGAGGCCGCGCCGCCGGACAGGCCGGCCTGCGCGCGGGCGGACGAAAGAAAAGCGGCGGCGCCCACGGCACCTGTCAGAAAGGAGCGGCGCTTGAGAGCGGAGATTGGATTCGGTTGCCTGTTGGGTTCCTTTTTTTCTTGATGCGTCAAGGCGGCGGCGCTTGGAGGCGGACTTGCGGGACGCGGCTCTCGACCACGATGGCGATCGGCTGGGCGGGGCACTGGCTTTCGCAGGCCCCGCAACCGCGGCACTTGGACGCGTCGACGATGGGGCACTTGACGCCTTTCTGTTCGACAACGGCGATGGCTTGGTAGGGGCAGAACTCTTGGCAAACCACGCAGTATTCGCCCTTCTCCCACGCGATGCACGCTTTCTTGTCGACGCGGGCGAGTCCGATGGCGATCTGCCGCTTCTCTTCGATAGGCAGTCGGCGGATGGCACCGGTCGGGCAGACGCGGGCGCAGGCGTTGCAGTCTTGGAAACAGAACTGCTCCTGCTCGGCGTTCCGGCTGCGAAATTTGAGCACGGGCGTGAAGAGGCCTTCGATGCCCGTGACGCCGAGGTCGGGCACGATCAGTCCGTAGGGGCAGGCGTTCACGCAGTTTCCGCAACGGGCGCAGAGGGCGTTGAACGCGGGTGCGGCGCCGGGCGGTCGGATGACGGGGGCGGCGGCGCGGACGCGGCGTCCGAGCGCGCGGTCGAGACCGGCGGCGGCCACGCCGCCGAGGAAAACGAGGAAGGGGCGGCGGCCGACCCGCAGGTTGACGGGCGCGGGGGCGGATGCGCTTCGGCGGGCGCGGAGGCGGTCGGCAAACTGGGCGAGGGATTCCTGAAGACCGCCCAGCGGGCAGAGGCGGTGGCACCAGACGTTGGGCACGAACAGACTGAGTGCGAGAATGGAGACGAATCCGACCGTCGTGGCGGAAGCCGCCCAGGCGAAGGGCAGTTTCCACGCCGCGAAGAAACCGTTGAAAATGCAGAGCGGGTCGGTCCAGATGAGGAGCGGATAGCCGGCCGCGGCCGATCCGGCGATCACGAGCGCGAGTCCTTTCCCGACGTGCGGCACGCGTTTGACGCGGCCTGCGCCGCGCGGGTTGAGGCGGCCGACCAGTTCGGCGAGGAAACCCATGGGGCAGAGCCGCCAGCAGAAAAAGCGTCCCTTGAAGAGGGGCAGGACAAGCAAAGGGAGGCCCAGCAATGCGAGCGGACCCGCCGCGCGCGCGGCCAGCGCGCCGCCGAGGCTGAGCAGCGGGCTCAGGCTCGGAAGCAGAACGCGCCACGGACTCCACGCGTCGGGGAGGACGCCCAGCGCCAGCACAGCGAACGCTGCCGCCACGACGAGGCGGAGCAGGTTGCGCCGGTTGAAGAGGGCGGACACGGCGTCAGGCCTCCACGCGCTCGATCTGCACGTGCGAGAGGTCGCCGCAACCGACGCCCATTTCGTGGGCGAGCCGGATGTATTCGATGTCGAACGGCTTTTTCTTGAAAAGCGTGGCTGCGTAGGCGTCGGCTGCGACGGGATCGGTGCTGAGGATGATCTCGTCGGGATGGTCGAGATCGCCGGGGCCTTGAGGGCCCTTCGTGAGCAGGATGCGCGTCGCGTCGATGATGGTCAGCTTCGGCTTGATGAACGTGGCGAAATCGGCGATGCACTGCGGCAGGCCGTTGCGGTGCCAGCCTTGGCGGTCGGCGTTCGGCACGGCTCCCATCCAGTTCTTCATCGAGAGCGTGAGCGTGGTGGCGGCATGGTGTTTGGCGACGGGCATGTTGATGAGGCAGTCACAGTCGAGGATGTCGGCGGGGACGTGGGCGGACTTCGTGATTTTGCCCTTGGGGATGTCCACGGGCCTGTAGTCTTCTTTGGCGGGGCGGTAGAGGCGGGCTTTCGTGCCCTTGAGCGCCGCCTCGACGCCGCTCGCCTTGAAGGTGGCCTTTTCGGGGTGGCAGGTGTTTTCGGGAATGGCGATGGAGGACGCGCCCTTGGATTGGGCGGCGAGGACACAGGCCTTCACGAGGTCGGGGTGGGTGTTGCCGCCCTGCTCGGGCGTCGAGTTCCAGGCGACGTTGGGCTTGAGGGCGACTTTCGCGCCGGGCTTGATGAACGCGCCCCAGCCGCCGAGCTTAGCGATGCCCGCCTCCAGCATTTTGGCGATGTTCTTGCCGTGGACGACCACGACCTTGGAGGTCTTGGGTGCGGCGGCATCCTGCGCGCCCGCCGCGGCAGGAAGGGCGGCGGCGGAGAGCGAGACTTTCAGAAAGCGGCGGCGGCGAATCGACTGCATGAACACCTCCCATTCAAGATTATGTCAGTCAGTGTAGCAGATGCGCCGCCGCGACTGCAATCCGCAAGGACGGTTGTCCGTTCGCAGGGTTGCGTTCAAACGTGCGTTGTGCCACACTGTCGATGGTAAAGGGCTCTGCCGGAAGGGCCCGTCGAACGGATGTCGGCTGAATGGTCGAGGGAAGGCGCTTATTCGCGGGGGACACATGAAGTGTTTGAGGGTGTTGGCGGTTGCCGTTTGCGTAGGGGCCTGCGGCGCGGAAGGGGGCTCGCGCGCGCCGGTCAAATTGGACGTGGTGTTCATCGGCGACAGCATCACGCAGCCGGAAACGCCGGTCGCGGCGGCCGAGGAGTATCTGCGGACGAGCGCGGGCGTCGCCGAGGTGCGCACGTCGAACCAAGGCCACAGCGGGCACACGACGCTCGACTTCCTTCCGGCCGACGGCAAGGACGCGCAGGGCGTGAAGGCGGCGGCGGACGCGTTCGCCGCGCCGGACCGCGAGTTGGTCTTCTCGATCATGCTCGGCACCAACGACAGCGCCTGCAAGGGGCCGAACGGCTCGCCCGTCGCGCCGGGCGATTACCGCGCGAACCTGCGGACCATCGCCGGGCGGCTGTTGTCGGCCTATCCGTGCGCCAAGGTCGTGGTCCAATACCCGACCTGGTACAGCACGAACACGCACAACAGCGCGTGCTACATGGCCGAGGGACTGGCGCGCCTGCGCTCGTACGGGCCCGAGATCGATGCGCTCGTCGCGGAGTTCGACCGGACGAATCCCGGTCGGGCCTACGCCGGAAGCAAGCTCGGCTGGGCGTACTTTGAGGAGCACCACGAGACGGATATGAAGCACGAGAACGGCCGCTATGGCGTGTTCTTCCTCCACCCGAACGAGCAGGGGTATAAGGTGCTGGGCCGCTTCTGGGCGGAGGCCGTCCGCCGCGTCGCCGTGGGCGCGGAAAAAGTGGTCCTGCACGTGCGGACGGACGGCAACGACGCCGCGGGCGACGGCTCCGCCGGACGGCCGTTCGCGACGCTCGAGCGGGCGCGCGACGCGTTGCGCGCCACAACTTCATCCACGACGCGCCGCATCAGGCGGTGAGCGTCTACGGCAACGACCACCTGTTCGAGTACAATGTGGTGAGCAACGTGTGCGTCTCGTCCGACGACGCGGCGGCCTTCTACAAGGGGCGGAATCCGTCGTGCTGCGGCAACGTGATCCGCTACAATCTCTGGCGCGACATCGGCAGTCCGCGCGGCCACGGCAACGCCGCGATCTATTTCGACGACGGCGACTGCGGCGAGATGGTGTACGGGAACATCTTCTATCGGTGCGGCGATCCGGGCAAGGGTTCGTTCGGCACGGTCTTCTCGCACGGCGGCCACGCCAACCGGGCGGAGAACAATATCTTCATCGAGTGCAAACGCGCATTGGGTTCGGCCCCGTGGAGCGACAAGCGCTGGAAAGATTTCATCAACGCGCCGTTGTGGCAGGATCGCCTGTTGAAAGAGGTGGACATCACGAAGGCGCCCTACACGGATCGTTATCCGCAACTCGTCGGCTTCATGGACCCGCAGCCGGGGGCGGCGCGCGACAATGTGGCCGAGCGCAACCTCTTCGTCGCCTGCGGCGATATCAAGAGCAACCGCTGGACCACCAACGCGACCGACGTGGCGGTGGCGGACGATCCGGGCTTTGTGGATCTTCCCCGCGGCGACTTCCGGCTGAGGCCCGACTCGCCGGTCTTTCGCCTTATTCCCGTGTGAATCCGCCCAAGGACGTCGAAAAATGGGCGCGTGTCTGCGTCAACATCGTCCGGCACTACAACGAGGGCTGGGCGGGTGGATTCCAGTACGGAATTCAGCGGTGGGAAATTTGGAACGAGCCCGACATCACGCCGTGCTGGACGGGAACGCGGGAGCAGTTTTTTGATCTGTATGTGGCGGCGATGCACACGTAGACGGTCGCCGTGCGCCCATCGGGTGCGCGCCACACGCTGTGCAAAACCGATGGAACGGCCAATTCGCGCGGCGGCTGGTTGGCACCGACCCAAAAGCGATTGGTCGTCGCGGGCACATCGAGCGGAGGTGTCGCGAGCCGATCGCCGTAGACCAGAAATTCGGGCGCGGTTTTCCACAGCCGCACGTGATCGCGCAGCAGGCGCGTCTGCGCCGCGTCGGTTTGCGCGGGTGCGTAGGCCCGCGTCCAAACCGCCACGCCGGGCGCTTTGCCGCAGACGAGGTTCATGCCCTGCTGATAGAGCGCGCTCGCCTGCGCGGTTTCCGAAACGCCGCAGGAGTCGCCGCCGTAGCCGTCGATGTAGGCATGGTAGACGTGTGTGAAAAACGGTACGCCTTCGGTGTGTTTGCCGTCGCGCGGCCGGTCTTTGAGCAGCGTCCAGTTCAGCCCGGAGAGAAAAACAAAGGCGTGGTGACCTTTTGCGTGCAGTTGATGAACCGTATCGGTGAATGCGGTCTCGCCGCCGGACGGCGGAAAATAGTCGGGGGTGATCCACGGTCCGTGTTTTTCCCAACTCATCAGCATCAGGGTCGTGGGCGCGTCGAGCAGCGTTTGCCAAGCGTCCGCTTGGGCGGCGGTTTGCGGCAACCGGTTGCCAAAGGTTTGGGGAGTGAGTTGCCCGCGCAGACTCCACGCGTAGAAAAGAGATGGCTCGGCGATCCAGCGCGGCACGTCGCCCGCGGCCACGCGTTGCGCAAGCGTCCGGGCGCACCAAGGCTGTTTGACGGCCCACGCTTTGTAAAGGTCGGCGGCGCATTGCCAGTCGCCGTGGAAGGTGCCGAATGCGACGTCGTAGTCACTCTGCCAAGAACCGCCCCGGACGAGCGAAAGCGTATGGGTGATCGCCATCCGCAGGGTCTTTCCGCGTTTTTCGTTCGAGAATTGTTTGGTTTGGCCGCTGGCATCGAAGGTCGCAAGAAACAGTCCGGCGCGATCATTGTAGCGGGCGACGGCTTGGAGCGAAGCGCCGCCGGGATAGGACAGCGTCGGTAGCCAGCCGACATCGGACGGATTGCGAACCAATATGCCGTCGCAGTGCGGAAGCAGCAGACAGTCGCGCGAGGCGTCCGCGCCGAGTTGGCGGGGCTGGTCGATGATCGGGAAGCGGACGCTCTGCAGCGTGCGGTCCAGCCCGTTGCTGACAACGATCCGTCCATGGATCAGCGGTGTTCGAGGCAACGAAATCGGTTCCGGTGGCGTGATCGCTCAGCGCGGTGAGCGCGCCATGCGCGGCGGGGCCGAAGGTCGCGCGAACGGCGTCATTTTCGAAAACGAACGGTGCGGCCTGGGTCCACAAAACGAACGAAAAAACACCGATCACAATGCTGGTTCGTGACATTTTCAGTTTTCCTTTCGGTATTCGCGCATGGTCATGCCGAAACGTTTTTTGAAAAGGCGTTTGAGGTAACTTTCAGTTTCATAGCCGCAGCGCGCGCCGATTTCGCCGATGGGCAGCGTCGTTTCGCGCAGGAGCGCGCAGAGTCGTTCGAGGCGGCGCGCTTGGATTTCGTCTAGGACCGAATGTCCGAGCGTTTTCTTGAATTGCTTTTCGAGGTGGCTGCGCGAAACCTTCAAATTCTGCGCAGCATCCGTGACAGCGATGCCCTCGCAAGCGTTGAGGCGGATGAATTCCTGCGCCTTCGACACCAGTCGGCTCATTTTCGGGACGAACTGCGACGACTGTCGGTGGACGATCCGGGTGAATCCGTACGTGAGCGTGACCGAGCGGCGGATTTTCCTCCGCATGAGGGCGTCGAGCAACTCGGCGGCCCGGTAGGCGCCGACTTCGAAGTCGGACTGGACGCTGGAGAGCGTGGGGACGGTGTTTTCGCAGATCGTTTCGTCGTTGTCGACGCCGATCACGGCGATCTCCTCCGGCACGCGGATTTTGGCGGCGAGGCAGGTGTCGAGCACCTGTTTGGCCAAGGGGTCGAAGGCGGCGAACAGGCCGCAGGGTTTCGGCAGCGCGCGCAGCCAGTCTCGCAGGTGCTTTTGTTCGATGCCCCAGTCCTTGACGTTTCGCGGTCGATAAAACGCGCAGTCAAACCCCTGTTTGTTCAGGCGCGCGATGAAGCTTTCGCCGCGCTCGGAAGACCAGAACGGTTGCGGCTCCGAGGCCGAGGCCACGTACGCGAAGTGTCGGAGGCCTTGCTGGGCAAATGAGTCGGCAACCGCTTCGCTGGCGCTGCGCACGTCGTGGTGGACGGAGGCGCGGCAGTGCGGGGACGTGGGCTGCGCGTCGAAAAAGACCGTGGGGATTCCGGACGAGCCCTTGATGAGCGAGGCAAGACTGCGGGGGGCGGCGCGGGTGATGATGCCGTCCGGATGCCAATAGCGCAGCGCGCCCACTTTGACGACGAACGGACTGTCGTCGAGAAACTGGATCTCCCAAGGCCCGTGGAGCCGCGCATACCGCATGATGCCGCGCGTCTTTTCGCGCAACACCTTCTGCGATGTCGGCGCGATCATCACCAACACCCGCGGGATCGCTTTCAAAAACCGCATTTGGGGTCAGCCCTTAAGAGTTGAGGCGGCAACGTGATAAACCGCGCACTCGAAATGGATGCGCGACTTTCGTGGCATGCGATTACTCTATCTGATCGACATGCGTGCGCGCAATCCGGTTTTAACGCTTAATTCGTAAGGGTTCGCCTCCAACGAGTGCTCAAAAAGTCAATTTGTTTGTGCGCATTCGTGCGTGTTTTGAAAAGTATCGGTGTGTTACGCTGGTGGCATGGGATTGGATAGACACATCGCGCGGCGGGGATTCTTGAAAGCGGCGGCGGGAACCTGTCTGACGGGAGGCTGCAAGACGGGGGACTTGCTTGCGGGAACCGCCCGGAACAAGGCGCCGTATCGCGTGCTTTTCAGCAACGACGCCACGAATATTCTGTCGTGCCCGAGCCCGTTCAAGAGGCGGGGCGAACCGTTCAGAGAAGCGGATCTCCGGGCGTCGGTTGCCGAGACGGTCGGCCGAGGAATCGACGCGCATTTGCTCCAGCCGGGCCTCTGCTGGGTGCCTTGGTGGCGGAGCGATGTGCTGCCCATGGACCGTCACGTCGCATGGCTCAACGCGCGAGGACAGAAAGCGGGCTCATTCGAGACCTATGTGCTGAACGGGGGCGATCTGGTACGCGTTTTCATCGAGGCGTGTCGGGCCTCCGGCGAAGCGCCGTTTGTTTCCTTCCGGGTGAACGACGCGCACCACATTTTCCGCGGTTCCAAGGCCAGGCCGGAGGACCGGGAAAAGGCGATGGCGGAGTTTCAATTTTTCGCCGACCATCCGGAGTGGCGCCTCGGACCCGATCTCGGGCCGATCATGCGCTATCAGTTCGATTGGGCGCAGCCGGGCGTCCGGGCCTACAAGATGGCGCTGATCGAAGAGCTGTGCGACCGCTATGATTTCGAGGGCCTTGAACTCGATTTCATGCGACACATGATTTATTTCAGCCCCAAGCGGACGACGGCCGAGCAGAGGCGTGCCATCCAAGCGGAGTTTGTGCGCGCCGTCAGGCGGATCTTGGACCGGCGGCGCGTTTCTGGAAAACGCCGCTGGCTGTGTGCCCGCATTCCGTCCGACTTGTCGCAGCACGACGGCATGGGGATCGATCTGCCGTCGTTTGCGGCGGCGGGCGTCGATATGATCAACGCGAGCGGCTATTATTTCACGGACGGACAGATGCCGGTCGCGGCGATGCGGCGCGCTCTTCCGGAACGGGTCGCGTTGTACGCGGAAATCCATTTCACGGTCGCGACGACGCAGCGGGTGCCCGCGCCGAACGGGAAAGGGTTCTGCTTCGCGCATCGTCGCACGACGCCGGAAGAAATCTACACCGTCGCGCACCAGACGTATGAGCAGGGGGGCGACGGCATCAGCGCGTTCAATTTCCAGTATTACCGGGGCACCTACAATCCGGCCGATGTCTACGGGACACCCGCCGAGCCGCCGTACGGCGTGTTCAAGCATCTCGGCGAACCGGCCGACTATCGGGCGTGGACGGTTCCTGTGTCCGCGCTCAGGAAAGGAGAGAACGCGATTGCGGTCATGCTCAAAACGGGTCCGGAAAGCAAAATCACGTTCATGGATTTGGCCTTGGGATGATCTGGCGGGACCATGCCGGGGGACTTGCTGCCTGATCGAGTGGCATATCTTTCGCGCCCGGCTAAAGTTGCCAATCGAACCCCGCCTCGACAAAGGGACAACCCGTTTGGCATAATGAAACACATTGAATGACGCGATGAGCAGCACCTCCACAACGAACACGTTGCGCTATACTCCCAACCCCAAGCATAAAGAACCTTGGCCGCCGGGAAGGAAGGGTTCGTTGTGTCCGAAGGATATGACCCTGAAACGTGCTCAAGAACTGTTGAACGGAAGTATTCCGCATAAGAAGCAGCGATACGCGGTGGACAATGGTCGAGCCTTCATCGGCAAACAGGACAATCAGGACGGATGGCACGGGTATCCGGCTGGATGGGTCGAGGTTCCCGAGTCTGTACGTCAACAGTTTCTGAAGGACGATGTTGTTAAACGGCACGATTTGGGCCGTTACTGGAGGAGGCAGAACGATGCCCCTTGACAATCCCAATCTTCTTCGCCAATTCGGATGCGGCGACCGCGCGAAGTTCTTCGTGCAAATGGAGTTTGTGCGCGATCCGGAACCGGATACCGCGCCGCCTGAAGAGTCCGCCTCTTGGGGTCGCCTGCAAATCTGGGCGGGCGGGCGTAATCTGTGTTTGCACTATGTGGACGGCATTTCTCAAGAATCAGTGACATGGCATCTTCTGCCTGTGTTGGAATGGCTGGCGGAAGACTGGGACTATCTGTTGCACGAACAGCGGTATCCGACCCGGAATGTTGAGGGCTCCGCCGGGATTGCGCTCCGGTCTCTGAATTCGCCGGAAAACTTCGAAGGCCCCAAGGGATGGAACCGGCTGGCGGCAAAGGATGTCGACGACTGGACGCGTCGCCACAGTCTCTTGATGCACCGCAACGGCGGCATCTTCCCTGATGTCTGGTTGCGTCGTTTGGGCTCGCAGATCGAGATTTCGTGGACGGCGGATCATCCGCCCGGTGTGCCGCAGGGATTCCGGTTCAACAACGGCGACGGAAGTCTTCTGCTTGCGCCGCATGACGTCGCCGATCCGCTCTATGCCGTTCTGAAAGAAGCGTCCGCCGCCTTGAATTCGGCGCTGCCGCAATCGGCGCGGCTCAAAAAGCTGGTCGAGCGTGTGGACGGCATCAAAGAACGCTCACGGGCCGAGCTGCGCGTGGGCATTCTGGCCGCGCTGGGGCGGACGCCTAATGAATGGCAGGCGCGGTGGACGGCCCTGTCTGAGGCCGCTCGCAAACAGTTTAAGCGCAACAACACACAAATCGCGGCGCTTTTTCAACCGCAGTGCGACAATGGAATCGTTGTTGGTGGCGAATGCTCGGCTGCTCTGATGTTTGGTTCTGCCTGCCCCAGTCTCGAAACGAAGGATGCTCTCGCTTTGGCGGGTTTGTTGTTGGAACAGGAACAGGCCTCGGAGGACGCGTTGTTGAAGCATGTTCGCAACGCGCCTCTTGATTGCCGCCTTCCTCCGTGGCAACAGGGTTATGCTTTGGCGCAAGAATGGACTGTGGATGAACGGGAGCCTGATAACGGTAACGCGGTCGATATTGAGCGCCATCTCGAAAAACTCGGGGTTGTGATCAAAAAAATCGAGCTTAGCGATTCGTCAATAGGCGCTGTTTCTATGGCTGGCAAACAAAAGAAACCGGTTATAGCGGTTAATCAGGCAAACCCGCGCAACAAGTCTCCTGGAGGATGGCGTTTTACTCTCGCACACGAGCTGTGTCATCTCTTGCACGATAGAAGTCGCGGAGTGGAACTTCAGTTTGTTTCAGGCGAGTGGGCACCGGTTGAAATCGAAATGCGGGCCAATGCGTTCGCAGCGGGATTGCTGATGTCCGATGCGCTTGTCCTCGCGGCAGCGGAGACCGAGAGAGTCCGTTTGCCGAATATCGATCAGCACGGCTTGGAGGGGATGGCGCGTCGCTTGGATGTCAGCGTTGATGCGTTGGGACACCACTTGGTCAATCGGGGATGGAGCCGTTCGCGTATTCTTGAGAACGCGAGTCCCGATTATTAAGCGCGGCCTGATGCCGACGAAACTTGTACGCGCGGTTCCGAAAGACGCTGCATTCCCGTCGGGTCGTTTTTGATCGACTCGCCGTGGCTGACGACTAACGCGCGCAGTCTTTTAGGCGTGGATTGCTGCGCCCGTACGGCTGTAAAAGTCGTTATCTGCAACCAGTTGTTTCGCGTTTTTTGTGGTTCAATTGTGCTTTCCAAGTTTAACGGATGACAACCGTCCACTTACTCAAGATGCAGTCAATTTTTCAGACTTGTTTTCTGCCAAAAACGCCAATGCCATTACACTTTTCAATGGTGGGCCCAGCAGGGCTCGAACCTGCGACCAAAGGATTATGAGTCCTCCGCTCTGACCGACTGAGCTATGGGCCCCTGAAGTGCAACTCACTATAGCATGGGGCCGGAGGACGGTTCAACGCCAAAGGCATAAGATGACGCGTGAGATGAGGTTTACGATTCGCGAGCGCGATGCCGGCAAGGCGCTTGTGGTCTTTTTGGCCGAACGGTTCACCTATCACGACGAAGCGGCGTGGCGGGCCCTCGTGGCGGAGCAGCGCGTGCGCGTGAACGGACGGATTGTGCCTGCGGACGCGGTGCTCGCCACGGGCGACGAAATCCGCTATGAGGCGGAGGCGATTCCCGAACCTCCGGTTGATACCGTTTTCGGCGTCGTCAGCGATGACCCGCTGTTGCTGGTGGTGAACAAGCCGGGCAACCTGCCGTGTCATCCGGGCGGGCGCTATTTCAACCATACGCTCTGGGCGCTGCTGAAGGAACGATGCGGTCTGCGGGAGCCGGTGTTCGTCAATCGGATCGACCGCGAAACGTCGGGCTTGGTGGTGGTGGCCAAGACGCCCGGGGCGGCCCACAATCTGTCTGCCCAGTTCTCGTCCCATCGGGTGGTCAAGCGCTATACGGTTTTCGTGGAGGGGCATTTCCCCGTGCGGGCGGACGCCTGCGGGTGGCTGTGCGCGGACACGGGATCGGCCGTTCGCAAGAAGCGGCGCTTCGTGCCGGCGGCGGCCGGAAGCGCCGCGCCCGAGGACGGCGCGGAGTGGGCGGAGACGCTTTTCGAGCGGGAACGGATTTGCGACGGGTTCAGCGTCGTGACGGCGACGCCGCGCACGGGCCGGTTGCACCAGCTTCGGGCGACGCTGCTGGCGCTCGGGTTCCCCGTGGTGGGCGACAAACTGTACGGCGTGGACGAAACGCTGTTTTTGCGCTTTTGCGCCGGTTCGCTCTCGGCGGAGGATGCGCGGGTCCTGCGCTTGCCGCGGCAGGCGTTGCATGCGGGATACTTGTGCTTCCGCCACCCGCGTTTCGGCTCGCTGACCGAGTTGTCCGCACCGTTGCCGACCGACATGGTCCGATTGTTGGAGCAGAGTGGGAAGAGTGAGGAATGAGGAGCTGATGGTGAAGAAACGGTATGCGGATTTGGATGAGGTTTTTCGAGATTTGCTGGCGGGCGTTCGTTCGCCGGAGGCGCTCAAGCCCATCACGGCACCGTACGGCATCTATCAGCAGCGCAACGGCGCGTTCATGACGCGCGTGCGGATCACCGGCGGCGAACTCGACGTCGCGACGTTTGCGCGACTGGCCGATGTCGCAGAACGGGGCGGGGGGCGGGTTCATCTCTCGTCGCGACAGGATGTGCAGATCCACGACCTGTCGGCGGGGCGGGTGATGGCGACCGTGCGGGCGTGCGACCGCCTCGGGCTGCCGTTTCAGGGCGGTGGCGGCAACACCTTCCGCAATGTGCTGGTCGGTTCGGACAGCGGATTGACGGCGGAGGCGTCGTTCGACGTCTACCCGTACGCGCAGGCGTTGTGCCGCGCCATGAAGCGTTGCCCGAAAGCGTTCAGCCTGCCGCGCAAACTCAAGGTGGGCCTGTTCGCGGGCGACGCGGACCGGCTGCGGGCGTCGATCCAGGACCTCGGTTTCTTGGCGCGCGTGCGCGACGGCGTGCCGGGGTTCGAGGTGTGGGCGTGCGGCGGGATGGGGCGCGAGAGCGCGGTCGGGACGGTGCTGTTCCGGTTTCTTCCCGCAAGCCAGATCGCACGCGCGACCGTCGCGCTGGCGGACCTTTTCTTCGACCACGGCGACCGCGCCAACCGGCAGCAGGCGCGCCTTCGGTTCCTGCTGCGTCGGCTTGGCGCGGAGGAGTTCCTGCGGTTGTACCTCGAGTATTTTGCTCAGGCGAAAGCCCCCGACCTGCGCGTTTCTGACGTCGACCGCGTTGCCGGTTGGGCGGTCGGCTTGGTTCAAGGCGGCGACGGCACGGTGGACGCGGGGTTTGAGTCGTGGTCCCGCGTGGCGGTCTCTCCCACGCGCTTGGGCGAAGACGTGGTTTCGGTTCGGATATTCGTGCCATACGGCAACCTGACTGCCCGGCAGATGCGCGCGGTCGCCGCCGCGGCTGCGGCGGTCGGCACGCCGGTCCTGCGCTTGCTGGCCTCGCAGGACATGCTGTTGCCCGTGGTCCACCGCTCGGCGCTGCGGGGGCTTTATGGACGCTTGACGCGGGAATTGGGCGATCTCGATTTCGCTTGTGCGTCGTACAGGGGACACATCGCCACTTGCGTGGGGGCGACGGTGTGCAAGGTCGGCATGGCGGATGCGTCGGCTGTGGCGGATGCGCTGGCCGATGCGCTGGACGCTTATCTGCCGCCGGACACGCCTGAGCGGTTGGCGCTCTTCCGGCTCGTAACGGATGGCCTGCGGGTCTCGGGATGCCCCAATTCGTGCTCGGGCCATCCGGCCTCGCGCGTGGGCGTCGGGTGCGTCAACCAGCGCGTGGGCGAGGTGGTCCGGCCCTTCGCGCGGATTTTTTCCGGTTCCGGCGCGGACGGGGAGGTGCCGCGCCTCTGCGGTTGCGAAACGGCGCTGTTGCCTTTGGACGAGGCGGTGCGCGCGACGGTGGCCGCGTGTTGTGAGGCCACCTGCGTGGCGTGTTGAGCTTCGGCCGTTCTCTTCCGTTTATGCGTCGAACTTGACGCGGCCGGGGCGCGGGCGTATTGTGTGACCATCACGTGGCGTGTGCGGACGCGTCTGCGTTCGGAGGGGGCGGCGATGGGGGACGGAGAGGGACAGGTGACGACGCGGCGGCATGCGCTGGCGTGGCTGTTGCGGGCCGGGACCGGCGCGCTGGTCGCGGGCGTGGCGGCGCGCGCGGCGAACCGCCCTGCGGCGGGCCGCACGGTCTGGCAGCTCGACCCGCGCAAGTGCATCCAGTGCGGCCGGTGCGAGACGGAGTGCGTTCTGCAGCCGTCGGCCGTCAAGTGTGTCCACGGCTATGAGATGTGCGGCTATTGCAAGCTCTGCTTCGGCTATTTCAAGCCCGACGCGCCGCGGTTGGACGAAGCCGCCGAGAATCAGACCTGTCCGACCGGCGCGATCCGGCGGACGTTCATCGAGAGCCCGTATTTCGAATACACGGTCGACGAGGCGCTCTGCACGGGCTGCGGCCTGTGCGTCAAGGGGTGTACGAACTTCGGCAACGGTTCGCTCTACCTTCAGGTGCGGCACGACCGCTGTTTGAACTGCAACGCCTGCCGCATCGCCGAGGCCTGCCCGGCGCAGGCGTTCACGCGCGTTCCCGCCTCGTCGCCGTATCTGCTGAAAGAGAAGCTGGCCTGACGAAAATGGGAACGACTGCCTACGCCGAGCATTGGACGTCGAATGGCCCGCTCGCGGCGCGCCGGTTCGCGGGCGTCTGTCTGGGGCTGATGGTGCCGTTGTTCGCGGCGGGCGAATCGCGTTTCCCGCAACCGCAGTTCGAAACGGGGCACAAGGTGCCGCAGGCGGTGCATCCGGCGTTCGTCGCGCACGTGCCGCCGTGGGCGGACGTGTTGTTCTTGGCGGCGGCGCTGGCGGTGTCGGTGTGGCTGGTGCGCCGGGTGCGTTCGCGGCGGGCGATTCTGGCGTTTTCGGTGGCGTGCCTCGCGTGGTTCGGTTTCGTGCGCCAGGGGTGCGTGTGTCCGGTGGGGGCGGTGCAGAACGTGGCGGTGGCGGTTTGGTCGGGGGGCGGGCTGCCGTGGGTGGTGGCGGCGTTCTTCGCGTTGCCGTTGCTGGCGGCATTGCTGTACGGGCGGGTGTTCTGCGCGGCGGTTTGTCCGCTGGGCGCGCTTCAGGAGCTGTTCGTGGTTCGGCCGGTGCGGGTGCCGCGGGCGCTGGACGCGGTGCTGCGGCTGGTGCCGCTGGCGGTGCTTTCGGTGGGCGTGGTGTTCGCCGTGAACGGGGCTGGTTTTCTGATCTGCCGGACCGATCCGTTCGTGGGGCTGTTCCGCCGGAGCGCGCCGCTGCCGATGCTGCTGGCGGGCATGGCGGTGCTGCTGCTCGGCATGGCGGTGGCGCGGCCCTACTGCCGGTATTTCTGCCCTTACGGCGTTCTATTGGAAGCGTGCTCGCGTCTGTCTTGGCGGCGGTTGGAGATCGCCTCGCACGACTGCGTGAACTGCCGTCTCTGCGTCGGGGCGTGTCCGGTGGGGGCGGTGGAGGTGCCGCGCGAGTCGCCGGGCGGTGCGGAACGGGGACGGCGTTTCCGGCGCTTCGTACGGGTGCTGGCGCTGGCGCCGCTGCTGGTGGCGGGGGGTGCTGGCGCGGGTTGGATGGCGGGGGCTTTCGCGGCGAAGGCGCATCCCGACGTGGCCTTGGCCGAGCGTCTCGCGACGGCGGCGCCAGCGGACGAGGATCTGCATCCGGAGATCGCGGCGTTCCGGCGCACGGGCAGGGATCGCGAATGGGCGGAGGCGCGCGCGGCCTCGACGGTACGGAAGTTCCGCGCGGGGTGCGCGGGAGCGGGGGCGTTCATGGGCGCGGTCGTGCTGCTGCGCCTGCTGGGGCTGACGCGGCTCCGGCAAATTTCGGAACACGGGGCCGACCGGATTCGGTGCTTCGCCTGCGGCCGCTGTTTTCCGGTCTGTCCGAGGAACGTGGCGCGGCGCTGAGCCTGAAATCGGCGGTTCAACAACGAAGCACACGAATCGAGCCTTTCGCGCTTTTCGTTGTCGGAAGGCCCTTTTTAGGCTGAGCGGCGGGCGTCAGAAGAAGCGGCGGCGGGCCAGCACGAAGACGACGATCAGCGAGATCAGCACGGAGACGCCCATCAGAACGGCGAAGGCGTGCCTGTAGTGTTGCATCGGCAGGTCGACGTTCATGCCGTAGATGCTGGCGACGAGCGTGGGCAGCATCAGAACGATCGTGATGGAGGTCAGGTACTTCATCACGTTGTTGAGATTGTTCGAGATGATCGATGCGAACGTGTCGAGGGTGCCGGTCAGGATGTTGCTGTGGATCGTCGCCATCTCCAGCGCCTGCCGGTATTCGACGGCGACGTCTTCCAGCACGTCCAGGTCTTTGTCGGGGATGTCGAGCTGCCGCGTGTGTTCGAGGCGGCCGATGAGGATGTCGTTGGCCTTGAGCGAGGTCGTGAAGTAGACCAAGCTTTTCTCGATGTTGAGCAAGCGGTTCAGGGCTTCGTTGGAGATCGACTCGTGCAGGTCCTGTTCGACCATGTCCGCGCGCTGTCGGATGTCGCGCAGGTAGCGCAAGTAAAGGATGGCGGAGTGCCAGAGAAGCTGGAAGGCGAAGCGGAACTGGTCTTCGGGCGGGCAGACGCGCCGGATCTGGTCGAGGAAAGTGCTGGTCACGGGCGTCAGGCGGTTGCAGATCGTGGTGACGGTGGTCGATGTGAGGACGATGCCGAGCGGCAGCGTGTGGAAGGGTATCAGGTTTTCATGCGGCTCGTGGTAGGGGACGTGGACGATGAGAAGCGTGACGCCCTCTTCGATTTCGAGACGGGGACGTTCGTCCTTGTCGAGCGGATCGGTCAGGAACTCGCGCGGAACACGGGTCAATTCTTGGACGCGGGAAAGCTCTTCGGTGGAGGGGTCGGCCAGATTGATCCAACAGGCACCGGTCAGCGCGGGGGTTTCCTTCAGGCCGCCGCCTTCCCAATGATAAATTGCGAGCATGCCGCCTCCTTTCCTGCCCAAGCGGCCTTAGTTTGTACTCTTCTGCGCAACCGGATGCAAGCGGTTTCTGTAAAAATGGAAAGGACCGGAAACGGGGCGGACGGGCCGTCTATGGGTGGCGCTGCGGCCACGGCTCGGCGAAGCGGTCCAACGGCCACAGCTCGAAGCGCCGGACGAGCATTTCGGCGCCTTCGGTCTGGATGCAGACGCGGCCCTCGCAGGGCGACACGGCGGAGGCCTCGTTCACGGTTCGTCCGTTGAAAATGTAGCGCAGCGTGTCGCCGCGGGCGACGACCTCGAGCCGGTTCCATTCGCCGAGCGGCGCGTCGAGGTCGTCGCGTCCCCGGAAACCGAGCGTGTCCGCCCAGTCGACGTCGCGGTGCGCCCAGTTCACGCGGCCGCCGGTGACGGTCTGCCGCGGCGCGCCGGGCGTCCACACCTTCTCGCCGTCGCGGTCCGTCGCGATCTCGCAGGAAACGCTGGGGTTGAGGACGGTTCCGTCGGGCAGCTTGGAGGCGATGACGATGATGTCGCCCATGCCGCCCTCGATGATGTTCGCCTCGATGCTGGTGATCCACGTGCCGCCGCAAGCGCCGTGCGGGCCAAAGGCGTGGACGAGGATGCCGTTGTCGCGCGCGGCCGCTTCGCGCTTGCCTCACGTCTTGCCGGTCCATTTGAACTCGACGACCAGATGGTAGTCGCGGAAGACGGGTGTGGTGGCCAGATAGCCGTAGCCCCGCCCGCTGATGTGGAGCAGGCCGTCGCGGAGCTGGAAGACGTCGGACGGCGGGTCGTGCAGTTCGGCCTTCTGGCTGAGGTTGTACGCCACTTGGCCTGCGCGCATGAGTTTCAGGACGTCGACCACATTGGTGACTGGGGCGGCGCGAAGTCCGCACGCGGAGAGGCTCAGGAGAACGGCGAGGACGATGGAGGGTGTCAGTTGCATGGCGGTCAACTCAGTTTGATTCGTCCGACCAGTTTCATCAGGCCGGTGGTGGCGACGGCGGAAACGGCGAGCAACCCGCCACCGAGGAGCGGCTTGCCGTAGAGGAGATATCCGATGCCGAAGAGGGCGGTCCAAACGGAGAGGCAACCGACCATCATGCAGAGCAGCCCGGTCGGAACGTCCCAGCCCCGCGCCTCATTGGCGAGGTTCGACGCGGCTTCGACTTTTCGCCAGCCCGGTCCGCCAGCGCGGATGCGGCTGCAGAACTTGGCGAGCACCTCCTGTTTTTCCGGTGGGGTCAGGAAGGTCACCGCGAGCCAGCCGACGGTCGTGAGAAGGATGCCGAAGACCAGTTTCCACGCGCTGTAGTCCATGACGTTGAAGAAGCCCGCGCGCGCCAACGCGTCTTCGACGCCGAGCGGACCCGCGCCCCATTGGAAAAAGCAGGCCGCGCCGAACGAAACGACCATGGCGGCGATTTCGCTCCACGCGTTGATGCGCCACCAGAACCAGCGCAGGATGTAGAGCAGGCCCGTGCCTGCGCCGATCTGAAGCAGGATGTCGAAGGAGTCTTTGGCGTTGCGCATCCAGAGCGCGACGCAGCCCGCCAGCACCAGCAGGCCGAGCATGGTCATGCGCCCGATCGTCACTGCCCGCCGGGGCGAGACGTCGGGGTTGACGAATCGTCGGTAGAAGTCTTGGACGATGTAGGAGGAACCCCAGTTGAGATGGGTCGCAATCGTGGACATGTAGGCGGCGATCAGCGAGGCGACGATCAGGCCGAGCCACCCCTTGGGCATGGTCGCGATCATGCCGGGATAGGCGATGTCGTTGCGCAGGAACTGGTCGTCCACCTTCGGGAAGGCTTTGGCCAGACTGCCCACGCCCGCAGCCTCGGCCTGGCGCTGGCGGACCGTTGCGCGCTCGGCTTCGGGCAACGCGGCTTTGTCGGTCCGGTAGCGCTCGACGAGCGCGGGGTTTTCCTTGAGCCACGCGTCCGCGGCCACGCGCTCGGCTGGCGGCGTAATCGGATAGTGGACGAGCGAGACCAGCGCGACGATGATCCACGGCCACGGGCGCATGGCGTAGTGCAGAAAGTTGAAGAGCAGCGTGGCACCGACCGCGTTGCGCTCGTCCTTGGCGGAGAGCAGGCGCTGCGCGATGTAGCCGCCGCCGCCCGGTTCGGAACCGGGATACCAGACGTTCCACCACTGCACGGCGATCGGAAGGATCAGCACGGTCATCAGGGCCGAGAGCCCGCCCGCGCCGGAGGGGAACATCGACATCTTGGCCTGCACGTCGGCGTGGGCGAACAGCTCCCGCAGGGACGAGATGCCGCCGACGTCGGCCGACTTGACGGCATAAACGGCGGCGAAGACCGCGCCGAGCATCGCCACGGCGTACTGGTAGAAGTCTGCCCAGATCGAGCCCGTGAGTCCGCCGAGCGTGGCGTAGATGCCGACGCCGATCGAGGCGTAGACCAGCGTGGCAACCGGCGAGAGGCCGAACATGACCTGCCCGATTTTGATGGCGGCCAACGAGACGGTTGCCATGATCATGGTGTTGAAGAAGACGCCCAGATACAGGGCGCGGAAGCCGCGCAGCAGGGCGGCGGGGCGGCCGCTGTAGCGGACCTCGTAGAAACCGAGGTCCGTGTCCAGCGCCGAGCGGCGCCACAGCTTGGCGTAAACGAAAACCGTCAGCATGCCCGTCAGCAGAAACGCCCACCACGCCCAGTTGCCGGCCACGCCCTGCGTGCGCACGATGTCGGTCACGAGGTTCGGCGTGTCGCACGAGAAGGTGCAGGCCACCATCGAAACCCCCAACAGCCACCACGGCATGGAGCGTCCCGAAAGAAAGAAATCCGACGCGCTCTTGCTCGACCGGCGGGCCGCCGCCGAACCGATGGCGACCACCGACAGCAGAAAGCCGACAATGATGGCGCCGTCCAGAAACGAAATTTTCAGCATGGTGCTCTCCGTGCCCGCATGGCGATCTTTCAACAACACTAATCCTTGTCATGGTAACACGGACCATGCGGTAAGGCTATGCGAAAGATGCGGAGTCGAACATGGCTTTTCAACGAGGTCGGCGCTTTGGTATAGTGTGCGCCATGTGACGGGGGCGTGGTTGCGGTGCGGACGCAGGCGGCGCGCCTTCCGACAAGGAGAACAGAATGACGAACGGATTCCAAATTGTCGTGTGCGGCAGCCTCGTGCCTGATCCGCTGCAGACACTTGAGCCCGTGACGACCCCGCAGGGGCCGGGCCTGAAAAACGAAACCATGCTTCCCTCCGTGCTGGACCCGTGGTCGGCCCACTCCCTCTTCGAGGCGGCCCACTTGGCCAAGCAGGTCGCAGGCAGCAAGGTCTACCTTGTGAGCCTCGGCCCCAAGGCCAAGTTGCAGCAGCTCATGATGTCCGTGGCGCAAAAGGCCCCCTTTGAGCTGGTTGCCGTCGACGGCAGCGCGAGCGGCTTCACCGATGCGCACGTTGCGGCGGAGGCGCTTGCAAACGCGATCTCGGCGATTCCCGGCCTCGACAAGAGTCGTCTGCTGGTGTTCGGCGGGTGCGCTTCGGCGTCGCGCGACGCAGGCGTGACGATGCAGCTCGTCTGTGAGCGGCTCGGCATTCGCGACTTCTTCGCGGGCGTGGACGAGATTACGATTCAGGCGGACGGTTCTTTCTCCGTGTTGGAGCGCATCGAGGGCGGACAGTACCTCGTTTCCGCGTGCAAGGGGGCCCCGGCGGTGCTGGCGTGGGCGACGGGCAATCTGCCCGAGCCGCCCAACAATCCGCAGATCGGCATGGCCAACATGCGCCTCGTCATGCCCGCGCTGATGAAAGCCAAACCTGCGGCGGTCGGCGTTGGCGGCATCGCCTACGAGAAGACCGAGATCCCCGCGCAAAAGCGCGCCACGCGCGTCGTCAAGGACGTCCCGGCGGACGAGATTGCGAAAGAGATCGTGGCGTGGATCAAGGGGTGATGAGAAGGCTGTTAGGGGATTAGGTAAGATGAGAAGGCTGTTCTCCTTGTGAAAGGTTTTTTGGCAAAATGCCGGAAAACAACAACGCGCACTCACAGGTGCAAGCACAAGGAGAACAGTCATGGAAAAGGTTACCGTAAT
>Ga0172375_10002241_pt1 | contig 30328 bp, 25 predicted proteins | sample LakKiv1m_FD_114537 | JGI IMG/M metagenome (GOLD analysis project Ga0172375, IMG submission 114537) | Freshwater microbial communities from Kabuno Bay, South-Kivu, Congo - kab_092012_11.1m | ecosystem: Environmental > Aquatic > Freshwater > Lake | place: Democratic Republic of the Congo... | reverse complement strand
TTGCTCGACAGTTGTAAGCTCCTCAAATACGCCTGCCATTCCGGGCATCGGACCCTCTCCTCTCTTTCTTGTGTTTTCCGGGTTGTCAACAAACGCCCCTCCTTGTGAGAACGGGGTGCGTGAGCTGATAGTAGAGCGAAAAATTTTCTCTGTCAAATATCGTTTGAAATAAGACGAAACTGTCGCTAGAATGAGCACATGACCAAATCAAAGTTCATTCTAATCGACGGTAATGCAATTCTTCATCGCAGCTATCACGCTAATCCTCGTTTCGAAGTTGATGGTCGTCTGGTTAATGCGATTTACGGTTTTATTTCGACTATTTTTTCAACAATTGTAAAACACCAGCCGACGCATCTGGCGGTTGCTTTTGATGTGAAGGGGCCGACCTTCAGGGACGAGATTTTTGAGCAGTACAAAGCTAAAAGGGTCAAACCTCCTCAAGAATTTTACGACCAAATACCCGATGTTTGGGAATTCGTCCGAACGATGAATATCCCGCTTTTGTCCAAAGAAGGATACGAAGCAGATGATATAATCGGAACCATTTCTAAACGAATCAATGGCGATCTTGCCGAAGGAGAGGTTTTGATAGTAACGGGGGATCAGGATACTCTGCAGTTAGTTGACCATCGCACAAAAGTTGCCATGCCGGCCATGGGAAAAATTCAAGAGACGGTCTACGATGAATCGTCCGTTCTGGGAAAATTTGGTCTTATGCCCGACCAAATCATAGATTACAAAGCTCTTTCCGGCGATCAATCAGACAATATCCCCGGAGTGAGGGGGATTGGTGAAAAAACAGCAACGCAGTTGCTTAAAGAATTTGGTTCGATCGAAAAAATTTATCAATATCTTGAAAAGCAAAAATCGATTTCGGATAGTGCCGACCTGAAAATGAAACCGAGAACAGCACAATTATTGCTTGAAAGTCGTGACTTGGCATACATGAGTAAGCAATTAGCGACTATCAAAACCGATGTTGAACTGGACTTTAATCTTTCTCAAGCGGAAACGCACGATTTTGATAGGGAAAAACTGGAATCATTTCTAAATAAATATCGTTTTAGATCGCTTGTTAAGCGCTTGCCACCTAGCCATCGAGCCGGTGGACAGCAGACAAAGTTGTTTTAGAAATTTCTTATGTTTTTATTTTTTTACGGGGAGAACGGCTTTTTGCTCAGGCAAAAGGTCAAAGAGATAGAAGGCCGTCACAAAGCGGCGGCTGGTGGGGATTTAAATTTGCAGAAGATTGATGGTGAAAATATTAATTTTGAAGAATTTGCCGGGGCGGCTCAAGCGGTGCCGCTTCTCGCTACAAGTCGGTTAATAGAAGTTAGTAATATTTTTCAAAATAAGGATCGGGCCACTCTCGAGCGGGTCAAAGCAGTTCTAGACAAAATTCCCCCTTCAACAGTTATTGTTTTTATTGAGACGAACACTCCAGATAAGCGCCTAGGTCTTTTCAAGGCCTTAAATATCAAAGGACACGCGGTGGAATTCAAAAACCTATCATCCGTGGAGCTCGATAGATTTATTAAAGACGAATTTGATAAGAATTCGATCTCAATCGATACTGATGCATTAGTGGCGCTGAAAGAATACGTTGGAGAGGATCTCTGGCAGTTAAGCAGTGAAATAGAAAAACTTATAAACTTTTGCACTAAAAAAGTTTCACTCTCTGATGTAGAGGAGGTCGTGACAAAGAACGTTACGGGAAATGTATTTGACCTGATTGATTCCATAGCATCAGGCAATAAGCGCGACGCTCTTGTGGCGATGCAAAAAATACTTTTAACCGGAGAGCCGGTCTTGAAAGTCATGTCAGTTATTAACTACCAATTGCGAGTGATTGCGCAAATTAAATCAGCGCTCGAGCAGGCCAGTAATAATTATCAAATAGCAAAAATCTGTTCCATTTCCCCGTTTCAAGTTATGAAAAATCAAAAATTTGCCAAGGCCCTGACTTGGGAGAATATATCCCACTCCTACGAAACACTGGTTTTTTTTGATGAATCGATTAAGAGTGGTAAAATTAAAGACGAGGAAGGTCTCAAAGAGCTTGTAATTAGCTTGTAAATGATAGTAGGCATTTATCCAAAGAAGCTTGTGTTTTTTGCAGTGCTTTTTGCATTGGTTTTTTCTATTTTCAAATATGAGTCACTGGTTAGAGAATATCAGCAGGTAGAGGCCAATATCCAGGCGGGGGCAGATAAGATATTTGCTTCACCTTCAGACAATTTTAATGCTTCAAGGGTTCCGGGAGAATATTATCTAGAAATCAATTTGTTTAAAGATGGGTCAATGAAGGCGGGGAGCCGAAAAGTGAAAGAGGGCGTTAAAGTGAGAGACGGGTTTGACGAATTTCGCTATATCATTCTTGATAAAGCAGCCGAACAGTTTAGTAGAGCCACAATCGTAGTTAATTTGCCAAGCCCGATCAAGAGACTTATGGAAGATCCTCAGATTATTGCGGTTCATGGAGCAAGGCCAGAAAGTGCAATGTTGAGCGAGGACGGTATGCAGATTATTTATAGCGCAGTTGACGTTGGGCCGAGCTCAACGGTAACTATTGCCGGTTATTTCCCTAAAGGATATTTCAAGTTACCCGTTGCGAAAGTTGTCGAAGGTGGATTTGAGACGATTCCCGCTTACGTCTGGCTGATTTTTGCAATTGCCTTGCCGGCAATATCCGTCTTGATTCTCGTCGTCATGTTTACCAAAAGAGGGCTCGGCGATGTCCTCTCCAAAGTCAGCTCTTCACAGACGACACCGCCGGCAAATTTACCTCCGGCGGTAGTAAGTGCGATTGTTTTTGGTAAAGTCGGTCCGAGAGCGATTATGGCTACCCTTATTGACTTAGCGCAGAGGGGTTTTATAGATATTTACAATCGAGGAACTGATTTTGTTGTTTATAAAAAACCAATCGATGCAAAATTAAAGAGCTCGCTGTTGCCTTATGAGGCGATGCTACTTGAAAAAATATTTCTGCCATCACAAAAGGTGGCCGATACTCAAGATGTTGAAGAAAGGGCATCAAGACACCTTTTCTCTCGTAAAATTGCTCTTATCTATCTCGGCATATATGATTACGCTTCGAGTTTAGGATACTTCACAGAACTTCCGGCGAAACTGCATCTCAAATACCGGATTGCAGGCATCATGATGTTTTTTCTGGGCCTTGTTGGGTATGTTACCTTCGCCCTATTTGGCCCCGAACCGAAGGTGGCTCTGTTTCTGTGGCTTGCTTTAGTTTTCCTCGGTATGATGATAGTCAAGCTCGCACCGTCAATCACGAATTATACGACAAAGGGAAGGCAAGCGGTCATCGCATGGCTCTCTTTTAGAGAGTTTATGATGCAAAGCTCAACCTTCCAGGGTGACGCTGAAATTTTTGATGCCTATCTCGGATATTCTGTGGCTCTTGGAGTTGAGGCGTCGTGGTCTGCGCGTTTCATCGAGAGCAATTTTTCGCAACCCAAATGGTATGATGCAATTGCCAGGATTGATGGAGTGGAGAACTTTGCTAAGTCTCTCTTGCCAATTACGAACTATATTGCCAAGACTCTAAACATCTCTAGCGAACCGCTTGTCAGATAGTACGCGAACAGCTTAAAGGGGTCGGTTATTAATTATCTAACGTAGCCACCCCACTCAACTACGGTAAAGCCCTTTCTTTCTCTTGATACCGCTGCCGGATTCTTTATGGGATAAAGGGTATCGGTTGGTGCAAAATAGAATCTCATTCTTATCATGGTTTCTGGCCTTGGATTAACCTCAATTGGCTCTAATTGATCAATTTCGTTTTCGTCTATCAAGCCGACGTAGTAGTAGGGAGACTTGCCCAATTTTACGCTCCAATATCTTCCAAGCTCCTTGCTTTCGGTGTCATTGAGCCCCATCTGTCGTCCGATATCATATAGTGCGCCTTGAATATTGTTTCCGTCCATCATCCATCCCTCTTCTGGTACCTTAGGATATGGTGTCATTGCTTCGTAGAACAAATGAGTGAAGGACATTGACCCCCAACTAATTGTCCCCGTTGGATCTGCCAGAACTTGCCAACCCGTTTTTGGATCATAGGGCGGTATTGTAATGGTCCTTTGGCCAATTCTCGGCCCGATCTTCACATTGACCAGGGACGTTTTTTCGGGATAAAGATAAATCGCTGGCTTGCATTCTGGAGTAAACCCGCACCACGGATCAGAAGATATTTTCTCTTCTTCCTGACTAATATCTACCTTGCCAACACTTAGTCCTTGATCAGTCGTTGCGGTACTCGAGGTGATTTTCGCTGGCGAGTAAAGCGCGGGGCGATAAAGGTGGTAGGTTTTTTTACCATCCTTCTCAACCAATAAATTGAAGTAACTTGTTCCGTCCTGGGCATAGCTTAAGTTGATATCTGTCTTTGCACTAGAGTCAATTTTGCCCTTAAACTCATCTATCAGATTATCCAGTTTAATTTCTGTTTGAGAGGTTGTAAAAACACTTCCAGGAGGATGGTTGGGCAGACTGCTTGATGTTCCGGCCTCGTACCATGTCTTATTTAGTATCGCATCCGCCAAGAACTGATCTACGCTGTCCGACTTGCCGCTATTGAGTGCTTTAATGGCTGAACTCTTACTGGCTAGCGACTTTATTAGGATTTGTGCAGGGACTGCCGCTTCCTCCGAGTATTTTTTGTTAAGTGCGATGATATCGCTGCTATCTATTCCGGGGCCCTGCTGAATAACGCCGACCATTCCAGGGTTAAGCGGCGAAGTTGTACTTTGGCCACAATCCTCCAGTATCTCTCTTAACGATCTTCCGACAGTTGCGACAGCACCACTGGCGTCTTTCCCGGTAGCCGTACCCCTGGCGATATTTGGCGTATCTAGCTCTGATACTTTTCCGGAATGAAGCAGTATATCAACTATCTTACCATTGCTCGCTAGCTTGTCGGTTTGGGTTTCATTAACTAGCATTAATACATCAAAAGTATCCTTGTCCAGCACCAGACTTTCCATCCTGAAATTTTTCTCCAGTAGATATGGCTCTTTCTCGAATTCGTCGCTTAGAGCGGGGCTTTGAGATGAGAGCATAAGCTTTTTGTATGAATATTTACCGCTACAGCTTGATTGGGAGATCTTTTTTATTCTGTATTCAAGGCAGCCATCAGCTCCTTCTGCAAATTTAACGTTCGAAATAAATCCTCGTCCAATGCCAACGTATTTTTCTGTTTTAGCAATATCTTTGTCGTTTTTATAATAATCAATATCAACCGTCAAAGAGTTATTAATTTCGCTAATGACGGGGTAGGGGTTGTCCGGGTTTGTGCCAATTGGGTCGCCATATGGGCTCGAACTGGCCAGAGACAAATCATCAGAATTACTAGTTGAAGGAACCGAGCTATTAGAGCATCCGGACACGGATATTGTTGCTGCAGACAAAACTATTCCAAACAAAATTTTACTTAACTTGTTCATCTTCCCCCTCGAGCGTCATTATTTTCTCATTTTTATTTTGATCACCTTGTTGTCTCGTGACGTTAACTAACTCCTCATTTGCTTGAGAAGCTTGAGCAGGAGAGGATATCTTATTTAAAACACCGGTTGCTGCGTCGAGTTTCGCCAGGAGATATTTAGCTATTTCGCTAGCTTTATAGTTACCCATAAGCGCCATCGGCACAATTTTTTGAACGCTCTTTAGGGCTTCCTCTTTTTTAGTTGAATCTTCGGAAAGCAGGTTATCCAAACTGGTCTGCAGCTCTTTAACCTCCTGGCTTATCCAGGCTTTTCGCTCTTTGCCGAGCTCGGTAGGAGCATTCATGTAATGATTAATCCATATCTCTTTTGTCTGGATAAAGTCTTGGTCATTTTGCATTGATTTGCGTAGCGCCGCGACGCTTGAAACGCTGACGTTTCCACCTTCGTCCACCACTAGGTCTTGTGAAATCTCATCCAAGACCGACTGGACCGTTTTGGCATCTGGAAGGCCCATCTGGGACGAGTCCTTTATAAGATCGGCCACATTATTATATTTCTGCTTCTCGGTCTGGTCCTGCTCTTTGCTTGGATCATTTACAGACGAAGCTATACGTGCCGCTTGCTTGAGGCCATCTTCGTTATTACTGGCGATGGCGGTCTTCAAGGCAGCCTCAAGTGTTTTAAGATCTCCGATTTTATCTTGATATTTTGGTTGTTTAGACGCAGCTTCCGAAAGATTTGAAATTGCGGTTGTCAAATCTTTCATTTTACTGCCGACGACCTGCATTCCCGTTGTCCCAATATTAGACAAACTACTTGAACTATCGAGTAGGTTTTTCAAGCTGGTAACACCGGAATTTGCTCCTTGTTCAATAATCTCACGCAAGGCCATATATTCTTGCTTTTCCTGCGGATCTCCAATTAGCTCTGGATTACTTATATTCGTGCTAAGTTTTTGTAGAAAAGCTGTTTTGTCCGCAGCAGGAACTTGACTGGCTTGTTTAATCTTCGATATCGCCGAAACAGCACCAGCCGCTCTTCTGTCTTGACTTTGAGCCAGTTTACCAAGAACGCCATCAAAGTTTTTCACCTCGGCCGTTCCAAACGCGCGTTGCAGCTGCTGGACTTGTCCCTGGTCCGCAGATTGACCGGTTATTGATGCTACGGCCTTGTCAAATTGGTCTGCGACGTCATCTCTGATCTCGGCTTTGATATCTGAAACAAGATATTGCGATATATTACCGGAAATTGCATTTTTCATCGCTTGAGCAGACTTGTCGCCGGCAACACTTCTCATCAAGACGCCCTCTTTTACTTTGCTAAATCTCTCCTGTTCCTTCTCATCTGATATCTTCTGCGGTTCAGATATATTGGTCATGGTTTTATTTAGCACCGTAGATCGCTCCGATTGTTGCTCTACTTTTGCCAGTTCGCTAACCTTTCTAAGTGCCTCATTCTCCGCGGCCGTTGCAAAACTGTACATTTCAGGTACTTCTTGCTTTAGGCCGGCTACATTGAGCATAGTTGGAACAGAAAGCTGCTCCAGTGATTTTTCACTGAAAGTGTTGACCGTGGGACGATTAAGCTGTTTGACTGGAGCGATTGTCGGAGTTTTTTCAATTAATCTCTCCCTGCTTATTCCGCCTGGTCCCGGGCCGGGTGGTGGCGGGGTAGGATTGACGACTTTTCGTAGATTGTTGATGTATTGAGCCGCCTGGGAATTATTGAAGACATTTGAAACGCCCTTGCTGATTTCTACCGAGAATCCCATAATGATCCTGAGGAGCATAAACGGTAGTATGATTGCTCCCCAGATCATAAGAAGCGCAACAATCCATCTGGAATACGTGTCGGTTTCGGATAAATTATTTCCGCTTGTGATATCGCTATCCTTTTGAATGTCAGGGTTTTTGTCTCCGGGCGGAGCTAAAATGATATTTGTTCCGCTCTCATATACATTATTAGCCGTCTTGTCTGTGCTGCCCGAAGGGTTTAAGATACCTTGTTGTACCTCAAGCGGGATGCCGCTATTTTGCGCCTGTTGGCCGGGATACACATCTTTAACTGAAATATTGGTCTTATTCCATATATATGGAATCGAGGTCAAAAATAAGGCAAATAGCGGTCCAAGAAGCAACCATCTGAAAAACTCTCTGACCCAGACAATTCCCACTTTCTTAGTAAGGGGAAAGACGAGGAAGGGGAATATAAACGGCGAGAATATAACAAGTCCCCATAGGATGATAATTCTAAGGAGAATGACAAAGGCGATCACGTAGTTGGTGACGGTCGTAATTTTAACAAGCAGCAAATGGTTGGCAACTGCTTCTCCGTATCCGGTACCCACTTTTCTGTATCCTTTGAATTCTTGATAATTAAAGCTGACGGTTAGCAAGTCCTGAGCGCGAAGATGTCTTGACTCAAGCGACCCGGTTTTATCCCAGTTATGGATAGCATAAAATCTCTCTCCGATTTGTCCGTCGGTGAATTTGATAATACTTGCCAGGGCGAAATAGCTAAAGTATGCGGCAATAAAGGCGATGATCAAAGCGGGAAGGGACCGCCGTGTTTTTTCGGCCCACTCCTGCTTGGCGATTAGTCCGAACCCAACAATTATGATTATTATGAAATAGAAGACACCCATGATGTCCCGCACTCTGCTCCAGGTGTTTTTGAGGGTGGTGTTGCCGGCATCTGTGAAGCCAGCATCCTTAATTGCCAGTGCCCAGTTGAGAACTTCTCTGGCCCTGGCTCCTGCCTTTCCAACTGCTGTTACTTCAGCATCTTCTTTCCAGCGACCAGCATCCGTTGAGGTTGCCACAGACGAAGATCCGGTGGACACGGTTGAGGTTTGGGCACTGACGAAGAACTTATTATAAACGAAAAACAAAGAACCAACTGCGACAACAGATAAAACAATGCTAACTATCCTAATATATTTTTTTCGCAAACCCCTCCTTGTGGACGCTAGAGAATGACTCTTTGCTAATTATACCATCTTGCCTAGTTTTATTACAGAAAAATATATTGATGTTATAATAAGCATAATAAAAGAGGGGGTTACGTGAATAAAAGAATAATAGTACCGGCTCTTTTCGCTCTTGTCTTTATACTCGCTGGTTGTGACACGTCCTTAACTGGTGGCGGTACCAGCGTCAGTTCCCCGGCTGAAGATTTATCTAGTAAAACTCAGGTAACTCAGTTTGCAACCGGGGGCCTGGATAGCTCTTCGGGGCGAGTAGTCATCGGCCAGAACAAAGTCTATGCCGGCGAAAAATCAAAAGTTAGCTTGGCGAGTAAGCTAGCTTCTGTTTTCTCTAGTAAATACCGTGTTCAAGCGGATCAGTCTAGTGAGGCTCAGGGTCAGGTTACCCCGGTCACTACTCTGCCAGAAGATGCCAAACGGGTCAGGGTGCTGGATTCAAATACCATCTTGTTCATCAAGGACGTGGACGAAAAAGATCACGGTAAGACGCTGGCGATAAAGGATATTGCCAAAGATACAGAGCAGGCGATTTACCAGCCCGGCGATGGTTTTCTTATAGACGAGTATGTAGTTTCCCCAGACAAAAAAACGGTCGCCGTCTGGGATGTCAAATTTGCCGATGGCTCGGATCAATTCTTGGGCGGAGCTTCTAGGGTTGTTGAAGTTGATATTGCAACCAAGAAATACCAAATTCTCTTTACTCAGCAAACCAAATCACCCTCCGACACTACCGAGATCGCCAATCTACAAGAAAAACTTGATCCTAGCGTTTATGTTCAATACCCGCTTTTTTACGATGCAAACAATACATTATATCTTGATACTTTTGGGCCAAACGGTGGCGGCTGGGGGAATGGTATATATACGTTAAGCGCCACGTCAAAAACACTTTCCAAGTTCACCGCTTTTCCGGCTGGCTCGTATTCGGCAGATCCTGTCGGTAGCGAAGACGGTAAGTTTTTTGTTGTTGTTGTGCCAAAGTCGCCTTCTACGCAGGACCGAACAGGTGTTCTTGCCGCCCAAGCGGATCCTAGCAAAATTGTTATTTTCGAGGGTGGCGGACCAACAGAAATTCCGGTTCCACCCGGAACCGTTGTTGGTGTGGTTGTCGTATCTCTAGACGGCACGCTGATTGCATACAACGGAATGCAATCATCTTCCGCTTCGCCTACAACGTCGGCGCAGAGAACTTACATATACAATCGCTCTACGGGTGAAACATCAAGTTTTGACTCAACCGGATCTGAACCAGTTGAGTTTACGGGCGATAGTCTCATCCTTGGTAAGCCAGATAAGACAACGTATACAACTGCCGGTGGTTCAACAGCTCCCCTTATCGGTAATCTAGGCAGCCATTATTCACTCAACTTTACAGAGTACAAGATCATTGACCCGAGCGATCCAGCTAATCCGTTAGGCTTCAAGCCGGGGGGATCTGGTTCTGTAGAACATGTACAGGGCGGGTGGAGGCTAGCTCTGCCGGCTTCCGGTGTTGCATCAACAGGTACCGCTTCAAGTTCGGCTGATCAAAACAATATTAGCTTGGATTATTTTGTTCCTCGAAACGCAGAACTGGCTACGACAAGAATCAGCCAGCAGCAAGTTGACACGTCCAAAACGACTACAGATACTTCTAGGCCGGGTACGGGTACTGGCACAGGTCCGTGGTGCCGCGATATGTTCCCGGAAGCGTATTCCACTATCAAGGACTTTACGCACAAGGAGTTTAATGAGATGAACGAAGCAATCAATTCGGGAAAATGTATGGATTCTCCCCTATACCTATATCCGACCGAGGAAGCAAAGATCAGTGTCCAATCAGGCGCGTTGATTTTCAACACCTCTCCCGTCAGTATTGGCAGAGGTTGGAATGTTGTAGCATCGCCCGATGGAACTATTCAAGCAAGAGGCGGCACATATGACAAAATCTCTTACGATTATATTGCTAGTGCCCCCGCTAGATCAGATGGCCTTGTTGTTTCCCAGGTTCAGCTTCAACCGACACTTACCGGTTATGCCGAAAAATTAGGTCTCAACGCCAAGGAAAAAGCAGATTTTGTTTCATTCTGGATGGACAAGCTTTCCGGAACCGCTCCGTATATTCAAATCTCCCACTATTCAATGAAGGAATCGGCCAAGATTGTAAATCTCGACATTGATCCCAAGCCCGACACGTTTGTACCGATTGTTATGTATTTTAAGAAGTTGTATCTTCCTACGGTCTTGCCCCAGCCAAAATTCGAGAAATTCGAACGCCGGGGGTTTGTGGCTCTGGATTGGAGTGGGGTTGTTGAGTGATAAGTTGGCAAAATTCTAGATCCGGTTTATAATTAGATGTAGCTAAATTGAGGAGGGGCATGCAAGTTTTCAATGACGCAACAGTTGGCGGGATGGAAGATCCTTTTGCAAAGTTTTCACCTGAAGCGATTAACGTAGTGAAACTTGCTGTTGAAAAGGCCCGTCTTTTTAGTTCTCCTTATGTTGATCCTGATCACGTTGCACTTGCTCTAGTTGAGGACAGTTCGGTTTTTAATCTTATTGAAAAAGCTGGTTCGGATGCAAAGAAAATTCAAGACGAGATCTATGCGCAGATTAAGCGTGGCGAATTTACAGGTGATCCGCAGTTTTCATCAAAATCCAAAAAAATTCTTAGCCAGGCTTCGACTTTCAATCAAGATGAGGGCGCCTTTGTTTCGCCGTTTGACATCTTGAAAGGGTTGCTAGCCGACAAAGATACTGTTTGTGCCAAGGTTTTCGCGGATAATGGGATTAGCGAAGAAAAAGTTGAAGAATTTTACAAAAAAATCGTTAGTGAGCAAAAGAGCCAGGCGGCTCAGGGTAATGGCGAGGGAGAAGTCGATCCAGGGGACATGAAGCGTTCGCAATCAGTCCTCGATATATATACGACAGATTTAACTCAAAAGGCACGTGATGGTAGGCTCGACCCGGTTATTGCTAGGGACAAGGAGATCGAGCGGGTGATGGAAATTATTTCAAGAAGAACCAAGAACAACCCCGTTTTGGTTGGCGAGGCTGGAGTTGGAAAAACCGCGATTGTTGAAGGCCTCGCTCAAAAAATTGCCAAGGGCGATGTACCAGCTCCCCTCAAGGACAAGAAGCTACTGATGCTGGACTTGAGCCTCCTAGTTGCCGGTGCGGCCCATCGCGGTGAGTTTGAGCAAAGAATGCAGCAACTCCTCAAAGAGCTCAAATCCAGTGAAGGGCAGATCATTTTGTTTATTGATGAGGTTCATACAATAGTAGGCGCCGGAGCTGGAGAGGGGGCACTCGACGCTTCAAATATTTTAAAACCTCCAATGTCGCGCGGAGAAATACAGGTTATTGGTGCAACCACCGTTAAGGAATACAGGCAGTATATTGAACAAGATGCGGCGTTTGAGAGGAGATTCCAGAAAGTAATGGTCAATGAGCCACTGGCCGAAGATGCGGTCAAGATGGTGGAGGGGATCAAAGCGCAATACGAAGAGCATCATAAAGTCAAAATACCCACGGAGTCGGTTGAAGCGGCAGTCAAACTATCCCAAAGGTTTATTTCTGACAGATTTTTGCCTGATAAGGCGATTGATGTCGTCGATGAGTCCTGCGCCAAGGTGGTGCTCAAAAATATTAATCCGGCTGTCGCTACAGAAGATGTTGTCAAGGAAGTCGTGTCCGATTGGTCTGGAGTTCCCGTTAGCCGTTTATCGGAAGATGAATCTGCTGTTCTGCTAAAACTTGAGGACAAAATTCATGAACGCTACGTTGATCAGGAGCCGGCTGTAGGGGCGGTTTGCGAAGCAATTAGGAGGAATCGCGCCGGACTGAAAAATCCAAAACGACCAATAGGTTCATTTATTTTTATGGGCCCAACCGGCGTGGGTAAGACAGAGTTAGCCAAAACGCTTGCTGAGGTTATGTTTGGCGCCGAAGACAAGATGGTTCGACTGGACATGAGTGAATATATGGAGAAAAACTCCACTGCCAGGATGATTGGCGCCCCTCCGGGATATGTCGGCTATGAGGAGGGTGGGCAGTTGACGGAGGCGGTTAGGAAGACACCTTACTGTGTCGTTTTATTCGATGAGATAGAAAAAGCCCACAAAGAAGTATTTAATATTTTCTTGCAGATTCTCGATGATGGCCGATTAACTGACAACAAAGGGAGAACGGTTGATTTCAAAAACACAATTATTATCTGTACATCAAATATCGGAACGGAACTAATCAGGCAGTCAAATATCACTGATCCCAAGACAACCAAGATGGTTATGGATGAATTGCTTAAAGAGTTTAGGCCAGAGTTTGTCAACCGTTTCGATGATATTTCCGTCTTTAGGGCGCTCATGCCGCAGGATATGACACTAATTGTCGATGTAATGGTCAGACAGATGACCAAGCTTCTAAGCGAGCAGAAAATTGCTATCACTATTTCCGAACCAGCCAAGACAAAGTTGGGAGAGCTGGGTTTTGATCCCGTATATGGTGCCAGGCCGCTTCGAAGGGTTCTGCAGAAACAAGTCGAAAATCCACTTTCAACGGCGATTATCAAGGGGGAGGTTAAGGAGGGTCAAACTGTCTCTGTCGATCTCGGTCAGGATGGAAATTTCACTTTCAGGGCGGAGCAGGGTGCAAAGCAGGCAGTTTCTCCAGAAGTAAACAAGGATAGCGATCACGGAGGGGCGATAGGGACACCTAACAACACAAATGAAGAACCGCCTTCGCCATCTCCGGTAAATACTGGCCATATGACGAGTAATTAATTGAAAGAGTTAAAATTTTCGGTATATAATCTAGACAAATGAAGACGTACGTAATTATCGCAGTGGTTGGCCTCCTCGTTTTTGTGGGTGGCTTTTACTTCCTCTACAATTCGTTTAAGCAGGACCAGGTAAAAACATTATCGGATGAAGAAATATTGCTTCAGTTGGATGATTCCAAAAGAGACGAATTTAGAATAAGAAATAATGCGGAATTTGAGGAGCAAGCGATTCCTCTAAACGACGAGGCAATGAGCCAATTATGAGCCACAAACATCCACCAATTTTCCAAAATACCGCCCTTGTTCTTGGTTCGGTTGCCGTTTTTGTCTTCGCTGTCGCTTTTTCTGCTTTTGCTTACAATATTTACCAAAGTCCAGTTCAGGCTAATAGCGCGGAAGATTTCGTAAAGTGTGTCGCCGAAGCTGAAAGGTATAATGGCTATTTGGAAAATATAAATAAACAGGGTGCCACTCTAACTGATAGTTTTAAAAAAATGATTACGGCCTCGATTTCGGCGGTCTCGGAGCTACGGGCGTTGGCCATCCAAAAAGACCAGAGTAAATCGTATACTTCACAGGATACCGCAAACTGTAAGCAGATACTCGATAAAGCTGTTAAAACATACTCTGATGTTGTTGCCGAATATCCTAGTTTGGCACAGGATAAAACAAAATCCGGAACGCAGGATAAATCAACGGACAAATCTTCTACTGGCTCAGCGCAGACAACTGGTAATGATTTCGAGTTTCTCTCGAAACAGGATTATTCCGCCACGGCTATAACTGGTCTGCCAACGTCGAAGGATTGCGAAAACAATCAGGTAGGTCAAGTGGTTGTTGTCTCAAAGATCAAAGATTTTGAGCCGTCCGGTGACAAAAGGATCGAGGTGGCGGTTTCAACAGGGGGATTTTATACCAAACGGGGTATTCTACAGAAAATATCTGGAAATTATGTCGACAAATTGGTTGAAGGATATAATAAATCGACCGGGGGGCGGAAACTAGATAAAGAGCTTGTTATTTCGGGTTTGTATTTTCCAAATGTTCCCGTTGAAAGCGCTCTGAAGGTTCAGCTATATTCACCGAGTTGGGGCGAAAAAATGATTACGATTACCGATATCCCGAAGGTCTCCAAAGCTTGCGAAACGATATTTGTACCAGTTTATGATACCCAATCTACCGATATGGATGTTTGTGTTCACTCTACGGATAGGGCAAAAGATTATTCACCGAAAAAAACCTTTGTGTATCCTAAACAAAAAGAAGAGGCCAAAAAATTCCAGGATGAAAATAAAGGATCGATCATTTCTCTCGGACCATGTCAAAGTGCTGCTGAGTTAGCGAAGAAGATCAACGGTGAGGATTCTCTAAAGCAGCCTGGTCAGGAAACACAGGGAGGTGAGGAGAAGAAGGGAATTGGCATTGGTTATGATCCAAACCCGGGCAGTACGTCCGCAGGAACTGGTGGCTTAAATCCTGGACAGACCCAAATAACTTCGCAACAGCAAAATCAATACCAAGCAGAAGCTCTGCAGGCGGTCAATGAGTTTAGGAGGAGCAGAGGTCTCAAAGAGTTTTCAACAGATGCCTCTATTCAACGTGTCGCAGATGAGCAGATCAAAAAAATGGTTGCCGCCAATCAGTGTAACCATGTCAGTCCTACGACTACCGAAAATGTTGCCGGGGGGTCTGTGGGAGCTGTTTCTATCAAACAGTTAGTTCAGTTCTGGCTTGATGAAGAGAAGGAAACTAATCCTCAGGAACGAGGACATTTTGAAACATTAATAAACCCCGAACTATCAAAAGTCGGCAGTGCTGTTGGGGTTGCTGGTGGAATGCTCTGTCTTGTTCAAGACTATATGTGATCTCTAGACGGCGTAGTACGGATTGACAACCGGCCCCCAGTCTTCAAGAGGCCACACGATAAATCTAACCGGACCAATAATGTCCGATTTTTTTGCCGGGTACCATGCTCTCGAGTCGTTGGAGTTCTCTCTATTATCGCCCATCAAGAAATATGACTCTGACGGTATTTTCGTCGTTAGGTCGGGTTTCGTCATCACCTTGCCTTGCGCATGTAAACTTTCTGCTTCTCTGGCCAGTTCCTCTGTATCGTAAAAAAACGGTAAAAACTCTTCGTCGACTGGTCTGATATATGACTCAATCAGCTTCTTGTTATTTATAAAAACTTCGTTGTTTTGGATCTTTATAGTCTCACCCGGCATTCCAATCAATCTCTTGATATATTTTTTATGCTCCTGGTCTCCGGGGAATCTGATGACCATCGGATCGCCCCTTTTATATTTACCGGTAAAAAGCCCGATCCTCGAGACCAGAACAACCTGTTTGTTGTGAAACTCGGGTTCCATTGACGGTCCGGAAATTACAAAAACCGTGGCAATAAAATAATGGGCGAGAGTCCCCAAGATAATAATTATAAAAGCCCATTTGCCAAGTTCATAGGCAACATTAGCACTATATATCGCGAAATAAAGCTTGCGCCCCTCCTTAGCTATTTCCATCTTGCGATTTATTTTCCGCTTAGTTTCACTTTTTTAGCGAGTCGAGATTTGATTCTGGCCGCTTTGTTTTTGTGAATGTAACCTGTTTTAGCGATTTTATCGATTTTGCTTTGAGCTTCCGGAAGCGCTTTTTTGGTATCTGTTTTTTTGATCACGTCCTTTAGGATGCGCTTCTTGACGATATTTCGTTCTCGCTTGGCAATTGACTGCCTGAGGGTCTTGATGGCTGACTTCTTGATTGGCATTTTTTTGCGATTAATTATTTTACCCTATACTTTTACCATAAATCCCTTCCCTTGACAAGAAGAGGCGTAATCTGGTACTTTAACCTAATCAATTTTTCACAAAATTGATCAAACCATGGAAGCAAGCATCAAACAACAGGCTAGCGAGCTGATCAAGGGAGCAAATGATATTCTCTTGGTCACACACAAAAATCCCGACGGAGATGCGCTCGGTTCTCTTCTAGCACTCAAAATTGCCCTTGAAAAATTGGGCAAAAAGATAACAGCCGTGACTGCCGACACTCCCAATAAAATTTTCGATTTTCTTCCTAGAATTAACGAAATTGATAGGAAAATTGAAGGCTCCAGAGATTTCATTTTATCTCTTGATGTTTCGAAAACTGAGATCGCGAAGATTGGATATAAAAAAGATGAAAAAGAAAAGCGCGTAAATATTCTCATTACTCCAAGGGAGGGTGGAAGATTCAATCCGGATGATCTAAAAGTTTCTGATTCAAAGCCAAAGTTTGATCTAATTATAAGCGTAGATACACCGAATCTTGAGAGATTGGGCGAGATAGCTACACCGGCCGATCTGTTTTATGAAATTCCAGTCATTAACATTGATCATCATCCATCGAACGAAAAGTTCGGCAAACTCAACCTCGTTGAACTGGTCGCAACTTCTTCCGCCGAAATACTCTTATCACTTTTCGAATCTCTCTCGAAAGATTCTCAACTAATCGATGAAAAAGTCGCTACCTGTTTATTGACAGGATTGATTTATGATACTTCGAGTTTTCAAAATGTAAACACGACGCCGAAATCTTTAACCGTTGCCGCCCAGCTAGTAGCCGCCGGAGGGAATCAGCAAGAAATCGTAAAAAATCTTTACAAAACAAAGTCGATGGAAACCCTGAAGCTCTGGGGTTTAGTTTTGACCAAGGTCAGAGAGGATAAGACACATAAGTTTCTTTGGTCATCGGTTTCAAAAGAGGAAATCATGGCAACCGGGGCGGACGAAGGGGCGCTTTCAGGCGTAGTCGATGAACTGCTCAAGTCGGCAACCGATGTTGATTTTGCGATGCTTCTCTCCGAGAGAGAAGGTTATTTACTCGGATCCTTAAGATCGATCGCCAAAGGGATCAATGTAGCTAGCATTGCCGAATCTTTTGGTGGTGGCGGACATGAGGTTGCTGCAGCGTTTCGAACCGAGGGCGATCTAAAATCCAAAGAACAAGAGATTCTGGCAAAGATTGCAAAAATTCAAGAAAAGAACTTGGGAATCACCGGCGCAAAAACGGAAGAACCACAAGTTAAGGAAGTAGTTGAGGAAGACGTAATTACAGCAGAAAAATCGCCGCTTGAACAAATTCCTATTAAAGATGAAGGGAACAGGAAGCCAGTGGACTCGAGTGAAATTGAATCCGATGCGATCAAAGCATTGAGTTCTATCAAGGAAGAATCGCCAGTTATTGCCGAGACCAAGAAGCCAATTATCGAAGAATCGAGTCTCGTTGTGGAGCCGGGTGTGGAAAAAGAGAGTGCTAAGCCAAATGATTCTGGAGAAAGAGTCAGAACAAAGTGGTAATTGATTAATTTCCGCTTTTATGGTAAAAATTACTAGAAGTAAATTATCAAGAGGATAGACAAAATGGTTAAGAAAGAAGCAAAAGAACAAAAAGAAAAAGCAAAGAAAGCTGTAAAGGCAGGAAAAGTAGTCGTTAAGGCCAAGCCGACTGTAGAAAAAAAAGTCGCAGAAAAAGTGGCTTCAAAAGCCCAAAAAACAACCAAAAAGGCCGGTGCAGATACCGGATCGGTTGATTTTCAGGTTCAGAATTTCACTGAAAAAATACAACTGCTTTCCTCTCATCTTAAAAAACACCCACACGACTTTGACTCTCGCCGAGGTCTCTTGATAATGGTAGGCAAGAGAAGGAGATTGCTCAATTATTATAAAAAGAAAGATGTTGCAAGTTACGAAAAACTGGCTGCATCTTTGAAATTGAAAAAATAAGGTCGATCGATCGAAACTTAAAAAAGGGAATCAGGCTCAGAGCATTGGAGTACGACTGGTATTTCAGGCTTTGGGTCTGATCTAGTAAGAATATGGAAAAGAAAGAATTTGGATTTGACGTCGCAGGAACTAACTTGCGACTTAGTTCGGGTGAGCTAGCGATACAGGCGGGCGGGGCAGTTGTTGCACAAGCTGGCGGAACAATGGTTCTGGCGACGTGCGTTGTTGGCAAAGAGCCGTCGGACATGGACTATATGCCATTGACGATTGATTACGAGGAGAGATTTTATGCTACAGGAAAAATCTCTGGTTCTAGATTTATCAAGAGAGAAGGAAGACCGTCCGAACAAGCCATTCTCAATGCTAGAATGATCGACAGACCGATTAGACCTTTGTTCCCAAAGCATTTCAGACACGAAACACAGGTTGTGATCACTACACTTTCTTTTGATAAAGAAAATGACCCGGATATGCTAGCGCTACTCGCTGCGTCTACAGCAATCTGCCAATCTATGGCTCCTTTTGCTGGTCCTGTCGGCGGAGTTCGTGTTGGCCAAATTGCTGGAGAGCTAAAGATCAATCCGACTAGATCACAAATGCAGGAAAGCGATCTTGACTTGGTGGTAATCGGAACAAGAGACAGAATTCTAATGATAGAAGCCGCCTCCAAGGAAGTTAGTGAAGAAAAAATAATTGAGGCGATAGAATTTGCCAAACCCTATATTGCTCAATTTATTGATGCGCAGGAAACGTTTATCAGTCCGGATAAAATTTTAGCCGAGGACCATACCCTCGAGATTCAAACAACAGTCAAGGAGCTTATTGGCTCAAAACTGCATCAGACAATGATGGACCGAGAAAACGCTGAAAAAGAAGCTAATATCGAATTACTTCGAGATGAAGTCCTTACTACTTATGAAGGAAAGTATAAACAGGCCGACCTAGATGAAGTTTTCAATAAATTTCTTGAAAAAGAGGTTAGAGAAACGATTCTTGCCGATGGCATCAGACCAGATGGCCGAAAATTAAATGAAATTAGACCGATCAGCATAAAGGTCGGACTCTTGCCTCGTGCTCATGGTTCTGGCCTTTTCACGCGTGGTCAAACTCAGTCCCTTACAACTGCCACACTGGCATCGCCGGGCATGGAACAATTTATCGATACAATGGAGGAAGAGACGACCAAGAGATACATGCATTTTTACAACTTCCCCCCATATTCAACCGGTGAAGTTAAGCGAATGGGCTCAACCTCCAGGAGGGAAATTGGTCATGGCGCATTGGCCGAGAAGGCTCTTGTGCCTGTTCTACCCGATCGAGAAAATTTCCCCTATACAATCCGTCTTGTCAGCGAAATCTTGTCATCAAACGGTTCGTCTTCAATGGCCGCCACCTGTGGTTCTACGCTGGCTTTAATGGATGCCGGTGTTCCGATCAAGGAGCCGGTTGCAGGAATTGCGATGGGTATGGTTTCGCGCCCAAAGACGGGTACAAAAGTAGAGATCGAAGGTATCGAAGAAGACGAGAAATATCAATTTGCCGTTCTGACCGACCTCCAGGGAGTTGAAGACTTTGGTGGCGATATGGATTTCAAGGTAGCAGGAACAAAAAAGGGTATCACGGCTATTCAACTTGATGTCAAAATAGACGGTCTTTCGATGGAAATGATCAAATCGACTTTGGAAAAGGCAAAGATCGGGCGAATGGCGATCATGGAGAAAATGTTATCAGTGATTCCTTCGGTGAAGTCAGAGCTTTCGGATCTGGCTCCAAGGATAATTACCGTTAAAATTAATCCAACAAAGATCGGCGAACTTATCGGCCCGGGTGGAAAGAATATCCAGAATATTATCGCCCAAGCGGGTGGTAAAGAAGTGGTTGCTGTCGATATCGAAGATGACGGGACGGTCATGATTTCTTCAGCGGACTCACAGGCAGCCGAACTGGCCAAGAGCTTAGTTGAAGGACAGACTGTTGAAGCCGAAGTTGGAAAAATTTATGATGGCACGGTGACAAATATTCAAACCGATCGAAACTCTGGTAAAGAAATAGGTGCCATTGTTGAATTTATGCCCGGCAAAGACGGTATGGTCCATATCTCAGAAATTGCGCCAGAGAGAATCGAAAAAGTATCTGACAAAATCAAAGTTGGCGATAAGGTCAAAGTAAAAGTATTGGCTGTTGATCCCGATAGAGGAAGGGTTTCGCTCTCCATAAAGAAGGCTAAAGAACCCACTCCTATTGACAAAGACAGGTAAATAAGGTATAAATAGTTCAAGAGTTTTAGTTCTCTAGGGTTTAACATTGGATAAAGAGGCGGAGATTTTATTGGTTTGCGAGCAGGTAGCAGTTTGCAAAAACTGTCCTCTTTATAAACTGGCCAAAAATCCCGTGCCAGGATCCGGTGATGTAAACTCCGAAGTCATGTTTATCGGTGAAGGCCCTGGAGAAAAAGAAGACGCTCAAGGCGTGCCGTTTGTCGGCTCAGCAGGGAAGCTACTCGATGAAATGCTCTTGTCGATCGGTCTTGAACGCAAGGATGTTTATATAGCAAATGTTGTAAAACATCGCCCGCCGGGAAATCGTGATCCGAAGCCCGAAGAGGTAGCGGCCTGTTGGCCATATTTACAAAGGCAGATTGATATTATCGCACCGAAATTGATAGTTTGTCTTGGGCGACATTCACTGGGAAGATTTCTTCCTTCTGTCGGTCCGATCTCAACTGTCCACGGGAGATGTTTCGTCAAGTCGGGGCAGGCGTATATGGCCTTGTATCATCCGGCTGTAGGATTGTATAACGGTGGGATGAGAAAAACGCTTTTTGATGATTTTAAAAAAATAAAACTCGCACTGAATAAGATAAAAAAATAAAAAAGAAAGGTATAACTAGGTAAAAAATAAATATGATTAGTAAAAGTACTCAAAACGGTGGTTCGCAGAAAACAACTGCTTACCACGCTTCGCTCGAGGATTTTAGGAAACCTAACAATCAAGATCGAGCAAGACGTAACAATAGACCTCGTCAGAATAATTTGAACGACAGGCCCTTTAGAAATGAGAAAAATTTTAAGTCAGGTGATCAAGGGGAAAAAATGATTACCTTTAAGGGTTCTAAAACCTTAAAGATTACGCACCTTGGAGGCCTGGAAGAAGTGGGTCGCAATATGGCCATTCTCGAATTCGGCAACGATATTATCGTTGTTGATGCCGGATTCGGTTTTCCCAGCGATGATATGCTCGGCGTTGACTATGTCATCCCCGATGTTTCGTATCTTCAAGAGAACAGATCGAGGATAAGAGGTATTGTTCTAACTCACGGACATATGGATCATATAGGAGCGATTCCTTATATTCTTGAGAAGATAGGCAATCCGACTATTTACGGTACCAATCTATCAATAGGAATTTTAAAAGAGAAATTAGAGGAATTTGGTTTGAATGGAAGGGCCCGCACCATAGTAGTGAATCCGGAGAAAGATGTTTTAACCCTGGGTTCGTTTAAAGTAAGTTTTTTCAGAGTAAATCACAACATTCCAGATACAGTTGGTCTTGTCATTGACACACCCGTTGGTAAAGTCGTTCATACTGCGGACTTCAAGTTTGATCTGACACCAATCAATGAGCCGGTGATAGATCTAGGAAAGATTGCAGAAATCGGTAAAAGCGGAGTTTTGTCTTTATTGATGGACTCAACTGGTGCAAGAAATTCCGGTTACGCTATTTCGGAGAGTGAGATAAAAGATAATTTAACCGATCTTTTTGCTAAAACGCAGGGTAGGATCTTTATCTCGTCCTTCTCGACTTTGATCTCGAGAATACAGCAAATTGTAGATGTAACCGCCTCGTTAAATAGGAAACTGACAATCACCGGAAGATCAATGCTAGCGACCGTCGAGGTAGCCGGCAAACTCGGGTACTTGAAGGTTCCGGCAGATCTTATCGTTACTCCGCAAGTAGGTGCAAAATTACCAGACGATAAAATAGCAATTTTATCAACAGGTACACAAGGCGAAGATGCTTCTGCTCTCACAAAAATGAGCCGCGGAGAGCATAAGTTCTTCAAGATTAGAAAGGGCGATACTGTTATTCTCTCGAGCTCTATTATTCCTGGAAATGAAGCTAAAGTGGTTGAGGTGTATGATAACCTGCTTAAAGCAGGGGCGAAAGTAGTTGACTACAAACAGATGGACATACACACATCTGGTCATGCTCATCAGGAAGAGCTTAAGACGATGCTTCGCCTGCTTAACCCCAAATATTTCATCCCAGTACACGGTAATCGTTATATGCGTCAAGCAAATGCAGATCTTGCTAAGGCGATGGATTACGAGGAGGATAAGCTCTTAGTTGTTGATAACGGTGAGATCATTGAGTTTACCGAGTCCAAATGCGAAATACTCAAAACCCAGATACCAACTTCTTATGTTTTGGTGGACGGTCTCGGCGTCGGCGATGTTGGAAATATTGTTCTACGCGACAGACAGGCGATGGCGGAGGGCGGGATTTTCTGCGTTATTTTAACCGTCGATCGTCACACTTCTGAAATCGTTACTAGCCCTGATATCATCTCGCGCGGTTTTGTTTATATGAGAGCCGCGGAAAGCTTGATCCATCGTGCCAGGGGGGAAATCAGAAATATATTTAAAAGACACACGATGCAGGGCAAGCCAGCCGATTGGTCTTATATGAAAACTACTCTTCGAGAGGAGATGGGCGAATTCCTCTTCAAAGAAACGAAGCGAAGACCCATGGTCATACCTGTGATCATCGAAGTCTAGTCTGCCCGAGATGGCTTGCCCCGCAGTTTGCGCTCCACGCAATAACGGGACGTAGTCCGTTTTGCTGGAAGTAATACTGCCGGGGTGATTCCGGTTATTATCGAGGTCTAAAGTCAATTTCTTTTGTTCTGTTAGCGGAGCCAGGTAGTAGAAATTTGATCGATTTCGCTTTTATTTTTTGTTGACATGATGCCACTTTAGGTTAAATGTATTATAATGATATTAAGGTGAGTGAAAAGAAATCGAAAGAAAAAATAATCAAATTTTCACTACCCGGGAGGGCCAATTGGCAAAGAGAGGCAGAAAGCCTAAAAACCCGTCTGTTTTTGAATCGGTCGATCCAAAGGTAGCAAAGGAAGTTACTGGTGTAATTTTCGGAACAATTGCGATTATTTTGATATTGGCCGAGTTTGGTGGCGCGGGTAAATTTGGTCAAAACCTTTTTGGTTTTCTTGCCAATTTATTTGGAATTGTTGCCTATATTTTTACTCTGTGGCTGGCTTTTTTGTCAGTTTATCTTATAAATCCCGGTCTTTTGCCAAGAAGTAAATACATTCTCTGGGGTGTGATGATCTTTATGGTTTTGATTGCCGGATTTGTTGCTCCATTTGGATCTAGCGGAGGAGCAATTGGCGCTTCGATTTATAGTGCTTTCCAGGGATTGCTTGGTGATATTGCAACAGAAATTATTTTATTTGTATTCTCGGTTATTTCATTAGCGTTAGCTTTTAATTTTTCCCTCTCGGATGTAGTTAAGAAAGTGAACCTGGCTAGCGGATCACTCGACTTCAATAGAGAAGGTAAGGTGCCACTTTTTAACGCTGTTCGAAGAAGGATTGGTATGGATCGTGGAAACAGAAAAGAAGTAACGACGGCGCCTGTGATGACCACGCCGGATGGGGCGTGGCAGTTCCCGACTGTTGAACTTCTTGAAGAGTCTTCGGGGAAAGCTCAGCCGGGAAATGTATCAAAGAATTTGGAAATTTTAACCAAGACACTTTCAGATTTTGGAGTTGAAGTAACCGGCGGATCTGTCAATGTCGGCCCGACTGTTACTCAATATGAACTCAAGCCATCCGAAGGCGTAAAACTCAATAATATCAAAGCCAGGGCGGATGATCTGGCTCTAGCATTGGCCGCTCACCCCGTCCGCGTAGAGGCACCTATTCCCGGAAAGGCAGCAGTTGGCGTCGAGGTGCCAAATAAACAAGTCGAAAGAGTAACTCTTCGACAGGTTATAGATAGTGATTCGTTTTCAAAAAGAGGTAGCAATCTTGCAATTCCACTCGGCCTGGACGTTGCCGGAAAAGTGATTATGGCCGATCTCAAATCGATGCCCCATCTGCTGGTTGCCGGTGCGACCGGCTCCGGAAAATCTGTTGGTCTCAACTCCATCATTCTCAGTCTGCTTTATCAAAATTCACCACGCGATTTGAGAATTTTGCTCATTGACCCCAAGAGGGTGGAATTCACGATGTATAACGGAATTCCCCATCTTCTTACTCCCGTAGTTTGCGAAGTAGACAAAACTGTTAACTTGTTGCGCTGGGCAATTTCGGAAATGGAGAGGAGATTCAAATTGTTTGAAAAAGTCGGCTCGAGAGATATCTCTTCATATAATGAGAAAGTCGGCAAGGGAATGAATGATGACGATGGTACTTCTCATCAGAAACTATCCTATATTGTTATTGTCATTGACGAACTTGCTGATCTGATGGCGCAGGCTTCAAATGAAGTTGAGGCGGCGATTGTACGCTTGGCTCAGCTTGCTCGAGCTACTGGCATGCATCTTGTCGTAGCGACACAGAGACCGAGTGTCGATGTTATCACCGGCCTAATCAAGGCAAATATTACCTCGAGGATCGCTTTTGCGGTAGCGAGCCAGATCGATTCGAGAACGATTATCGATCAGTCAGGTGCGGAGAAATTGCTCGGTAATGGCGACCTGCTGTTCCTTGGCGGTGAATTTACAAAGCCAAAACGTGTTCAGGGCGCCTACGTTTCGGAAAAAGATGTTAAGAGCGTAACTGACTTTTTGAAATCAGAGGGTATGGCAATTTATGACAACTCAATCACCGAATATCGTGAAGTCGCCGGAATCAAGAGTAATAGAAGAGGTGGAGGTGGTTTCGGCGGCGGAAGCAGCGGTGATGAATTGCTCCAAGAAGCGAAACAATTAGTTGTTGAATCGGGTACTGCTTCAGCATCTTTTTTGCAGAGAAGAATGAAAGTTGGTTATGCCCGCGCGGCCCGATTACTGGATCTGATGGAAGAAGAGGGAGTCGTCGGTCCAAGCAACGGTGCGAAACCTCGAGATATTTTAGTTGATTCGATCGAGAATTATGATTCTTCTGAAGAAAATGAGGGCAGGGACGGGTTTTAGTCCCTTGTCAAAGGTGGTTGCAAAAGGTACTTTAGAATCGTTTTAAAATAATGGTTTTTCCATGTCTTTTAAGAGACGCAAAATACGTACCGGTCAAACATTGGGTGGTTTGATACGAAACCATCGTAGAAAAAACAAGGTCACTCTAGAGCAGGCGGAAGAGGGCACAAAGATTCGCCTTAAATATCTCAAGGCAATCGAAGAAGATGATTGGGGAATTTTCTCCAGTCGAGTATATGCTCTCGGCTTTGTCAGGAGATATTGTGATTTTTTGGGTTTGCCAGGAAGAGACATTATCGAAGAATATAGCAATGAGTTCACTAGAATTTCTAACCCTATAGTAAAAATCAAACCGCGAAACAAGCTTGAGGGTTTCACGCTTACACCTAGAGTAATTTTTTCGGTCGTTGCGGCAATCGCTTTGATTTTCGTAGTTTCATTCATTGGTTTCTCGGTGAATAATTTATCGAAACCACCCTATATTGATATTATCTCGCCGCTTGAGGAAAGAATTTTTCAAAAAGATATTGCCATCGAGGGAAAGACCTTGGATACGGCAACTATTGAAATAAATGGCCGCACAATCTCAGTAGATGAAAAGGGTTATTTCAATCAAAAAGTTGAGCTTCAAGAGGGACTCAATATTTTTGAGATCAAGGCGCGCAGTCGCTTGGGCAAAGAATCAAATAAGATGTTAAAATTATATTTCGAGAATAAATAGGAGGATGAATGGCAAGAAAGGCGAAACGACAAGCAGACGAATTTCCAAAAGAGACACTGGGAGATAGTAAGAGGCGAGCGCTCGAGGCCGCAATATCCGTTATCGAAAAACAATTCGGGACCGGTTCGATTATGAAAATGGGTCAGTCCAAACATCTCGATGTGTCATCAATTCCAACAGGTTCTATTTCGCTTGATCTAGCACTCGGGATTGGTGGTGTACCACGGGGTAGGATTATCGAGATATTTGGACCTGAAGCTTCGGGAAAAACCTCCTTGGCATTATCAATTGTCGCCCAGGCTCAGAAAAAGGGCGGACTTTGTGCCTTTGTTGACGCAGAACACGCTTTTGACCCTGACTATGCAAGAAAAATAGGCGTTGATGTAGATAATCTGCTCATCTCACAGCCGGATACAGGAGAGCAGGCACTTGAAATTACCGAAACACTTATTAGGTCAAACGCACTCGATGTTGTTGTGGTCGACTCGGTGGCCGCTCTTGTTCCACGGGCCGAGATTGAGGGAGAAATGGGCGATTCGATGATGGGTGTTCACGCGCGCTTGATGAGTCAGGCCTTAAGAAAGATAACCGGAGCTGTCTCCAAGTCCAAAGCGGCTGTAATTTTTATCAATCAAATCAGAATGAAGATCGGTATAATGTTTGGCAATCCGGAAACAACAACTGGCGGAATGGCGCTTAAATTCTATTCGTCCGTTCGTCTGGATGTCCGCAGGATCGAACAACTCAAACGTGGAGACGAGATCATCGGAAATAGGGTCAGAGTTAAGGTTGTCAAAAACAAAGTAGCCCCGCCATTTAGAGTGGCGGAATTCGAAATGATGTACGGAGAGGGCGTCAATCTCTCCGGTGAGGCGATTGATTTGGGAGTGAAATTTGGCCTGATCAACAAATCTGGTGCGTGGCTGACTTTGGCCGATCCCAAATTGCTTGGCGAAGAGAGTGACAAGATCGGACAGGGTCGCGACAGTGCTCGGGCATTTCTTGATAAAAATCCGAAGTTACTAGATAAAATCATAAATGAGATACACAAAAGGGCTATTCAAGACAAAGCGACCGAAGAGGCCGGCGACTGAAACTGCCCTCTGGTATTTGGGGCGACGAGATAGATCGAAAAGTGAGCTAAACTCGAAACTCCTCTTTAGGGGTTACGAGGAGAGCGAGGCTCACGAAGCTATTGAGAAATTGGTGAGATTGGGCCTGCTTAATGATCTCAATTTCGCCAAGAATTATGTTCGCTCAAGTATGCTAGGGAGATCTAAGGGTCAGAGAAGAATAGTTCTAGAGCTTAAACGTAAAGGTATTAGCGATGACGATATCAACGAGGCATTTGATCTTATCTGGCCGGAAGATGAATCGCAGATGATAACTAAAGAGGCGATTAGAGTAATCAACAAGAACAAACTACAGACAAGGGAAAAAATATATCATCGCTCCATTGCATATCTGCTAAGGCGCGGTTTTTCTTATGATAAGGCGAAAAAGGCGGTGCAAGAAAATATGGACTAGGATCGTTTTATCTGTTAGGATGGACCCATGATTGCAAAACTTTTCGGACAAAAACACAAAGAGAGAAAAACCAAGATAGTTTGCACTATCGGCCCATCTTCTTCGTCTGACAAGACGCTCAAGAAGATGATAGAGCAGGGAATGGACTTTGCCAGATTCAACTTCTCGCACGGAAGCGTTGCAGAGTTTGAATCGTGGGCGAAAATAATTAGGCAATCAGCCAAAAAACAGAAGAAGAAAGTTGAGATAATTCAGGATTTACAAGGTCCAAGGGTAAGAGTTAGTAAACTGAAGCACGAGGGCAGGCATGTGCACCCGGGCGACAAGGTCGTATTGGTTTTTGGCCAGGAGGTAGGGCACCCGAGAGAAATTCCGATAAAAAGTGATATCGAGATCAGTTTCAAAAAGGGCGACACCATCTTGATGGATAAGGGCTTGATCGAGCTCGAGATCAAAAAAGTTGAGAACGGAAGGATCACGTGCAAGGCGCTAACCGGGGGGATGATTTTTTCGGGTAAGGGCTTGAACCTTCCTAGCGCTAATAATACCGGAGAGTCCTTCACTGCCAAGGACTTAAGCGACCTTGAAGCAGGACTCAAGATGGGTGTTGATTATGTGGCTTTGTCATTTGTCGAAAAAAAGGAAGATATTTTATTTATTCGTGAAAAAATTGGTGATAGAGTAAAGATTATTTCTAAAATTGAGAGACCTCAGGCAATTCACAATTACGGCGAGATTTTAGAGGTTTCGGATGCAGTAATGATCGCCCGGGGCGATCTGGGAATTGAAGTTCCTTTTTGGAAACTGCCAGCCATTCAAAAAAGAGCTATCAGGCGCGCCAAAAACCACGGGCTACCCACAATCGTAGCGACAGACATGATGGCTTCGATGATCATTTCTCAAAGACCGACTCGGGCGGAGATTATGGATGTAGCCAATGCTGTTCTGGACGGCGCCAGTGCAACGATGCTATCTGACGAGACGGCTGTCGGCAAATACCCTGTCGAAACATTGGTTGCTATGCGCAAAATTATCGAAGAGATCGAAGATTTCAAAAAGTCGCACGAATTAAATAGTTTGCTTTAGTTTTTTATCATTAGAAGACATAACAGGTTGAAAAACCTGTCTTTTTTGTTAACATTCAAGCTACAACACCCATGAGGGAGGGCTGTCGATGTCAGCACAGGGAAGGCGTAAGTCGCAGCGCGAATCTACGGGTCGTCAGATCCCGGATCACATGAAGGAACTGCTCGAGCAGGACAAGAAGAAGGCTGGCAAGAAGGGCAACGGCAACGGGGGAGGCAACGGCCATAGCAAGCCGCACGGGCGGCGAGGTGGCCATCGGCATGGGCAGTCAGGTTAAGGAGTTCGCTCCTTGACTTTTGAGTCCGGATGTGGTATAGTTCCAGGTTCGTAAGTTGTACCTTTACACCAATGCTCGCAGCATACACCGAAGAAGGAGATGAGCAAAGTGTTGAAAGTCCTCGATGTGCTGTTGTGGGTTGGCATGGTGGGTGTGCCTTTGGTATACCTGCTGGCTAACCGTCGCCGGATCGGGCCGTGGCTCCGGGCGCAGAACGCGGCCTGGATGTCGAGGCCTCGTCGCGAGCGTCGCGGTGTCGTAATCCTGGTGTTGGTGGTTTTCGGCTACTTCGCCGTTATCACCATTGCGCAGGATGCCTCTGCCCGCCGAGCGATCGAGAGGATCGGCGACGTGCAGGCCTACTGGGACGGCCTGCGCGGCGGCATGTCGGGCGTAGGTGCTGAAGCCTACTCTCGGTATGTCGTGAAGGTCCAAGAGATCGACATACGCTACCACACGTTGGTGGCGAACGGAGATCTCAAGGAGCTTCCGGCGGTCGTCACGATGACGCCGGAGCAGTATCTCGAGCGTCATCCCGAGTTCGTTCGCACCGCGGAAGAGGAGGCGCGCTGGGACCCGTGCTTTCGGGCACAGGTGACCGGCGAGCCAATCCCCGAGGATCACCTCAAGTCGGCCATGTAGTCGTAACCGGCTCGTGGGGCCGGAACTCACTGAAGGGATGTGGTATCATGCCCGATGTCGAAGTCGACCTGTCCGACCTCTGCCAAAAGTGTCTGCGTGACGGTCGGTGTGATGAACACACCGCCGACGCTCAGCGCAAGGCGCAGCGCACTGCTGCGTCTCGTCGCAAGAAAGCGGCGAAGCTCGCACAGAGCGAGGGCAACGGCAAGCACGCGCCGGCGACCAGCCGGCGCAGTCCGAAGGCGAGAGCCAACGGGCACAAGTAGAGTAGCGCAAGGGGAGTCGTTTGCAGGGGCTGGTCGGTGGCGCATCGCGTCGCCTTCCAGCCCCTCTTCATTTCCAAAACCGAACAAGGGGGAGGAAGGAGGAAAGCTCATGGCTGTTATGGAAGCGAAGGACGTCATGCGGGTTCTCCCGCAGCGTCATCCCTATCTGATGGTCGATCGAGTCCTCGAGCTCGAAGTCGAGGGCGAGATCGGCGAGTGGCGTGTCGTGGCACTCAAGAACGCTAGTGCCGATGCGCCCTGGGCCGGCGGTCACTTTCCCGGGGATCCGATTATGCCCGGGACGGTAGTCGAGGAAGCGATGGCGCAAGCCGGTGCTGTTCTCCTCTCATACTTGCCGAGCTCTGAGGGCAAGATCGCCTTCAACGCGGGTTGGGAGGAGGTTCGTCACCGCGGCCAGGTTCGCCCCGGCGATCAGCTCATCATCGAAGCCTGCGAGCTTCGCATGAAGGGTGATCTGGGCAAGGGCAAGGTCCGGGCGCTGGTCGGTGACTCGGTTGTCTCGGAAGGTGTGCTGAAGTTCGGCCGCCTTCTGCGCGAGTAGTACTCGGTGCCCGGAGATCCGCATGGATCTCCGGGCACTAGTTGTTTTTATGCTAGAAAAAGAGTGTAGTTTTTGCTAAAGTAACGGGAGTAAATCTTGAAAATTTTTGGAGA
>Ga0172375_10002240_pt1 | contig 30337 bp, 29 predicted proteins | sample LakKiv1m_FD_114537 | JGI IMG/M metagenome (GOLD analysis project Ga0172375, IMG submission 114537) | Freshwater microbial communities from Kabuno Bay, South-Kivu, Congo - kab_092012_11.1m | ecosystem: Environmental > Aquatic > Freshwater > Lake | place: Democratic Republic of the Congo... | reverse complement strand
GGCTCCGAGAAGGCGAAGGTGCGCCTCGAGTTCCTCACCGATCCCGCCTCGCCGACCAAGCGCGCAAAATACATCGACGTGACCGCCATCACCCCCACGCCGCTCGGCGAAGGCAAGACGACCACGACGGTCGGACTCGCCCAGGGCCTCGGCTTCATCGGCAAGAAGGCGATCGCCAACATCCGCCAGCCTTCCATGGGACCGACCTTCGGCATCAAGGGCGGCGCGGCGGGCGGCGGCTACAGCCAGATCGTGCCGATGGCCGATTTCAACCTCCACCTCACCGGCGACATCCACGCGGTGTCGGCGGCGCACAACCTCTGCGCCGCGGCTCTCGACGCCAGGATGTACCATGAAAGCCGCTGGTCGGACGCCTACTTTGAAAAACTTGGCCTCAAGAAGCTCAACATCGATCCCTACGCGGTGCTTTGGCGCCGCGTTCTGGACATGAACGACAGGACGCTCAGGAAGACGATGCTCGGCATGGGCGGGATGGAAAACGGCCCGCTGCGCGAAGCTGGTTTCGACATTTCCGTCGCCAGCGAAGTCATGGCCATCCTCGCTCTCTCCACCAGCCTCGACGACTTGAGGAAGAGGCTTGGCAAGATCGTTCTCGCCCTCGACAAATCCGGCAAGGCGGTGACGACCGAGGATCTCAAGGTGGCGGGAGCCATGACCATCCTCATGAAGGACGCTCTCAAGCCGAACGTCCTCCAGACGCTGGAAGAGCAGCTTTCCTTCGTCCACGCCGGTCCCTTCGCGAACATCGCCCACGGCAACTCTTCCATCGTGGCCGACAAGATCGCCACAAGGATCGCCGACTATGTCGTCACCGAATCAGGCTTCGGCTCCGACATGGGCTTCGAGAAATTCATGTACATCAAGTGCAGGGCATCGGGCATCATGCCCGACGCCGTCGTCCTCGTGGCGACCGTCCGCGCTCTCAAAATGCACGGCGGCGGCCCAAAAGTCACTCCCGGCAAGCCCTTATCGACCGCCTACACCCAGGAAAATCTCGACCTTCTCCGAAAAGGAGTGGCGAACCTCGAGGCGCACCTCGCCATCATCAAGAAATTCGGCCTTCCGGCTGTCGTCGCGATCAACTCCTTCCCCACGGACACGGCGGCCGAGCACGAGCTCGTCAGGGAAGCCGCCCTCAAGGCGGGGGCTTTTGACGCAGTCGTCGCAAAGAACTGGGCGCTCGGAGGCGAAGGAGCCGCCGATCTCGCCCGCGCCGTCGACAGGGCCGCTTCCGCTCCCTCCCAGGCGAAGCTTCTCTATCCTCTCGAGATGTCCATCAAGGAAAAGATCGAGACCATAGCGCGCGAAGTCTATGGCGCTGGTTCGATCACCTACACCGAGGAAGCCAACGACGCCATCGAGAAGTTCACTTCCCTCGGCTATGCCAACCTGCCCATCTGCATGGCCAAGACCCAGTACTCCCTCTCCCACGATCCCGCGGTTAAGGGAGCCCCGAAAGGCTATTCCTTCCCCGTAAAGGATCTCAGGCTCGCCGCCGGCGCGGGATTCATCTATCCTCTCACCGGCGAGATAAGCACGATGCCGGGCTTGCCCTCGGTTCCCGCCTACATGGGAATGGACATCGACACGACGACCGGCATGATCACGGGGCTTTCCTGATCCGGTTCCCTCACTGATTTATTGAAGTAATCCGAAAAGGCGGCCATCGACGATGGCCGCCTTTTCTATCTGTTCTATGGTCAAGGAAGGTGAAAAGAGCGCTACCTGGCCCTTTCTCTCCAAAGCGTTTCCGCGCGCGGAGCCCAGGCTCCGGCCGCGGCTCGGCATTTATCCGCGAGCGTTCCTACCGCTTCGGGGATCGGCCTTTGCGTGGAATAGGCTTTTGAATTTTCCACGATGCGGACGAGAGCATCCGGATTGTCCAAAAGAGGGCAAGGCCGAAGATGGTTGTTATTGAATGGCTGGGCTTCCGAGTATGCCTTAAAGATGGGCGATTTCAAGGCGTCAAGAAGTGACGTGTCGTGGATATTCACGTTCGCGTAGTGGATGAAAGCGCAAGGTTCCACATCGCCCGAGGCGTTGATATGGAGGTAGCGGCGACCCCCGGCGATACAGCCCTCGGTGAATTCGCCATCATTCCAAAAATCGAGGAGGAATATCGGTTTCGTATTCCGGAACTCCCTCACTCGCCTGAACATGTATTCCCTCTCATCGGGGCTCGCGAGAAAATCGAGTCTGGCATTCCTTCCCAGCGGCATATAGGTGAAATACCAGCCGAACCTGCAGCCTTTTTCCACGAGAAAATCCACATACTCGGAAGAGCCGACCACTTCAGTGTTGTAATGATGGTAGCAGGTGGAAAAACCGAAGGGCACGCCGTGGCTCTTGAGCAGGTCCATCGCGGTAACGATGGCGCGGAAGCTTCCCTTTCCCCTGCGCATGTCCGTCTCCGTTTCGAACCCCTCGATGCTCATGGCAAGGGCCAGATTCCCGACGCGGCGGGAATCCTCGGCGAATTGCTCGTCGACGAGCGTTCCGTTGGAGAAGGCGAGGAAGACGCAATCGGAATGTTTCTCGGCGAGGGAGAAAATATCGGCCTTTCTCATCAAAGGCTCACCGCCCGAAAAAATGTACAGATAAATGCCCAAGGCCTTTCCTTCCCCGATGATGCGGTCCAATTGCCCCAGTTCCATGGAGGCTGTGCTCGCGTAATCTGCCGCCCAGCAGCCTTCGCATCTGAGATTGCACGCTTCGGTGGGATCCATGAGGATCGCCCAGGGAATATTGCAGCCTTCCCTTTTCTGAACCTTCAATCGCTCGACGATTGAAAAAAATCCCGCGTTGAGCATGAGATTCGTCAGGAATTTTTTCTGGAAAACGGGATCGATTTCGCGCAAGGCCGAGAAAATCATGCGGTTCCAGTTATTGCCTTCGTCCGACGCGATTTTTTCGATGGAGGCGAGCAGGGGCGCGTGCAGACCCGAGCGATCGAGACGTCCTGCCCGGCGCACGAGTGCCGGAAAGTTTTTCCTGGGATTTTCGCGCACACGGGCAAGCTCGCGAAGGACGATTGCCGAAGCTATTCTTCGTTTCATCGACATTATCATGCCTCCTTGGAGGATGATGGCTCGATCGAGGCGCGCGGCGATGACTGCGCTCGCTTTTAGCGTCCCGATGGGTCAAAGCGGTGATTCCCGGAAGCGACGAGCGCTCGAGATATTCCAGGAACGCGCGGGGACCAGAATCACTATGCGCGGCGCTTTTTATGTTGTCAATGTTTTGACTTACCCTGAGTCTCGTCTTCCGCGCGGTTTTCCTTAAACGACCCCCATGTTCGTGCGCTCGATCTGACCCAGCTCGAAAGCCTGCTCCGCGATGGTTCTGTCCTTGTCGCTTATCAGCGTCTTGACGACATCCCCGATGGAGATGATACCCAAAAGCTTGCCATCCCGCATTACCGGGATGTGGCGGAATTTGCGCTCCGTCATGATCTGCATGCATTCGCCGAGCGACGCGTCGGGGCTGACGGAAAGCGGCGCGGTCGTCATCAGTTCGCCGACCCGGGAGGTTTCGCAGCTGCGCCCCTTTACGACGATTTTTCGCGCCAAATCGCGTTCGGAGAAGATGCCCGACACCAAGCCATCCTTGTCGGTGACGAGAACGGCGCCGATATTTTTCTCGGCCATCAGCACGAGAGCTTGGATCACCATAGCTTCCGCATCGATAGTAACCACGTCGGTACCCTTTGTCGCGAGAATGTCACCTGCTGTCTTCATGCCTCTCCCTCCTTATTTCGTCGCCCTATCCGGCGAGTCGTTTATTGATTGCGGCCGCCGCCCTTCTTCCCTCGCCCATGGCGAGGATGACCGTAGCCGCTCCGAGCACTATATCGCCTCCCGCGTAGACGCCTTCGATGGAAGTCTTGCCGTTTTCGTCGACGATGATCCGGCCATGGGGGTCAACCTCGAGCCCCGCCGTAGTCCGCGGAATGAGCGGACTCGAGGAATTCCCTATGGCCACGATGACGGCGTCGACGGGCAACCTGGCCTCGCTTCCGGCTATTCGCAGGGGGCGGCGCCTTCCCGACGCGTCGGGCTCACCCAATTCGAAGCGTTCCGTTTCCACGCCCACGACTCGGCCTTTCTCGTCCCCCAGAACCCTGGATGCGTTCTCCAGGAAACGAAACTCGACCCCCTCTTCCTCGGCGTGGGTCACTTCCTCCACTCTTGCGGGCATTTCCTTTCGGGTGCGCCGGTAGAGCACATAAACCTTTTCCGCGCCAAGTCTGAGAGCGGTTCTCGCGGCATCCATGGCCACATTGCCTCCACCGAGTACCGCGACGGTCTTGGCCTCGTAGATGGATGTGGCCGCTTCTCCTTTGGCGTAGGCTTTCATCAGGTTGGATCGCGTGAGGTATTCATTGGCGGAAAATACCCCGACCAGGTTTTCGCCAGGAATGTCCATGAAGGTGGGCAAACCCGCTCCGGAACCGATGAATGCCGCATCGAAGCCATCTATCTTCATGAGATCCGCCAGGCTCCGCGATCGGCCGATGAGAAAATTCGTCCGAATTTCCACGCCCATGGCCTCAAGCCTGGCCAATTCGTCATCGACGATCGCTTTAGGCAGACGGAATTCGGGAATCCCGTAGAGAAGGACACCGCCGGGGCGGTGGAAAGCCTCAAAAAGCGTCACCGAGTGGCCGGCTTTCCGAAGATCGGCCGCCGCGCTCACCCCGGCGGGGCCGGAACCGATGACGGCGACTTTCTTTCCGGTGGGAGGCGCCATCGGCGGCGCGACGTTTTCACCCTCGGCGCGCTCCAGGTCGGCCGCAAACCGTTCCACGCGTCCGATGGAAACGGCTTTCTCCACTGATTTTAGGCTTTTACCCAGGGTGCAGGGCGCCTGGCATTGGGTTTCCTGGGGGCAGACGCGGCCACAGACGGCGGGAAGGAGGCTGGCCTCGCGAATGACTCCGAGGGCAGCGGCGAAGTCTCCTGTGGAGGCATTTTTGAGGAAACGGGGAATATCGATGCCGACGGGGCAGCCTTTGACGCAGGGAGCGTTGGCGCAGCCCAGGCAGCGGAGGGCTTCCACCTGGGCTTGTTCGGCCGAATAACCCAGGGCGACTTCGTTCATATTGCCGATGCGCTCGCGAGGATCCTGCACGGGCATTTCCTGCGGGGGGATGGTGAGCCTCTCTCTTGGGGAAAGACCTTTGCCCGCGAGGGTGACAAGAACGGCAGCGGCATCTGATCTGAGCTTCGCTGGATCTGATCGCATTTTATTTTGCCTCCCCGGGAATGCCCAGTTGGATGTGGCACTGATGATGGGCTTCTTTTTCCTGCGTTTTGTACGAGCCAAGGCGCAGCATCATGTTGTCGAAATCGACGAGATGGCCATCGAATTCAGGGCCGTCGACGCAGACGAACTTGGTTTTTCCCCCGACGCTGACACGGCAGCCGCCGCACATTCCGGTACCATCGATCATTATCGTATTGAGGGAAACGACGGTAGGCACTTTGAAGGGGCGGGTGGTCTCGGCGCAGAACTTCATCATTATGGGAGGGCCAATAACAACGACGAGATCGGGCGGGATAGGGCTTTCGCAGGCCTCTTTTAAGGGTTGAGTCACGAGGGCTTTCCTTCCATAACTGCCGTCGTCCGTCACGACCGATACATCGGCGGTGATCCGACGCATCTCCTCTTCCATGATGATCAATTCTTTTGACCGTGCCCCAATGATGACGGACACCTCATTTCCTGCGTCCTTCATGGCTTTGGCTATGGGGTGCAGCGGGGCGACTCCGATCCCTCCGCCAACGCAGCACACTTTTCCGAATTTCTCGATGTGGGTTGGCCTTCCAAGAGGACCGAGCACATTGGCTATCGAGTCGCCTTCGCCCATCGCGGCGAGACGGTGCGTCGTTTCGCCCACGGTCTGAAAAACGATCGTAACCAGGCCCGATGAGGAGTCGGCGTCGGCAATGGTGAGGGGCACTCTTTCCCCAAATTTGCTATTTAACTGTATTATAATGAATTGTCCTGCTTTTCTCTCGCTGGCGATATGGGACGCAAGGAAGCTCATCCTAAATACTTCTTCCGAAAGTCGTTTTTTCTGCACGATACGATTCACGATCACCTCCGAAATGAACGCTGACACCAGCAAAGAATAGAGGCAAAAATCGCTTTTCGCAAGAGAAAATACCATTTTTTTAATATTACGATTTACATATATCTATAATGGCTTATACTATGCGAGAACCACCCGCTCCCGCGGGATCATTTAGGGAGGCCCGATGAGTACTTTTAAAGCGAAAGCGCTCAGTTTCCTTTCATTATGGGGAGTATGGCTCATCCTCACATCGCCATGGAGCAAGGAGGAAGCGATCGCAGGAGCCCTGATCGCTGGACTGATAAGCTTCCTGCCGTTTTTTCCGACTTCGCCTCTGGGCGATCTCAAGCTCAATCCACGAGCTCTTGGCTATATCGTGATGTACGCCTTCGTCTTCCTCAAGGCGCTGGTGCTTTCGAATATCGATGTGGCATACAGGGTTCTGAGCCCCAGCCTTCCTATCGACCCTGGCATCGTCAAGGTGAGGACGAGGCTGAAAACTCCTCTCGGAAGGCTTCTCCTCGCGAATTCCATAACCCTTACCCCCGGCACGATCACGGTAGAGATGAAAGGCGAAGACATCTACATACACTGGATAAAAGTCGCCACCACCGATCCCGAGGGCGCGACGGAAGCTATCGTTGGCGGTTTCGAGAAATACCTGGAGGTGATCTGTGGCTAACTCAGTATTCATCCTCGCTTCTATCGTAGCGATTCTCGGGCTTGTCTTGGTGGCACTGCGGTTCGCCAAGGGGCCAGGGGCGATCGACAGAATCGTCGCCTTGGATGCCATGACGATCATCATGACGTCGCTGATTGTCGCTTTCGCCCTGTTCGCGGGAAGGCGGATATACGTGGATGTCGGCCTGGTCTATGGCCTGGTGAGCTTCGCCGGCGTCGTAGCCCTCGCGCGCTACTTGGAAGGAGGACTCTGATGGGTGCGATCATTGGCGCTTTCGTAAGCTTGCTGGGCGCTTGTTTCTTCCTTTTTTCCGGCATCGGGCTTCTGCGCATGCCCGACGCTTTCAATCGGATGCAGGCGGGCACCAAGGCGACGACGTTGGGTTCAATTCTTTTCCTTGTGGGCATCGGCATCATGCAGCCGGCCTATCTCGGCCGAACCCTCATACTGGCGGCTTTTATAGCCCTGACGAATCCCGTGAGTTCCAACGCGCTCGCGAGAGCGGCCCATGCCTACAGGAAGCGCCTTGGCGCCAAGCTTACCTGCGATGCCTTGGCGCAAGATCAGGAGGCCAGTCATGATCGTTGATCTCGCGATAGCGGCGCTCGGTCTTTTCATGGCTGGCGCGGGTATTGGAGCGATCAAGACAAAAAGCATCCTCGTCTCGATTATCCTCTCCGGTGGGGTAAGCTTGGCCGCGAGCGTCGTGTTTCTTCTCATGGGCGCCCCCGATGTGGCCATGACAGAAGCCGCCATCGGTTCGGCGCTCACGACGGTTGTCTTCCTCTATGCGCTTGCCCGCTCGAGGCAAGCGGATAGCGAAACCTCCGATATGCCGATAGATAACCCCGCAAAAGATTCGACCATTCCCCCCGTCGATTCATCCCTTGGACAAACCGAGACAGGAGCCGCGTCATGATGCGAAAAATTCTTGTCGCCCTTGCCCTCGCGGGATTCGCCTGGGCCTTTCTCCCCCTGGTTTTCGAGGCGGGTGTCATCGGGGAGCCGGGCCAACTGGCTTCCTCCTACCTCGAAAATTCCCCTAAGGATTTTGCCGCGGCGAACGTCGTCACCGCCATTGTCGTCAGCTACCGCGGATTCGATACGCTCGGCGAAGTTGCCGTGCTCTTCGCCGCCACGGCGGGTGTCGGCAGCCTTCTCACGAAAAAACGGCTGGGAATTGCCGGGGAAAAAATTCCCATGCAAAACGCGACGGAAGTACTGCGAACAGCGACGAGGCTTTTGACCGGCCTGCTCATAATGTTTGGCGCCTATATCTTCATGCATGGCCACCTGACGCCAGGCGGCGGCTTCCAAGGAGGAGTCGTGATCGCGACCGCCGTGCTCCTGAGCTTGCTTTCCTCCCCGGAATCCCATGTCGCGCATGGGCTTATGACAGCCGTGGAATCCCTCTCCGGCGCTTCCTATGTGGGCCTGGGCCTTCTCGGCGCCTTTCTCGCCTGGGGTTTTCTCGATCCGCGGGCACTGCCCCTCGGCCGGATAGGCGCGCTGTTGAGCGCCGGCGCAATTCCCTTCATCTACTCGGCTATCGGCCTCAAGGTTGGCGCCGAGCTCTCCGGAATCCTCGAAGCGCTGAAAGGAGATCGGGAATGAACATCGCGCAATTCATCGGCTCCATCAATCCCGTAGCCGCGTCGGGGGCCATCCTCGCCCTGATCGGGCTATGGGGCGTCCTCACCCGGCCTAATCTGTTCAAAATCGCCGTGGCTTTTTCCATTATGGAGACGGGCGTCAATCTGTTGATCCTTTCCGTGGGCTATATACGGGGAAGAACGGCGCCCATCCTCGACTCGGCCGCCGACGCCGCAGCAGCGGTCCAAAAAATGACCGATCCCGTGCCCCAGGCTCTCGTGCTCACGGCCATTGTCATCGGCCTCGCGGTAACCGCCCTCATGTTGAGCTACGCGGTGAGGCTGAGGGCGGCTGGCGGAGCGTCCTCGATCGAATCCTACGGAGATGAGAAATGGTAAACCCACTGTACCTTTTCGCGGCATCGCTCGCGGTAGCATTCCTTCTTCCCCTCATCGACAAGCTCGGCAGGAAGGTTTCGCTTGCCCTCGTCTATGCCGTCATCGCCGCATGGGGCGGCTACGCGGCGTACAGCGTCGTAGCCCTAGTCCAGGGATCGCCCGCCGTCGAATTCGGGACGGCCGGATTCGTCGCCCCGCTCGCGATCGTGCTTAGAATTGGGCTTATGGAATCGCTTGGAATCGCGGCGATTTCGGTGGTCGGCCTGCTCGCGGCCTCCTTTATGGGCAGAGAAATGGAAAAAGCTCCCATAGGAGGCTCCATGTCCTTCCTGATGGTGTTGATGGGCCTTTGCGGCATCGTGGTGACGCGCGATCTGTTCAATCTTTTCGTATTTCTCGAGATTTCCTTGATCGCCACCTATGGCCTCATCGGGTTCGACGACAGGAAGCCCGCTCTCCGCGGCGCCTTCAAATATATGATAGCCGGCGGAATCGCGAGTTCCCTCTATCTCATCGGCGTGATTTACCTCTATCGATTCGGGGATCAACTCAATCTCGATCTGGCTATCGTCGCCCCAGGTCTCGGTGGAACCGCGGGAACGATCGCGATATTCTTCCTGCTCGCGTCGCTTTTGGTGGAATTGAAGCCCTTCCCCGCGAACGGCTGGGCGATCGATGTCTATGAGACGGCGAATCCCGGGGTTTCCGCGATACTCTCAGGCGCTTCGGCCACAGCGCTCGCGCTCGCGCTCTTCAAGATAATGCCCCTTCTTGGCGAGGCTCATCTCGCGCTCGTCGCGGGAAGCGGCCTGGCGACCTTCGTCGCCGCCAACCTGGCCGGCGCGCGACAGAGGGGAACGCGAAGAATGTTGGGCTATTCCTCGACGGCCCAGATTGGGCTGATCACCGCCGCCATGGCCCTCGGCGAAATGTTGGGATTCGGCGACGAGGCGATCTTTGCGGTCGCCGCGGGATTGCTGGCCAATCATTTGCTCGCCAAGACCGGGCTCTTTTTGCTTGCGGGTTCTTTGGTCGACGACCAGGCGCGAAACCGCTCGGGAGCGGCTCTCGCCCCTCTTCCGCTGATCTCGGCCGGGATTCTCGTTCTAGCCCTCGTAGGCTTGCCCCCCTTTCCCGGCTTTTGGGCCAAATGGGAGCTTGTAGGCTCCCTCATCTCAACCGGCCAATGGTGGATAATCGCCCTGATCCTGGGCGGAAGTCTCGTGGAAGCGTTCTACATGCTTCGTTGGTTCGGTTCGCTCGCGAAGGGTGGATTGGGCGAATCGGTGGCCGCCTTGAAAGGCTCGATTCTACCTTCCCTTCTTGCCGCCCTGGCGCTCTTGGGGCTCGGCATCTTCGTCGGCAGCCGCCGTTTCGGCATCGAGCCCCTGCTTTGGGCTCCTCTCGCGGCCGCGGCCCTTTTCTTTTTTATGGATAAAGCCCCTGGCCGGATAAAAGGACTCGCGTCGATCGCTGTCATGGGCGCCTTCGGCTTCCTCGCTGTCCCAAGACTCGACGGTCTCAAGCTTTTCTTTGCCATCATGCTTCTCGGCGGCGGAATACTGTACACCTTCGCTTCCCTCTACAAGACAGGGACAAGGCGCGGCCTCCACCCCCTGCTTCTCGCTTCGACGCTCGCGATGGTGGGAGTCCTGCTCGCCGCTTCGGCGATCGAGCTCTTTTTCTCCTGGGAATTGATGACCATCATGAGCTGGCTCCTCGTCCTACGCGGCAAAAAGGGGGAGGCCGCCGCGCTTCGCTATATCATATTCGGGTTGGGTGGCGCCTTCCTGATCATGACGGGCCTCCTCGCGAGCGGCGGCAATCTGGCGCTCCGCGCGCCTGGATTCGATTTCGGCTCGATGGGGAACTCGCCCTGGGCGGCCTATCTCATGCTAGCAGGTCTTCTCGTAAAAGCGGGGGCCTTCGGTGTCCATGTATGGCTTCCGGAGGCCTACGCCGAATCCGACGATGAGGTGTCGGGCTTCCTTTCGGCCTCGCTCTCCAAGGCCAGCGTATTTCTGATCATGATAGTGTTGATCGCGCTGGGAGGGTCGGCTTCCGGAACGCTCGTTCCCTACAGGCTGCTGGGCTGGATAGGTTTGGCCACGGCTCTTTTCGGGGCCCTCTACGCCGTCTACCAGGAAGATATCAAGAAGACCCTGGCTTGGTCATCGATGAGTCAGATCGGCTATATCATTCTCGCTCTCGCGGTGATGAACGAGGCGGGATGGACGACGGCTCTCTACCTTGCCTTGAATCATTTCATCTATAAAAGCATGCTGTTCCTGGCCGTGGCCGGCGTCATTTACCGGGTCAAAACACGCGACATGTATGAGATGGGCGGCCTTATAAAGAAAATGCCCCTATCCTTCCTTTCGGTGCTCATGGCGATCATCGCGCTCGCGGGAATTCCCCCTCTTTCCGGTTTTGGCGGCAAATGGCTTCTCTATTCCACGCTGATCCAGAAGGGCTGGTATCTTGAGGCCGGCCTTGCCTTCTTTTCCAGCGCCGTGGCCTTTCTTTACCTATTCAGACTCATCCATGCCATTTTCCTGGGGCAGCCGAAGCCCGGCCAGGCGAAGGTGAAGGAAGCTCCCGCCGTGCTGCTGATTCCGCAGATCATCCTGATGCTGGCCCTCTTCGCGGTTTCCGCCTTCCCCCATCTCATGCTGGACCCGATCATGTCGATTACCTCGTCATTCTTCTCCCCAATTTTCGCCTTCTCGGGCTCGACCTTGAGCTCTCCGCTCGGTTACTGGGACGGAACGCTATCGATGATCGTCACTGTCGCGGTCTTCCTTCTCTGCTTGGGCTGGATGCTCTTCAATTTGCACAATCCTCAGGCGGTGAAGCAATTCAATATCGTGTACGCCGCCGAGCGTCCTTTCAAACCTGAAACGACACACTACGCTTGGAATTTCTACGCCCCCTACGAAAAAGCGCTGGGGTTCCTCACGAAAGGGCGAGGAGAGCGCTTCTGGGCGACCTTCGCTACGGGCGTTGACGCCGTGGGAGGAGCCATCAGACGCCTCTATACCGGCAACGGTCAGACGTACGCGCTCCATATCATTCTCTATGTCTCGATTCTCTATCTTTTCCTGGGGGTACGCTAATGGAACCGAGCGTCTTGCTTAGAATAGGCTACGCCGCCATCTCGCTCTTTGTGATAACGAACTACGGCCTCCTCCTCATCGGCTCCATGGCCCGCATAAGCGCCAAAGTGCAGGGACGCGTGGGCCAGCCGGTCTGGCAGCCCTATATCGACATCATCAAAAGCTCAGCCAAGAGGAATTCCGTGGGCCACGGCCTCATGTTCTATCTTGGCCCCGTGTTCAGATTGGCGGGCGGGATAGGAACCTACATGTTCATCCCGGCGGTCTTCGGTTCCGTGGTATTCAGGAATTTCAGCGATTCCGGCGATCTCCTCCTCGTGATGTATTTTATTTTCTTCGGCCAGCTCGGCATGGCCTTGGGGGCAGGGGAGGGCGGTCACCCTTACAGCGCCATAGGCGTCAGCCGCGGTCTCGCGCAGATGACGGCCTTCGAAGTCCCTTTCGCCCTTTCGGTGATCGCCGTCGCCATCCAGTATGGGACGCTCGATATCACCTCCATTGTCGCCGCCCAGCAAGGAGGCTTCGCCCACTGGACGCTTGCCACAAACCCCCTCGCGGTCATAGCGGCGATCATTGCCTTCCTCGGCATGTCGGGGCACAACCCTTTCAGCGTGGTGATAGCCCCGCAGGAAATTCCCATCGGTCCGCCCACCGAATACCAGAGCAATCTGCTGGGCATGCTTCAAACAAACCGCGCCGTATTCAACGGGGCCAAACTAGTCCTCTATATGAATCTCTTTTTCGGCGGCGCGACGAATATCCCGGTCATGGTCATCAAGACCTTTCTGATCTATTTCATCAATATTTTCGTCGGGCAGGCTTTTCCCCGTTTTCGGACCGACCAGTCGATCCGATTTTTTCTCGGCGTTCCGACCCTCATCGGCATCGCCTCGGTCTTAATCGCGATTCTGTAGGAGGCCCGCCATGAGCGACAAGAAAAACACACTCGCCCCTCTCGCCAACGAGGGGCTTCCGCCGGAGGAGCGCGGTTTCTTCTGCGATGCAGCCCCGCGGGAATACGCGCCAGCCCAAGGCGTACTTGAGGATTTTTACAACTGGGCCCGTTCCCAGAGCCTTTGGGTGCTTGGATTCGGCACGGGCTGCGGCGCGATCGAACTCAGGCCACTCATGACGAGCCGTTTCGATATGTACCGATACGGAATTCAGCCGCGACCGACGCCGAGGCAGTCATCGGTGTTCGTCATCGGCGGCTATGCTTCGGTGAAGACGCTGAAGCGCATCGTGAGAAGCTACGAACAGATGATGGGCCCGAAATTCGTCGTCGCCCTCGGCTCCTGCACGATCAACGGCGGAATGTACTGGGACAGCTATAACACGATAAAGCGGATCGACCAGTACATACCGGTCGATGTCTATATCGCGGGCTGCATGCCCAGACCCGAAGCCCTTCTCTCGGGCTTCCTGGAACTAAAAAGGATCATAAGGGAAGGCGCGGCCGAGGGGCAGAACGAGTACGCGCGGAACTTCGACTGGTACAAGGCGAACCAGAAGAACGTCATAAAAGACTGGAATATGCCGGATTACAACTGGTAGGAGTCTGAAAATGAATACGACAGCATCGGCCTTGGCCGAACGCTATGGAGCCAGGAACTGGCACGATCAGCGGCCGGATCTGGCATCCGTGGTTCTGGACCCGTCGCGATTGCGCGACGCCCTCGCCTGGCTCCGCGATTTTGGCGGCTATAAACACCTTTCGTTTGCCACGGCCATCGACAATATAGAGCGGAACGCCTTCACACTCACCTATACCCTGCGCAATCACGAGAAGGGACATAGCTTGATTGTCCATTGCGACATCGACCGCGGCCATCCCGTGATGGAATCCATCCATCTGTTATGGGAACAGGCCTGGACCTATCAGCGCGAAATGCGGGAGTGGTTCGGCATCGATTTCCCTGGAAGCCCTCGCGTGGACGAAGAATTCGTGCTCGAGGGTTGGGAAGGCCCGCCCATGATGCGGAGGGATTTCGATTCGCTCGAGTACAGCAACGCCATCTACGCCGAAAGGCCGGGAAGGGAAACCCGCGACCCGGCTTCGTATATGAAAGAAAAACTCTATCCGGAGGTGGCAGGATGAAAAGGGAAAAGACGCATATCATACCGCCCGCGGAGAGAGCCTCGCCCGACCTCTCTTCGGGAAAGTACCTTGTGATGTGGCAAGGCCCACAGCACCCAGGCATAACCGGCAACATGTCGCTGCGGCTCGTCGCCGAAGGCGACACGGTTGTCGACTGCGAAACCCATGTCGGCTATCTCCACCGCGGTTTCGAAAAGCTCATGGAGCGGCGGCTCTGGATGCAGAATTTCCCCTTGGTTTGCCGCATCGCTGTCCCCGAACCCGATTTCAACGAATATTGCTACGCCGCCGCCATAGAGGAATTGGCGGGGATCCAAATCCCCGAAAAAGCGGTGTGGCTGCGGACTCTTTCTCTTGAAATGATGCGCCTCGCCAGTTTTCTCATGTGGATCGGAGGTCAAGCGGGCGCCTTCGGCCATGGGACGATCATCCAATGGTCGGTCACGATGCGCGATTACGTCCTCGACCTTTTCGAGGAACTCACGGGCGGGCGCATTTACCACATGTACATCATTCCTGGAGGCGTGCGGTCCGACGTGCCGAAAGGCTTTCTGCGGCATGTTCTCGAAGTCCTGAACGTGGTCGAGAAAAACTTGGACGACATCGAACTCGTCATGTTCCACAACGCCATTTTCAAGCTCCGCGCCGAAGGGCTCGGCTACATCCCCAAGGAATGGATCGACCAGTATGGCATCACGGGGCCCAACGCCAGAGCGGCCGGTGTCGCGAGGGACTTGCGCAAGGACTGGGGCTATCTGGCTTATCCCAAGCTGGACTTCGAAATCATCCTCGGCACCAAGTCCGACGCCTATGAGCGATCCCGACTCCGCCTTCTCGAAATGTACCAGTGCATAAACCTTTTGCGGCAGATCATCGACGCCATGCCCAAGGAGGGAAGCTTTAAGGAAAAACTGCCCAATCCTTTGCACTGGAAGATCCCCGCCGGCGAGACCTATGTCGCCGCTGAATGCACCCGAGGCGAGTATGGATTCTACGTCGTGTCGGACGGCTCCGACAAACCGCGGCGCGTCACCGTGCGGGGGCCAAGCTATACACACGCGGTATCGGTAATGGAAAGACTCGCGCGGGGAACGAATATCGCCGACATCGCCGGTCTCATGGTGAGTCTCCACACCTATCCCCCTGAAATCGAGAGGTAAGCACATGGATATCAAGGACTTCATAGCCCCCTTCGCGGTCTGGAAACGCGCGTTCGAAAAGCCGTTCACGGTAAAAAAGCCGATAGACCAGCGGCCCGGCGCGCCCCGATACAGAGGTTTCCATAAGAATGACGTGGAAAAATGCGTCGGCTGCGGCACCTGCGAAGCTATTTGCATGAATAAGGCGATCGATCTTGTGCCCGTCGCGGGGAGGGAAGCGAAGGCGGGAGATTCTGGCCTGAGGCCGAAGATCGATTATGGCCGCTGCTGCTGGTGCGCTCTCTGTGTCGACATTTGCCCTTCGGGCTCGCTCTCCATGAGCAACGAATACCTCTGGATCGATCGCGATCCCGATGCCTTCCGCTACGTTCCCGGCGTCGACAAAAAGCCATGGGACGAGGCCAAGCTCGGCTACGCGCGCGCGGAAGGCTATCGACTTCTCGAAGGAAAAAGAGTCGAGATGGCTGAACTTCCCCATGCCGAGGCGATAAAATCCTTCCTGGAACTTGTGCGAGGCTATTCCCGGGAGCAGGCGGAAAAAGAAGCGGATCGCTGCGTGTCCTGTGGGGTCTGCGTGGCTTCTTGCCCCGTTCACATGGATATACCCGGCTACATCAAGGCGGTGCGCGATGGAGACTTGACTACGGGATTGCGCCTCCTGTACGAGACGAATCCCTTCCCCGAAGCCTGCGGTAGGGTGTGCACCCACCTTTGCGAAGAAGCATGCTCGATCGGCTCGGGAGGGGATCCCGTCGCGATACGCTGGCTCAAGCGCTATATCGCCGACCAGGTGGAATTGTCGAACTATGGGCAAATCCTGCCCAGGGCCGAACCATCGACCGGCAAAAAGGTGGCGGTCATCGGCGCCGGCCCCGGCGGGCTTTCGGCGGCTTATTATCTCGCTTTGCTCGGCCATAAGGTAACCGTCTTCGAAAAGGATGAGGCGGCGGGCGGCATGCTGCGCTACGGTATTCCCGAATACCGCTTGCCCTATCCCGCCCTCGACAAGGACATCGGCTATATCGAGAGCCTCGGCGTGGAAATAAAGCGAGGCGCGGCAGTGGGACCAGGATTGAGCCTCGCCTCCCTGCGCCGCGATTTCGACGCGGTATACATTTCGACCGGCCTCCCCCTCGCCTATGGCCTGGAAATCCCCGGCGACAGCCACCCCAGCGTCCTCGATGGAGTGGCCGTGCTCGCGGCGGCGACGAGGGGCGAAGCCTTGGGCTTGGGCGCTAAAGTGGCGGTGATAGGCGGCGGCAACGTGGCGATGGACGCCGCGCGGACGGCGCTTCGCAATGGAGCCAGTGTTGACATCCTCTATCGCCGCCGCGAAGAGGACATGCCCGCCGACCCGCAGGAGATCGCCGAAGCCAAGGCCGAAGGCGCGCGGCTCATAGAGAAGGCCATCCCCCTCGAAGTAAAGGACGCGGAGGAAGGTGGGGCTCGCTTTGTCTGGAACGAGGCGCGCATGGTCCAAAAAGAGGAGGGCAAGCGGCCGGTGCCCGAGACGATTCCCGGCGCGATCAGGGAAGAACGCTACGATTCCATAATCGCCGCCATTGGCCAAGGCCCCGAGCTCTCCTTCGTGACCGAGGAGGATGGCATCGCCATGAAGCGCTTCAAGCCCCAGGTTTCCCGTGAAGGCAAAACGAGCGCAGGCAAGGTGTTTGCCGGCGGCGATCTTGTCAACGATAGGAAAGACGCGATTTCCGCCATCGCCGACGGCCATAGGGCAGCCCAAGGAATCGACCGCCTTCTCGGCGGCAAAGGAGCATGAGATGGAGCACCCAACATTCGCAGAAGCGCTCGACTTCGCCATCGGCAGGGAAAAGGCCGCCGTGGCGTTCTATGACGAGTTGCTCAGCCTTGCTTCCTTTGCCGCGCAAAAATCCACTCTCGCCGAATTCCGAGCCATGGAGGAGGGCCACGTAAGCAAACTGGAGAATATGAAGGCGGGAGGAAAGTTGAAATTGTCGGCTAAGGCAGCCGTGGATCTGGGCCTGGCGGAACGCCTCGCCCTATCGGAGCTCCCCGTTTCCGGTATGACCTATCAAGACATCCTCGTTTCAGCGATAAAGAAGGAGGAACGATCGGGCGCTCTCTACGCCAACCTCGCGGCCTCATCCCCCGACGCTGAAATCAGGGATACCTTTTCCCTGCTCGCCGTGGAGGAAGGTCGCCATAGGCGCTATTTCGAAGAGTTGTACGATTCAGAAGTGGCGAGGGACAACTGAAAGCCGCCCCTCCCGCCACTCGTCGATAAACCCGGCCGAGGCTTCCACAGCCTTGGAAACCCATCGGGCGCCTTTTTCGGCTGAGGCGACCTCGCGCACCTGGCCCCAGGCGCCCGAGAGGCAATACTGCCGGAAATCGCCATAGGCGACGAAAGCCGTGCCGAGAGGATGGGCGGCGACGCTCGCCAATCCGGGCAGGGATGGCTCATCGGTCGCGCTTTCCATATCCATGAGCTCTGGCGCGAGGGCAAGCAGTATCGAGCTTATCACTTCCCCTCCGTGCCCGAAGGGTTCAGCCGAAGAGGTCTCTCCTTTCGCCGCGTCCCCGGCCGCCTTCCACCAATCGATCGCGCAGACTCCATGACCCTCGCGGTGCAAGCGCCGGCAGACCAGGTCGATCGCCTTCATGTTGAGCGAGTGGCAGCAAAAAAACACAAGATTGGCGAAACCCTGCTTGAGGAAGGCCTTGGCGACGGACTCGATATAGGAGCCGAGTAGGGGGGCATCGACGTGGACCGTGCCAGGCCAGAAATCCAATTCATAGGTATCGCCATAGGGTATTGGCGCCGCGACAAGGCAATTCGCCTTTTCGGCGAGAAGGATCGACACCTTGTCGGCAACGATAAGGTCGGTGCCCAAGGGGCACTGCCGGCCTGTCTGCTCCATGGAGCCGATAGGCAGGATGAGGGTGTCGCAGCGGGCGAGGGCTTCGGCGAAAGCCGGCGAAGTCATCCGGTCGACGCGGCGCTCCGCCGCGATCGGGGAAGTTTTCATATCCCTCAACTCCCGGAAACCTTTACGGGCTTCCCCGTCGCGGCGGACTCGGTGACAGCCAGAGCCAGTTCCATCGATTTGCAGGCGTCTTCAACGTCAGAAAGCACGGGTTTTCCGCCTTCCAGGCAATCGACGAGATTGTCGATCTCCTGCTTGAAGGGATGATGCTCGACGGAGCCGGTGTTCGGCGTATCGCAGGGCAGAATCGCGAAATCCTGCTGGGAGGGGAAAAGCACCCTCGAGTAGACCCTGTTGTCCCGTAGGGCTCCCTTGGTGCCGAGAAGATCGATATTGAACTGATAGGGGAATCCGAGACCGTCGAGCGATGCGGAAAGCTTTCCCACGGATCCGTCGGCGAATTTCGTCGCCGCCACCATCGTCGTGGGGTAGTCGAAATCGTCGCGCGCCTTCGTGGAATAAGCAAAAACCTCCTCCACTTCTCCGTGGAGGTAGCGCGCCAGATCCGCGGCATGGCACCCTCCCGTGATCATGGCTCCCCCGGCGAATTCCTTGCGGCGGATCCATTCATAGCTGGAAAAGGTCGGTTTTATCCCGTGCCAGTAGTCGAATTCTGCGTAGTACACGTCGCCGATCGCGTCTTTCGATATCAGGTTTTTTAGATTCGCGATGAGGGGGTGCCAGCGGAGAACAAAACTCACGACGCTCTTGCGTCCGGATCGGCGAGCCGCGTCGCGCAGAAGTTGGAGTTCCTCCCTGGCGATTCCGGCGGGCTTTTCGAGGATGAGATGCTTCCCCGCCTCGAAAGCGAGGGCGCCACGCCATCGGGGTCCCCGGCTGCGCCGGCCCGGTAGAGGGCCAGGAAGGTCTCCGGCTCGACATTGCCGCATACGGGTATTATGCCATCTGCTCCGGCTAGCAAGGCCTCGCCTGAGGTGGCTTCGTCGCCGGCCAGGACGGACAGGCCAAGCTCGTGTCCCCGCTGGACGAGTACCTTCATCGCCTGCAGATCTCCCGCGCTGTCCTTCACGCAACGTATCCATCCGCGACGGGCGAGCTCGCACACCGTCTCCACGGCGAGCGTGGAGCCCGTACTGGCAGGGATGTTGTAGGCGACGAGTTCCATGTCGCCGGCCGCCTGCCTGGCCGCGTCGAAGAGGCGCAGGTGTTCGCTGCCAGTCTTTGCGGCGATATAGAACGTCGGGGTCAGCACGGCGTAGCGATAGCCTGTATCGCGCAACGCGGCGATTTTTTCCAGCACGCGCCGAGTGGAGGTGTCCATGACACCCCCCAGGAGAGGAATCCGGTCGCCAACAACCTCGAGGGCTGTTTCGATCATCCTCCGCCATTCGGCGTCGGCCAACAGCGGCCCTTCTCCGGCCGAGCCGCCGACGAAGATCCCGTGCACACCGGCCTTCACCAGACGCCGCAGCACCTTGCCAAAGGCGGCTTTGTCCACCCCGTCATTCCGTTTCACCGGCGTAATAGCCGGCACGATCACTCCGTGTAGCGGCTCCCGTTTTTCCTTCATGGCTTCCTTTCCTTTCACCGCAAGGGCCTGAAGAAATCCCTCAGTTCCTTGGCATACTCTTCCGCCTGCTCAAACACCCCGTAGTGCCCGCCCTTATCCATGTAGCGGAAACGTACGACATCGTAGTATTGCTCTACGCGCTCCTTCAGCAATGGCACGATGTCCTTCGGAAACGAAAGAACCCCGGTCGGAACCTTGATTCGGTCGCCTGGCTTCACTTTCCAAGGGTGGTTGTGCGACTCCCAGTAGATGCGTATAGCCGTGCCGAACGTGTTGTTGATCCAGTAGAGCATGACGTTCGTAAGCAATTCGTCCTTGGAGAAGACCTCCTTCTCAAAATCTTCCTTCCAGTCGCTCCAGAGCCGGTACTTCTCCGTGATCCACGCGGCCGCTCCAACCGGCGAATCGGCCACGCTGAACGCGAAGCTCTGCGGCACGGTCATGTTGACATGGCTGTAACCGGACTGGTCCATCCAGAATTTCGCTGCCGCCTTCCAGAACTTGAGACTCACCGGGTCACGCGGTCGGATCGGCGCGTTGAACAGACCGAAACCGCGGATCAGGTCCGGGTCGCGCTCATCGTCAGGCACCTCGTCACGCATGCGGATACCCATGTAATTGATGTGGATACCGATCAAGTCCTCCGGGAATTGATGTCCCCAGGGGAAAGTTATGATCCCGCCCCAATCGCCGCCCTGGATACCGTACCGCTTATACCCGAGTTCGTGGAGGATCGCCCGGTACACCGCGGGCTGGTCCTGAAAACCAAAACCCCGGCGCGGCACTTGGTCTGAAAGACAAAAACCGCACAGCGACGGAATGATCAGCGTGAAGGAATCCTCGGCTTTTCCGCCATGTGCGGCCGGATCGGTCAGGAAAGGCACGATACGAAGAAGTGTCGCCCAAGACCAGGGATATCCGTGCATCATGAACAGCGGGGTTGGGTTCGGCCCCTTCCCGGGGATGTGCAGGAAATGTACGCCGACATCGCCCACCTGGGCCTTGTAGTGTTGGTACTGGTTGATCCTGGCCTCCTGCGCCCGCCAATCGAACCTGTGGAGCCAGTAATCCACCAGTTCCTTCATATACTCCGTGTTCGTGCCGTAGTCCCAGCCCATGTCCGAGAACGACTGAGGCCAGCGCGTGTTCTCCAGCCGCCGGCGCAAGTCGTCCAACTGCGATTGCGGCACTTCCACCTTCATGGGAGTGATTGTTGCCTTCAAGGTCATGATATCCTCCTAATTGCTGTTGCTCGCATGGTCTGTATCTCCCAGGAAGGCAGCGCCTACACCCAGGTCGTCGCCCAGTCCCTTCAGGCTATCCCGCACATCCTGTGGCAAGGCTATTCCTTCACTAAGCGCCGCGGCGCGGCGCTCCCATTCTTGCTCGCCAGGAAGCCAGATGCGCTGAGCGCCCTTCGCCTTCGGCGCGTCCTTGATCTGACGGGCCAGGGCATCCATCCGTCGCTTGAATTCCGCGACCGGCTCGAATGCGTTCACATTGATGGCGAGGAAGGTGTGAGATTGATTCACAGGTAACGCGATCTTCATCGATTTCGAGGGATCGAGCAGGGACGCGAACGTCGCCGCGGCCATCCGCAAGGTGTCCGGGCTCGCCGAGGGATTCAAGGTGCTCGGCTGCTACAAGGAAACGAGGCTCTAGCCATGAAAATTTTCATACTCGGCACGGGAAAGATGGGCGCCTGGCTCACCGAGGAGCTCTGCTGGGACCACGAGGTCTGGGTGCATGACGCCGATCCCCTCAAGATGAAGTATTTCATGAAGGTGAACCGGCTCTTGAGCCTGGACGAGCTCGACGAGGTCAAGCCCGACCTCTTCGTCAACTGCGTGGCCCTGGGCTCCACGGTGGATGCCTTCGAGGCAGTCCTGCCGCACCTGCCTGAAAGCTGCGTCATCGCCGACATCGCCTCGGTGAAGAATGGCCTGGAGGACTACTACCGCAAGGCGGGACGCAAATTCGTCTCGAGCCATCCTATGTTCGGCCCCACGGGAGCCAACTTCCGCGACCTCCACGAGGAGAGCGCGATCATCATCGCCGAGTCCTGCGAGGAAGGCAAAGCCTTTTTCCGTGAATTCTACGGCAAGCTCAAGATCCGCCTCTTCGAGTATAGTTTCGTGGAGCACGACCGGACCGTCGCCTATTCCCTCGCGACGCCGTTCGCCTCGACGATGGTCTTCGCCGCCTGCATGAAGAAGCAGGACGCGCCGGGAACGAATTTCAAGCGCCACATGGCGATCGCCAAGGGGCTTCTGGCCGAGGATGACCGCCTGCTCTCGGAGGTCATGTTCAACGAGCCGACGATCCGCCAGCTCGAGCTGATCAACTCCAAGCTCGCCTACCTGACGCATATCATCAGGCAGCGCGATTACGAGGAAATGACGAAGTTCCTTGAATCGCTTCGGGCGAATATCGCCGACTAGACTCTTGATAGTCTTTCCCCTTTTCAAGCGGCATCTTCCTCGAGGAGATGCCTTTTTTTTAGAGGCGCCCTGCCGTATTCGGAGGAGCGACTTCCTCATATGGCGGAATTTTCTACATTTTTACCGGATGATACCGTTGTGCGTTCGAAAAACCAGCCCTAGACTTTGACATGCTTTCAACATCGGCAAGGAGGCTGTATGAAAAAGAGCGCTCTATTGGTGGCATTGTTTTTATTGATCGTCTCTTCCGCGTTCGCCGCGGGAAATGAGTTAACCCTCTATTACTCACATGCCGCCGATTGGACTGACCCAATCATCAAAGAATTCCAGGATCGAACGGGCATTAAGGTAAACCTAGTCGGCGCCGGCACTGGAGAGCTGGTCGCGCGCATCAAGGCGGAGAAGGCGCGGCCGCTGGCCGATGTCCTATGGGGCGGCGGTTCAGATTCCTACCAGGTTATCGAAGATCTTCTCGAGCCTTATGTTCATGCTCATATGAAGGAAGTCTATACCAATACGCGCGATACCGAGAATAGATGGCATGGGACGAGCATCGACCCGATGGTGATTGTCTACAATCCAAAACTTGTGGCTCCCGCTGATGCCCCCAAAGGCTGGGCCGACCTGGTCAAGCCGATTTTCAAAGGCAAAATCGCGCACGCTGACCCGGCGAAGTCCGGCTCGGCCTTCATGGCTCTCATAATTCAGCTAGAGGCGATGGGCGGTGATAACGCTCAGGGATGGAAGTACCTCAAGGATTTCGTGATCAACCTCGATGGTAAACTGCTCGGCTCTTCATCGGGCACCTTCAAGGGCGTCGCCGATGGCGAATACGCTGTCGGCATCACCTATGAGGAAGCTGCCCTCAAGTACCAGAGAGCGGGCGCGAATCTGAAAGTCGTCTATCCGATCGAGGGATCGAGCAAAGTGCCGAGCCCTGTCGCCATCGTAAAAGGCTGCCGTAATCTCGAAAACGCCAAAAAATTCGTCGACTTCGTCTTGAGCATGGACGTTCAAAGCAAGCTTGGGGAAGTCAACCGCCGCTCCGTGCGCATGGACATCAAGCTGCCTGCGATCATGGTTCCCAACGACAAGCTCGGCGACCTTCCCTACGACACGAAATGGATCGCCTTGAATAAAGACCGGATTATGACGCAGTGGAAAAACTACGTCATTGGAAAGTATTGATTATTCCCAAGCGTCGAGTCAGCGGATCCGCCAACCGGCGGGTCCGCTTTTTTAAACTGAGAGGAGCGACATCATGAGTAGCAGCGTACGCATTGAAAGGGTTACAAAGAAGTTCGGCGAGTTCAAGGCAGTCGATGACGTCAGCTTGGAGATTGAGGAAGGCGAGTTTTTTACGCTTCTAGGTCCTTCCGGCTGCGGAAAGACTACGCTGCTGCGGATGATAATAGGCTTCCATGCGATCGATGAAGGGTCGATATTGTTCGGCGAAAAGCGGATGAACAGCATTCCGCCGCATCGCCGCAATATTGGCATGGTATTCCAGAACTATGCGATTTTCCCGCACCTCACCGTCGCTGAAAATATAGCCTATGGTCTTAAGGCCAGGAAAGTCGACCGGGCGGAACAGAGTGCGCGCGTTGAAGAGGCGCTCCGCCTAATGAAGTTGAGCGATTACGCTGAGAGGTCGCCCGCCCAGCTTTCCGGCGGCCAACAGCAGCGCGTCGCGCTCGCCCGTGCGATCGTCATCAAGCCCTCGATCCTTCTCATGGACGAACCGCTCTCGAACCTTGACGCGAAGCTGCGCATCGAGATGAGGTCCGTTATCCGGGATATTCAGCAAAGCCTGGGAATAACGACGATCTATGTCACCCACGACCAGGATGAGGCGCTAGCGATCTCAGACAGAATCGCCGTCATGAATGCAGGGCGTGTCCAGCAGGTTGGCCGTCCCAGAGAAATATATTCGCGGCCGCGGAATACCTTCGTGGCAAGCTTCATCGGTACGACAAACTTCCTGAAAGCTTCAGTAATCGCGAGCGATGAAACCAGCGTTCAGTTGAAGGTCCTTGACGGCGGCATAATACGTCTCCCCCAGCGGAGAGCCCGCGTTGGAGATTCCCTGAGCTTGGCCGTTCGGCCGGAAGAAGCCTCCCTCGTTGGTGCAAATGATGGTACAACCGTGAACGGAATCATCACGAAGGCGACTTTCCTTGGCGATACAATGAATTATATCATCGAATTGCCGAATGGAGCATCGCTTGACGTAAATGAATACGCAACTGCCGCCGATTCGCTCCATAAGTGCGGTGACCGCGTCGGGCTCCGCTTCGACGAGAAGAAAGTGAATATCTTCGCCAGCGCAAGCGGGGAGGCTCTTGCATGATGATAATCACTAAAGCGAAACAAGGCGCTCCCGATCGATTCTGGAAGATCGCTACTTGGATCATTTTTCTTCTCGTCGCGTTTTTCCTAGTGTATCCTTTCGCAGGATTACTCTTCAGAAGTTTCTTCTCGGCGGAAACCGGCAAATTCGGGCTATCCAATTACAAGCAGTTTTTCGGTTTCGCATATTATTTCCGAACCTTAGGCCATAGTTTTGCTGTCTCGGCCCTCACCACCTTTTTCGCTGTTCTTCTGGGGGTTCCGATGGCTTATGCGGTCTCTAGATATAACATATGGGGCAAGCGGCTGCTCCGCATATTGGTCATTATTTCGCTCCTCTCCCCTCCTTTTATCGGAGCCTATTCCTGGATCATGCTGCTTGGAAGGAATGGATTCATCACCCGCCTCCTTTCCGGAATCGGAATAACGATTCCGACAATCTATGGATTCAGAGGGCTGATCCTCGTCTTCACGCTAAAGCTTTTCCCCTATGTGTTCCTCTATGTTTCGGGGGCCTTGAGCTCTATAGACGGTTCTTTGGAGGAAGCCGCTGAAAGCCTAGGAATGCACGGAGTTAAAAAGCTGCTCACCGTCACGTTCCCACTCATAATGCCCACCATCCTCGCCGGCGCCGTCATGGTCTTCATGACATCCCTAGCGGACTTGGGTACGCCCATGCTCATCGGTGAAGGGTACAAGGTGCTCCCCGTGCTCGTTTACGAAGAATACATGAGCGAGATCGGGGGCAACGCGGCAATGGCGAGCACATTGAGCATGGTTATTGTTGTCTGCTCGCTTACGGTCCTCTTCATTCAGCGAATGATCATCGGGAAACGAGTATTTTCGATGAATGGAACGCACCCGCCCGCAGTCAAGCCGCTCGCCCTGCCGGGAAGAATCGCGCTGACCGCTCTCTGCTACGCCGTCGCGTTCCTGGCTGTCCTGCCCCAGGCAACGACGATCATCACCTCGTTTTTAAAAACGAAAGGCCCTCTCTTCGTCAGGGGATTCAGCCTCGAGAGCTATCGGTCCGTGTGGTTCAAACTCTCCAGCAATATAGCCCATACTTTCACTTACGCGATCGCAGCCATCGCGATCATGATTCTTATCGGCATCCTCTCGTCCTACGTCATTGTGCGCAGGAAATCCAGGCTCACCTCTCTGTTGGATCTGCTGCTCATGTCGCCGTATGTCATCCCCGGGGCAGTGCTCGGCATTTCGCTTGTCATCGCTTTCAATAGGCCGCCGCTCATCCTGACAGGCACGGCCGCCATTATGATTCTTTCCTATGTAATCCGAAAACTGCCTAGCATATTGCGCTCAAGCTCGGCGATCCTCTACCAGCTCGACCCTTCGGTGGATGAAGCGTCGATAAGCCTTGGCGTGCCGCCTTTGGCGACCTTCTTCAAGATCACCGCTGTCATGATGCTGCCAGGCGTCATTTCAGGCTCGATACTCAGCTGGATTTCAACGATCAACGAATTAAGCTCCACACTCATCCTCTACTCAGGGCAGACAGGGACAATTTCAGTGGCCATCTACACCGAAATATTCAAGGATAGCTATGGAACCGCCGCTGCGCTGGCCTCGATGCTCACCCTCGCGACCGTCATCTCTCTTCTTGTTTTCAATAAGATAACAGAAGGAAAAGGGTCTGTTGTATGAAGAATATATCCATCAACTCGCTGAAGCTCGTTCCAAAGGATCTCGCGACTAGGCTCAGTCTCGCGATGCGGTGCGCGGAAGAAGCCGGCAACATCGTCCTGTCGAAGATATCGGGTTCATTCGAGACGAGGAGCAAAGGGCTAAATGATGTCGTCACGGCAGTCGATATCGAAGTTGAGCGCTTCATCGTCGCATGCCTCTCTCAAGAATTCCCCCGGGATGGATTCTATGGCGAGGAAAGCGGCATTAAAACGTCGCATGAATCCGGGCGTTGGATCATCGATCCTATCGATGGAACTGATGACTTCATCCACAGGATTCCCAACTTCACGATCTCCATCGCCTTCCAAGATGAAGTTGGAGAGCTCTGCGTCGGCGTCGTCTATAATCCTTCCCAGCGGGAGCTGTATTGCGCAGCCAAAGGCATGGGCGCTTTTCTCAACGGTTCGCCGATTTCCGTTTCGCGAATCTCAGCGCCAGGGAAAGCGATGGTCATCACCGCGCCTCCGCTGCGGATTCATGAGAGGGCACCCTGGTATTTCGCCTTGATGCAGCGGATATTCCTCCAGACATGGGATGAGCGTAATTTTGGCTCGGCGGCGCTGCATCTGGCATATATAGCCTCCGGACGCGCGGACGCCTTTTACGAAATCGGCTTGAAGCCCTATGATATCGCTGCTGGATTCGTCATACTGCGAGAAGCCGGCGGGAGCTGGTCGGGATTCGAGGACGGAGAAGATCCGCTCGCCACGGGAAGAGTGCTCGCAACGAACGGCGCGCTCCATGAATGGTTCAAGGATCAGATAAAGGCAATCCCGGAATTCTAGGAGGCGCGGTGCCAATTCGCCAGCAGCCGAAAAGGCGGTACTTCTATATAATTCTGCTTTGCCTGCTGCTCGTGGGCGTGGTTCCGCTCGCCATAGCCGGAGTGTTTTCAGGAGTCTTCACCCGGAGCGTGCTCGCCGAGCAGGGACGTACCGAAGCGAGCGCCAGAGCTAACAGGGCTTTGCTGCTCATCGACGCCATGCTCCAGGAGTATGCGAGAATAGTCGACACTTTGGCGAGCGATCCGGGAATCCGCCAGGCCTTCAGCCATCCCGACAGCATCACTCCTGCGGCAAACGCGCTTCTTTATGATAAAGTGTTCATGCTGCTTTCGGGGAAGTCAGCGAAGCCGGCGATCCATCTCTTAGACGGCAAAGGACGTTTCGCCTTATCGACCACCTCTGCGCCGAGGGGATACGATCCTGTCCAATACGCTTCATGGGGCATATTTCGCAGGGCCCTCGCCGCCGACGGCAGCCCGATATTCTTTCCGCAAGGATTATTCGGCAAAGTCGGCGATCCTGCCTCGATAAGTATCGCCCGGTATGTTCGGCTCGATGCCTACAATGGCTTTTTCGTGATCCTCGACCTCGGGATGCTTCATTTCAAGAATACGCTCAGCCCGCTCACCCGTTCCGATCGGTTCTCCATCATCGTCGCATCGAGCAATGAAATCCCAGTTTTTGCGGAAGGCCCGGAAGTCGCGGGAATATATGAGAGGATGAGACTTTTCGAAAACAAGCCCGCCGACACCCCGTGCGCGGTGTCGGTTGAGATGAGAGATGGGGAGACCGCCATAATCGCCCGCAGCACACCTGCTTCATCCGGCTTGTACGTATATGTGCTCAGCGAGCTGTCAGAACGGATTCACGGCAGCAGGATCGGCGTCAAGATATTCCTCTCGGCGGCAATGGCGATCGGCGTCTTATGCATCGCTATTGCCTTGCTCCTGGCGCGTAGCGTCACCGGGCCGGTCTATACCATTATCGGGGCGGTTTCTCGCGTTAGAGAGGGCGATCTATCGACCAGAATCAACCTGAAGCGGACCGATGAGCTTGGCCTGCTTGCGGATAATATCGACCTGATGAGCGAACAGCTGGAGACTCTCGTAGGAAACATCAAGCGACAGGAGCGAAGCGTTCGGATCGCGGAACTTGAGGCGCTGCAGGCGCAAATCAAGCCGCATTTCATCTTCAACTGCCTTGAGGTGATACGATTGAGCGCCAGGATGGGCAAATCCGAGGAAGTCGCATCGACGGTAGTGACCCTAGGCAAACTTTTACGATCAAGCATGCAAAATGAAGAAATATTAGTTACAATCCTCGAAGAATGGAACCTGCTCAAGGCGTATGCCTCCATTCAGCAGAGGCGATTTGAAGATCGGCTATCCCTCGAACTTTTCCTTGATCCTGCCATTGAAACGGTGAAGATTCCAAAGCTCATCATACAGCCTTTGGTCGAAAATGCACTCGTCCATGGCCTCGAAGGCAAGGTTGGGAAAGGCCGCCTTGTTGTATCAGCGACCGCGAGCGGAAGCGGTGTTTCGATTCTCATTGAGGATGACGGCGTGGGAATGGACGCTGCGACCAAGAAACATTGCTTCGATGGGGAAATCCATGAAGCCGAGAAAACCGGGATTGGAGTCAGGAACGTGCTTGGAAGGTTGCGGTTGCACTATGGGTCGGAATTCAGCTTCAGCATAACGAGCGCGCTCGGTGCTGGCACGAAAATCGTCATCGTCTTGCCATCGACAACGAAGGAACTGCTATGATCCGGGTAATCATCGTCGAAGATGAAGCGATAATTCGAAAGGGTCTCGTCTTAATGACGGACTGGGCGGCATTCGGCGCGGAAGTGATCGCCGAGGCGGCAAACGGTTTGGAAGGAGAAGCGATTATCGCGAAGTTGAATCCGGATCTCGTGCTCACTGATATACGAATGCCGGGTGAGAGCGGTCTTGAGATGATCACGCGGCTGATGGGACGGTGCAACGCCCGCTATATCATCATTACTAGCTACGGCGACTTTGAATATGCGAAGCAGAGCATCGATCTGGGGGTTCTGGCGTATATCTTGAAGCCAATCGATGAAGTTGAGCTAGCCGCATCGATACGGAAGGCCGTCGAGATAATTCATCATCATGCGGAAATCAAAGTCATCGAGGATCTGAAAATTTCAAGCGATGGCGAAGATCAACGCTCCTTCGCGCTTTTCCTCGCACAAACGCGCGCCGAGATGCGGGATTCCAGGCTGTCCGCGGCGATCGCCGCCATCAGGGAACACTACAATTCAGATATTACGGCTAAGGACGTGTCGATCATGATCGGAATCAGCGAGAGTTCCTTCAATAAGCTATTCAAGGCTCAAACCGGCTATACATTTCTCGAATACCTCACCAACTACCGGATAAAGATAGCCATCGACCTCCTGCAGGACATGAACTCGAAAATTTATGAGATTGCCGATCTCGTCGGATATTCCGATTACCGATATTTCAGCGAGGTCTTTAAAAAACTGATCGGTGCTTCCCCCTCCGACTTCCGGAGAGGCAGAGGCCTCTAATAACCATCCGCTTCAGCGAGCTTTAGAAAAGCGTTATTCCGTGCAGATCTTCGAAAAATGCCGGCCAAGACTTGGCCACGCACTCGCTGCCGGCGATCTCTACATCGCCCGAGGCGCCCAGGGCGGCGACCGCGGCGGCCATCGCGATGCGGTGGTCGCCCGCCGCGTCCACTTTGCCGCCCTTCACCGACCCGCCCTTGATCAGCATCGCGTCCCCGTCGAAGCTCACGGGGCAGCCGAGGGCGCCGAAAGCGGCTTTCAGGCTGACGGCGCGGTCGCTCTCCTTGCCCCGGAGTCGGTGGAGGCCGCGTATGGAGGATGTTCCGGCGCAGTGAGCGGCGAGAGCGGCGAGCGGCGGGAAGAGGTCGGGGCAATCGGTGGCGTCGAAGGCGAAAGGCAGGCCGCGGGAGCGCCCGACGAAGAGCCGGGAACCTTCCCAGCGCGGAGCGGCGCCCGCTGCTTCCGCCGCCGCGAGCACGGCGCGATCGGGCTGGCTGGAGCCCGCGCTGAGCCCCTTAATTTCAAGCTCCCCATCCGCGGCTATGGCGGCGGCGGCCACGAGGAAAGCCGCTCCGCTCCAATCCCCCTCGACGTCGAAATCCGCTGCGCGATACCGCTGCCCCCCCTCCATGCAAAAGCGAGAGTAATCCCCGTTCCGCGCGATTTCCACGCCAAAGGCGGCGCAGGTGTCTATGGTGAGATCCAGATATCCTCTGCTGACCGCCTTGGCGAGTGATAGTAAATGTTATCATCCACGGTCGGCGCTGCTCCCCGCCCTGCGGCCGCCAGCCCAGCCCGCGCAAGCCCCATTCTCACCTGGCAACCATCGGAACCCCTTTCATGGGCCGCCT
>Ga0172375_10002238_pt1 | contig 30365 bp, 31 predicted proteins | sample LakKiv1m_FD_114537 | JGI IMG/M metagenome (GOLD analysis project Ga0172375, IMG submission 114537) | Freshwater microbial communities from Kabuno Bay, South-Kivu, Congo - kab_092012_11.1m | ecosystem: Environmental > Aquatic > Freshwater > Lake | place: Democratic Republic of the Congo... | reverse complement strand
GAAGGGGTTGATTTCGATTTGGGTTATGAAATAGTTCTTAATCCGGAAACGAAATTTGTTCGGGTAATCGTTTTGTATACTGACAGTCAAGTGGGAGCATTGCCGCTTGGAAGTGGTAGTGCCCTACCAAACCAGAAAGAAATAGTGGATTCCCAGGGGATTTATGGAGCTGATGGGGATAGTGAAACACTGGTAAGGCAAATACATTATGTTCAAGGAGAAGAAAGACTACCGGTAATTTTTGATCACGCAATTTACGTTAATAATAGTTTGAACAAATAAATGGCGGATTTTTTTGGTTTAGATATTGGGAGTAGTGCGATCAAAGCAATTCAGGTTAAGGGTAAAAAGGTAGTGGGAATGGTAGTCGGTGTTAACCCAATTGGTAAGGTGGGGGGGAATTTGATACCGACAGAAAAACAGATCTTGGCGACGGCGATAAAAAAGATATTGGCGGAAAGCAGGATTAAAACCAAGGAAGTGGTAGCCGGAGTAGCAGAATCGCTGGTATATAGTAAAATAATGAATTTCCCGGTGGTTTCTAGTGCTGAGTTGGCGTCGGCAATAAAATGGCAAGCAGACCAAGAAGTGCCCTTGCCGCCAGAGCAAGTAGAATTGTCTTGGGTTATTTTGGATAAGCCAAAGAAAAAAACGGGTAAAGAGCAAATGAAAGTTTTAGTGGTGGCGGTACCTAAAAGAGTCTCAGCAGGGATGGTAGATTTACTGGAAACTTGCGAACTCGAACCACGAAGAGCAGAAAATGAAGCAGTGGCTTTAACTCGATGGTTGCGGCAGTTCTCTTTTCCAGGGACAGTAATGGTGGTGGACGTAGGGGCAAATTCAACAAAAATGGTGATGATTAGAGAGGGTGAATTAATAGAAGTTTATAGTTCGACCATTGGTGGAATGGCCTTAACTCGAGCATTGATGCAGGAGTTTTCTTTGGGATTACTACAGGCGGAGGAATATAAGCGAAGTTACGGAATTGATAAAAATTTGTTGGACGGGAGACTTTTTAGAGCCATGGAACCAATATTGGGGAGTTTGGTGGGAGAAATAATTAAAATGACGATGGGCTACAAACGGAATCAGTTAGGGGTGGTGGATAAATTGGTGATCGTGGGAGGGGGAAGTTATCTTAAGGGTTTCTTAGGATTTTTGTCAGAGAAACTGGGAATTGAAGTGGTAATGGGTGAGGTATTTTCGGGCTTTAAAGCGGAAGGTGGTGGTCTAGGGGCTGGTTCAGCCTTTGCAGTAGCGCTGGGATTAGCAATTGAAGATGACGAATGAAAATAAATTTAATTAAAGGAGAAACCTCAGTTTATTCCCAAGTAGCAAAAATTAAACGAATTAATCGTTTAGTGCTAGAAATAACAAGTTTATTTTTTCTGGTTTTGCTTCTGATAGTTGGTGGCCAGTATGGATATTATTCAATAGTGGGACAGGAGCAACTTGAAAAAATTTCTAGTTTGGAGAATAAGTATAAAAGCAAGACAGAAGAAGTCGTAAATTATGTGAGATTAAAGCAGGTACTTGTCAGTGCGGAGGAAGTAATTGAAAGTAGGATGAAATATCAAGAGTGGCTGAGCGGAGCTTATGCAACTTTTCCTCCAGGTGTGGAAATTACTAATGCTGATTTTAACGAGGATAAGAGCTTGAAGTTTTTAGGAATGGCAATAGGAATAAATGAGTATAGTTCTTTCTTGAAGCGATTTGATGAACAGGCAGGGGTGTCCGGGTTCTTGTTTGAAAAGGTAGTTCAAGAAAGTTTAAACCGAGGAAGCAATGGGAATTATTCGTTTGCCTTAAAAATGATAAGTAAATGAAAAATAAACAAAACTGGAGAGGAACGACGATTGATGATGAACTAATAAGGCAGACGCTACTGACGTATATTGTGGTGATATTTTTGGTGATATTGGCAGTGTTTTTTGTTTTACCTAAATTTGGTAACTTGGTTACTTTGAGGAAACAGATAAAGAAGAATGAGGTCCGGATTGAGGCAATGGAACAAAGCTTGGAAGTTTTAGCCGGTTTTGACAAAACAATTTCGGAAACGGACAGGAAAATGTTGGAGAAAGTTTTACCAGCAAGTTATAACCCATTGGCAGTAATGATGAGCTTAAAAAATTTAGCGAAGGAAGTGGGGGTGGCGATAGTTGATTATTCTTTAGCCGGAGGAGTGATTGATGAAGAAGTGGGGGCTGATAAGCCAGGGGTCAGAAAAACTAAATTGGAAGTTAAAGTTGTTGGACCGACTAAGGCCTTAATGGAGTTTATGGAAAAATTAGAAAAGAGAGCCCCTTTGGCAAGTATTGCTGATGTTTCAGTAACGGCAGTGGCAAAAATGATTAGCAATGTAGAAAATGAACAAGGTATTGGTTTGTCTTTGAAAATAGATTATTATTACCTGCCGGCAGTGGCAATTGATAGCTTGGCAATGAGTAATTATCTTATTAACGAGAAAGATTTAGCGGTGCTGGCGGAGTTGGCGAAATACCGTCAGGATTCTAGTGGATCAATGGCAATTCAACTTAACGGCGGGAATCAAAATTTATTTGGTGAATAGGAGTTTTAAACGATTGATTGATTGTCTGCCTCCGAGGAATCGGTAATGGTTTCCGGGACATCGTTGATAGTTTCTACTTCTGAGTTTGAGGTTTCGTTACTGCTCTGGTTTTCTTCAGAAGAATGGTTTTTGTCAAGGACGTCGATGTGAATTCTCACCCCGCGTTTAACGGCCATGATATGAGCGATTTGACGAATAGCTTTGATGACTTTTCCGGCTTTGCCGATTACCCTACCCATATCTTCGGGATTGACGGAAATGAGGTAGCTGATGCCAGTTTCAGAGGTATCTTCGGAAATAACGACATCTTCAGGATGATTAACGATATTGGGGATAATGTATTCTAAAAGTTGTTTCATTGATTTTTGTCAACTAATTTTTTAACGGTGCCGGTGGGTTGGGCTCCTTTTTCCAGCCATGATTGATAAAGTTTGTGGTTGTAGTCTAGTTTATTTTGGGGGTGATGAGGATTGTAGGTGCCGATTGAATCGATGTATTTACCGGTGAGTTTGGATCGATCTGGGGCGACAACCAAACGGTAGAGGTGTTGGTCGCGTTTGCCGGTTGGACTAAGTTTGATTTTAAGCATGGCGTAATTATACCAGAGCAATGGCTTTTTGGGCGGCTTCCTGTTCGGCTTCTTGCTTGTTTCTGCCGCTACCAGTGGCTAATTGGCGACCATTGACATTGACGGCAACGATAAATATTTTATTATGATCAGGTCCAGTGGCTGATATTTGCTGGTAAGTGGGAGAGGGGTAACCCTTTTTTTGAACTAGTTCCTGAAGGTGGCTTTTGTTGTCTTTGATGGGAGTGATTTGAAGAATTTTATCGATTTGAGATAGTAAATGAAGGGTGATGAACTGAGTCGCGGTTTGAAAATTGCTGTCAAGATAGATAGCGCCAATAACCGCCTCGAGAGTATTGGCTAAAAGGGAGCGGTTTTCCCGACCGCCGGTAGCTTCTTCGCCCTTGCTCATAATCAGGTGATCACCTAAATTGAGTTGTTTGGCAATTATGGCTAAAGATTCTGTCCTGACAATGGCGGAGCGGTTGGCGGTTAAGATTCCTTCTGGTTCTTCTGATTTGTGGGTATAAAGATAGTGGGAAACAACTAATTCGAGAACAGCGTCACCCAAGAATTCGAGTCTTTCGTTAGACTCAGGGTGTTTGTTCTCATTGAGACTAGAGCGATGAGTGAGAGCGGTAGAAAGAAGTGATTTCTGATTAAAGTGATAATTGAGGATGTCTTCCAAATGGGTGAGAGAATTTTTTTTAGTCATGTTCCGGTCTGGTTAGAGGTAGAGCGCCGGCAAGGGCGCCGTTGACAAAACTACCACTGGTTTGACTGCCGTAACGTTTGGCAATTTCGACAGCCTCGTCAATAATAACCTTAGTAGGAGTTTTTTTCTTGTGAAGCAGTTCCCAAATAGCCAAACGGAGAACGGCCAGATCTGTACGATTGATTTGGTTTATTGGCCATTCAGAAGCGCACCGGGAAATGATTTGATCTAAAGCTGACAAGTCGCTAAGAACTTTTTTAGCGGTTAGTGAAGTGGCAGATTGGGGGGTGAAAGAAAAAGCAAAAATATTCTTGAAAGCCCGAATGCGTTTAAGATGACGGGGGTCGGCGGCGGTTTTCACTGGTTTTTAAATGTTTATTGGCAGTGTGAACACTGATGATGGGACAGTTTCAGCTTTTTACACTTTGGACAGACGACAGTCTTGAGTGATTTCAATTTAATTTGAGATCGACGCTTGCCCTGTCTTTGACTAGATATTTTACGTTTGGGAGTAGCGGCCATAAGTTATGTATTTTACCAAGAGCTTAGACGAATGGCAATAACACCCGCGTTTGCCGGTGATTTCTTAACTAAACGCAGGGCGTATTTTTTGGCTTTTTGGAAACTTTTTTTGTCCCAGAAGTATTGGAGACGAGTGGAATAATGGCCGTGCTGTTTGAGGCCGGCTATTTGGCCGCTGCCGCGAAGTTTAAGATCAAGTTTGGCGAGAGCTAAACCCGAATGGTAACGGGTAAGGAGTTCTAAGCGCTTGATATTTTGCAAGTCATCGGTTGAAGGGATGAGTAGACAAAAACTAGGGTCTGAGCCTCGACCAACCCGACCGCGGAGCTGATGAAGTTGAGCCAGACCGAAACGTTCGGCGGAGTGGATGATAATAATATTGGCGGTGGGAATGTCGATACCAACTTCAATGATAGGAGTAGAAACGAGAATGCCGTTTGGGGCGAGAGTAAATTTATTTAAAATTTCGGCTTTTTCTTCTGGGCTGAGACGGCCGTGGATCAAATAAACAGGGGCAATTGAAGCAAAAGATTTTTGGTATTTAAGATAAAGATTTTTGGCGGCCTGAACGGTTTTTAAACTTGACGATTGTTCAATGAAGGGGCAGACGACGAAGATTTTGTTACTAGTTTTAAGTTTATCTGAAAGCCAGGAGGAACTTTTCGAAAAACGATTGTTGGAGATAATCCAAGTTTTAGCAGGGGGGCGAGACTGGGGTTTGTGGCGAATAGTAAGGGTGTCGATATCACCAAAAATACCTAAGGCTAAAGTTCGAGGTATAGGAGTAGCAGTTAGATTAACCAAGTGGGGGTTTGGAGAACGATTTTTAAGCCAGTCGCGTTGTTTGACCCCGAATTTATGCTGTTCGTCAATAAAAACACAACCAAGAGGGTACTTGAGTGTGGTTGGGAGTTGCGATAAAAGAGCGTGGGTGCCAATAAAAATTTGTGGTTTTGATGAATTTGCTTGGTAGTGACTTTTGGCGGTAATAAGATTAATGGCTAATTTGGCGGGCAACAATTTTTTAAAAGTGTAATAGTGTTGCTCGGCTAAAATTTGAGTTGGAGCTAAAAGAGAAAAAGACAGGTTGTGATTTACTGTCTGCAAGGCGGAAAAGAGAGCCAGAACAGTTTTACCGGAACCAGTATCACCTTGAACTAAAATATGGCTGGGGGCAGGAAGAGCAAAACTGTGGTAAAGGCGGCGAAGGGTTTTATTTTGGTCCGGAGTTAGGGTAAAGGGAATTTTTTTGAGAAGTTCTTGATGAATTTTTAGGTTAGCTTTAATTTGAGGAGCTTGACCGTGACTTTGGTTTTCAATTTGGTTTTTGAGATTGATTTGCAAGTGCTGGTCAAAACTTAAGCGTCGATCAGCCTCAAGATGTTCTTGGGGATTTCTAGGAAAGTGGATTTGCTGAAAAGCTTTTATTAAAGGCAGGAGAGACTCAGCTTGGAGAATATCGGAAGGCAAAGGGTCGTCAATTTTAACTAAGCTAATGATTCTATTTATTAAGCGACGAAGGGTTTTAGAAGTTAATTTGTCAGTTTGGGGATAAATGGGAACTAGGCCTTGAGTGTGAAGGGGTTTGCCCCCTACGAGTTCGATTTGGGGGGCAACCAGGGTGATTTTGGGACCAAAATAGCTGGGTTTACCAGCAAGATAATAAGAACGGCCAGGTTTTATTAAAGTTTTGATGTAAGGAGAATTGAACCAAGTAAGAGTAATTTGTCCACTGGTATCGGTTGCAGTAGCTTGAGTGATAATTTTACCGGAACGGGTTCTAAATTGTTTGGGTTGATTAATGGTGGCAATGAAACTGGCTGGAACCTTTTCTTTGAGGAGCTTAATTGGGGTAGCTTGGGAAAAATCTAAGAAACGAGAGGGATAGTGTTTAAGAAGATCACCGATAGTGTTTATGTTTAGTTTTTGGAGACGGGAGAGGGTTTGAGGACCAATACCCGGGAAAGTACTAACGGGTTGTTCTGGGGATAACACAAGCGGTTAAAATGATAAAAATAAGGGCAAGAGAGAGGAAGCAACTAAGGCAAGAGAGCCGATAACCGTAAGAACCAAAAAAAGACGACGGGTTTTTTTGTTCATAGACATGATTCTATTATATATCTTGGGAATGGTGATAAGATAAAAAGGATATGTACGGAAGACGATGGCAACGGCGTTTTAATTTATCAAAATTATCAAAATTACAGCTGCCAGCCTGGAATTGGGGTAAGGTAGTTTTTTTATCTTTGATTTCTGGTTTTGTCCTATTGATACTGGTTTTTCTCTGGTTTTCAAGAGGATTGCCGGATCCGAATAAGGTGCAACGACGAAGTGGATTTTCGACGACGATATATGACCGGACAGGCGAGGAAGAGCTTTATGATGTCTATGTTGATGAAAATAGAAAATTCACTCCCCTATCTGAGATACCTGATTACTTAAAGCAGGCAACGGTGGCGGTGGAAGATAAAGATTTTTACAAACATTCTGGTTTTGACCCTTTATCTTATTTGAGAATTATTAAAAATGTTTTATTTAAACAAAGAGTAATTGGAGGTTCGACCCTAACCCAACAGTTAGTGAAGAATGTTTTATTAACCAACGAAAGAAGTATAAGCCGAAAAATTCGAGAGTTTGTTCTGGCGGTGCGAATTGAAAGAACTTTTAGTAAAGATGAAATATTACAAATGTACCTTAACGAATCGCCTTATGGTGGAACAGCTTGGGGAGTGGAGGCGGCGTCAAAAACTTATTTTGACAAAGAGCCTAAAGAGCTCAATTTAGTAGAATCGGTTATTTTGGCGGGAATGCCCCAATCGCCAAGCCGCTATTCACCTTATGGCAGTAATCCTCTGGCTTATGTTAGTCGGGCGACAGACGTGGCGAGAAGAATGAGAGAGGATGGTTATATTACTGCTGAACAAGAAACGGCGGTAGTGGGAGAATTATCACAAGTGGCGTTTCGAAAACAAGGTTCGAGTATACGAGCTCCTCATTTTGTGATGTATGTCAAGGAACAACTAGAGGAAATGTACGGACCAGAATTGGTAGAAACAGGAGGGCTTAAGGTAATTACTACCCTGGATTGGGGATTACAGGAAGAGGCGGAAAAAATTGTGGCTGAGGAGATAGAGAAGGTAGCCTCAAGTTTAGCAATATCAAATGGTGCCAGCGTAGTTCTTGATCCCAATAATGGAGAAATTTTATCGATGGTGGGTTCGAAAGATTTTTTTAATGAAGATATCGATGGTGAAGTGAATGTGGTGACACGGTTAAGACAGCCAGGATCGTCGATAAAACCTTTAGTTTACGCAACGGCGCTGGCTAAGGGGTTTACACCAGCAAGTGTTTTAATGGATGTAATAACCCAATTCCCAGGAAAAGACGAAAACACCCCCTATGAACCAAAAAATTATGATGGCAAAGAGCACGGACTTTTACATTTGCGTGAAGCTTTAGGAAGCTCGATAAATGTACCAGCAGTAAAACTGATTGCTTTAGTTGGGGTAAAAAATGTTTTAGATCAGGGATATAAAATGGGGTTTAGTGGTTTGGAGCCAACAAAAGAGAATCTAGCGAGATTGGGTTTGTCGATGGCTTTGGGGGGTGGTGAAGTGAAACTTCTGGAAATGACTCAAGGGTATAGTGCTTTCGCCAATGGAGGGATGAAGGTGATGCCGATAGCCATCCTTAAAGTTGAAGATGGGGAGGGTAAGGTAATTTTTGAAAAGAAAGAAGTGGAGTCGGAACGAGTGATTGACGAGAAGGTGGCCTTTCTGATCAACTCGATTTTATCGGATAATAATGCTAGGCTGTTAACCTTCGGGGTAAATTCTTACCTTAATTTAGGTTCCAGGGCAGTGGCCGTAAAGACGGGAACAACGAATGATTTGCGAGATAACTGGACGATTGGCTGGAGCCGTGATGGAATTGTTGGTGTCTGGGTCGGAAATAACGACAATTCGCAAATGAAGAATGTGGCGAGTGGTGTTTCCGGTGCGGCGCCGATCTGGAGAAGAATAATGCTGGCTTTCTTATCAAAGGTACCTGATAAACCTTTTGAAGTGCCACCCGGGGTGACTCAAGTAGATGTGGACAGGGTCTCCGGTTATCCAGCTCATGATGATTTTCCTTCATATAAGGAATGGGTAATTGACAACACCCTGCCCTCCGGTGATGACCCGATACATAGATATGCCAAGGTTTGCAAAGGACAGGGCGATAAACTGGCAAGCGAAACTCAGATAGCTTTGGGTGATTATGATAAGCGTGAGGTAGTTGAAATTAAAGAAAAAGATCCGTTGACAGGAGATAATTTATGGCAAAAGGCAATTGATATTTGGCTTTTAGCACAGACGGACTCGAAGTATAAATTGCCAAACGGGAGTTGCGACCAATCTAACGGAGTAGTGGTGTCGATTACTGCTCCTGGCAACGAAAGCCGAATTGACGCGGATGAGGTAACAATAAAATTTGAAGTGGCAAGTGGTAAAACTTTGCGTTTCGCTGATTTATACTTAGATGGCAATTTAGAACAGCGATTTACCAGTAAACCATATCAAAAGAACTATCGTTTAAGTCAGGGGAATCATAAATTAAGGATAGTAGCCCAGAACGAAGATGGTGTGGAAGGAACAGGAGAAGTAGAATTTGCGGTTAAACAAGATTTTTCCAGAGTGACGCCAACAGTGACACCAACACCAACAGTTACGCCAACACTAACAATAATACCAACGCCGTCAGGAAATTAAAAGGATACTTTGTTTGATTGAATTGATTTCTTTCTGGGTTAGATTTTTTTGGGGATGATTAAAGTGGACAATAAAAGTGTGACGATTTTGGTAGGATTCTGAATAATGGACAAAAGTAATGTATCGGTGGGTTTGTTTAATTGTTTGAATTAAATCACCAATGGGCCTTTTTGATTCAATGGTGATACTTTCAATAATGGCAGGATAAACAGGAGGAATAGTCAGTTTAATATTATTGTTCGATAAAGAACTAAGGGTAGTGAAATCAAGATTAATAAGATTAACTTTATTGGTAAGAGAAAAATTGTGGTTAACGGTTGAAGATATTTCACCAATAACGCCGAGATATTTTTTAGATGAATAAATTTCAGCCATTTTTGATTTAACAAAGAGAGTTGAATTATTTTTTGAGGGAATAAATTTAAGAGAGCTGATTTTTAGATAGTGCAATAATGCTTCCAAATCCCCTTTTGTTTTTAAGAAATCTTCTCCTTGAGTGGCCAAAGCAAGAATTGGTTTCTCTTCCGGCTGAGGAAAGTTTTCCAGATAAATATTACTTAACTCAAAAATTTTTAGAGGTAATTCTAGACGTCCCTGATTAACAGAAAGAGTGTTTAATAAACTGGGGATTAAACTACGACGAAGATATTGATAATCTTGACTAAGTGGGTTTTTAAGACCGATAGAGTGTTCAAGGGGTAAAGTTGATTTTTCGAGGATTGATTTGGAGATTAAGGAATTATGATATATTTCAGTAAAACCAAGGTGGGTCAGGATAATTTTAGTTTGATATTCCCAATAAAGTTTTATATCAACGTCAGTTTTAGGAATTGAAGCGGAAGGGAATTGATCGGAGAGCTTAAAGTAACCATAGATGCGAATTATTTCCTCAATGATATCTTCAGCGATAGCAATGTCATGGAGACGCCAGGTGGGAATACTGCAGGTAAGCTTTAAATTTTGGATTTTAGGCTGAAAGCCAAGAGATTTAAGAATAGCAGTAGTAGTTTTTGGAGGAATGTTGATACCGGCAATTTGATCTATTTTTGCCAAAGGAATGGTGAGGATTTTTCTTTTGGCTGGATTAGGATAAATATCGATTAGGGGACTGGCAACTTTTGCTTTAGCGGTTTGCTGTAGTAATTTAATACCAGTAATTAGAGTAGGTAAAACTAATTCTGGATCAGGCTGTTTTTCACAAATTTGAGCGGCTAGACTTCTCTCTTGAGTGGCGAGTGATGTTTGGCGGATTTTTAGGGGATTATAAGTTTGGACAAAGAGAATGGCGGCGGTAGTATTTTCGTCGACTTCAGAATTTTTTCCACCCATAATGCCACAAAGATCAACGAGACGACCGGAACCATCTTCGATAACAATATCATTACCGGGGAGAGAATGAGTTTTGTGATCTAGAGTGGTGACAGTCTCTCCTTTTTTGCTGGCTCTTAGCTTAAGGGTGTGATTTTTGATTTTGTGATAGTCAAAGATATGGCAAGGTTGGCCCAAAGAGAGAGTTAAATAATTAGTGATATCAACTAAGTTATTGATGGGACGAATTTCAGCGGCAAGGAGTAGCTGCTGAATATTTTTGGGGGAAGGATTTACTTTTAGGTGATTAAGAATAATGGTGGTAAATCTGGGGACAAGTGATTGGTCAAGGATCTGAACTTTTAAGGGTAGTTCCTTAGTGGTCATTTTAGGAACTCTGCCGTTTAGCTGATAAGGATTATTAATCAATTCAGCTTGAATACCGAACTGAGGGAGGATGGCAACGGCTTCGCGAGCTAGGCCGAAAGCGGAGGCGGTATCAATCCGATTAGTGATAATCTCGATATCGAAAACAATATCCGTTTTAGTTTTGATAATTCTATCAACTGAAGGACCGCACAAAGTCAAACACTCGGCAATTTTCTGGGGAGTAGCCCGTGTTTTTAAATAGTTTTTTAATAAAGAGTAGGGAATTTTGATGTTCATTAATTTAAATTAACTGTTTAAACTTGATTTAAGATTCTTAAATCAGTAGTGTACAGATAACGAATATCGTTTATTCTGTGTTTGATGGCGATAACTCTTTCTATACCCCAACCGAAGGCAAAACCAGTATATTTTTGGGGATTTATTCCCCCGTTTTTTAGGACTTGAGGGTGAACCATGCCAGCACCGCCGAGTTCTAACCAGCCAGCTTTACACAGGCGACAACCTTGACCATGACAGGAGCTACAGACAATATCGACTTCAAAGCTGGGTTCAGTGAATTGAAAATGGTGAGGTCGGAGTCTGATTTTACTTTCAGAATTGAAATAATTTTTGACAAAATAATTAGAGACGCCAATTAAGTGACTGATGTTAACTCCCTGGTCAACAAGGAGTCCTTCAAATTGGTGAAACATGGGAGTGTGAGAAGCATCTATCTGGCGGCGATAAGTTTTGCCAATATTGATCATCCTGATGGGCGGATTTTTCATAAGTTCCATTTCGTGAAGCTGTCCGTTGCTGGTATGAGCAGTAAGAACGAGATTGTCGGAGACATAGAAAGTTTCCTGGTCGTCTCTGGCTGGATGACTTTTGGGAATATTAAGACCCTCGGCGGCATACCAGTCAGTATCAATTTCCGGATAACGGCGGCGAATAAAACCGAGTTTGGAGAAAATATCTTCAATTTCTTTAATAGCCTGACTAATAGGGTGGAGATGTCCAAGAGGCGAAGTGATTCCGGGGATGGTAATGTCAAAAGAAGTTTCGTCTTGAGTTTTCTGAAGCAATTTTTTACGATCATTAAGAATTCGGATAATTTTGTTCTTTAATGCATTAATTCTCGGTCCCAAAATTGGCTTTTGTTGCGAGGGAACCTTTTTAAATAATTGATTGATTTGGCCATTTTTACCTAAATATTTAATGTTTAAAGAATCAAGATCTTTAAGAGAATTGACGGTCTTAATGTGAATATCGAAAAGTTGATCGAGAAGATTAACTTGAGTTTCGAGTTGCTTCATGACTATTATTTTATACGAAAAAACTCCCCTCTTGGGGAGTTGTTGATTTTAATTAATCCCCAAGATAATTATTGGTGACAAAAGTCAACAAGTTTTTCAAAAACTTGAGGATATTTAGTGGCCAAACCAGATAAAGATTGGCGATTAAGCTGACAGTTTTTAGTTTTGAGAAGATTGATGAAACGAGAATAACTTAGAGGCTTTGGCTGTTGCGAGAGAGCAGCTTTAAGGCGAATGATCCAGAGTTGGCGGAAGTCGCGTTTGCGGTGTTTGCGACCAGCAAAAGCATAGTCGCCAGCATGGAGAACAGCTTCTTTGGCGACTTTATAAAGACGATGACGAGACATACGGAAGCCTTTGGCAAGCTTGAAGACTTTTTTGTGGGCGGCGCGCTTAGTTGTTCCAGTTTTTACTCTCATAGTTATTGATTATGAAGCATGGATTTAATTTTTTTAGCGGATTTGCCTTTAACTTCTTTGTATTGACGGTAACGGCGGATTAATTTTTTGCTTTTTCGCCGTCTTAAATGACGCATGTTGGGGGTGCGCCGCAGAACCTTACCAGTACCAGTAATCTTGAAACGCTTGGCAACGATTTTGCGAGTTTTGTGTTTGGTCATTTTTTTGGTTTAATTTGGGCAATTAAGAGTTTGCCGATCATTTTAGGCTGTTCGACTATGGTGACAGTTTCAGATAGACGAGCAAGAACGTTCTCGAGTAACTGGTGGCCGAATTGCTGACGGCCCATTTCCCGACCGGAAAATTTTACCACGAGCTTGACGCGGTTACCAGTGTTGATAAAATTAGTAACCCGTTTGGTTCGGATAACGATATCGTTTTCTTCCATGAAAGGGGTAAAACGAACTTCTTTAGTGTCGGGTTGAGATTTTTGTCCGGACTTTTCCTTTTTAGTTTCTTGGTATTTAAATTTAATAAAATCAATTATTTTAACTACCGGAGGATTAGCAGAAGCGGCAACTTCAACCAAATCAAGATCAGCGGCTTTAGCTTTGGCTAGAGCTTTTTCGATTTCCATGACACCAACTTGTTTGTTGTCCTGGTCAATAACACGAACCTTGGGACTTTTGATGAATTGATTGATACGGTAGAACTTAGACAAATTAGATCAGAAAATTACTTTTTGGTTGATTTCTGTAGTTATTTTAGCAGTAAATTGTTCAATTGTCATCTGGCCGAGATTCTTTTCTCCTCTTTGGCGGAGAGAAATTAGTTTTTCGGTAACTTCTTTTTCGCCAAGAATGATCATATAGGGAATTTTTTCCGATTCAGCATTCCTGATTTTTTTGCCGAGTGATTCAGCTGATTGGTCAAGTTCAACTCTTGCCCCCTCTTTTTGTAAGTGTTGAAAGATTTTTTGAGCGTATTCAAGATTTTTATCGGAAATGGGTAGGATTTTTACTTGGATGGGTGAAAGCCAGAGAGGAAAAGCACCGGCAAATTGTTCGAGAAGAATCATGATGAAGCGTTCGGGTGAACCGATAATGGCACGATGGATCATAACCGGGTTTTTTTCTTGACCGTCTTTATCAATGTAGGTTAATTTAAAGCGTTCGGGAAGAACGTAGTCAATTTGGATGGTCGATAGCTGCCAATCCCGGCCAAGAGCGTCAGTAGCGATAAGATCCATCTTGGGGGCGTAAAAGGCGGCTTCCCCAGGGCCAGCAAAATAATCAATTTGGTGGCGCTTCATAATTTTTTCGGCCCAGGCTTCAACCTTATCCCAGGTTTGAGGATTGCCAAGATATTGGTCGATTTTTTGAGGATCCCGAGTAGAAAGGCGGTATTTATACTGAAAACCAAAATGGGACATGACTTCTTTGGTCATGGTCAGAGCGGTATCTATTTCCTGATCGACCTGATCTTCAGTGCAGAAAACATGACAGTCATCCTGGGAAAAAGACCTGACCCGAGCTAGACCAGAAAGTTCGCCGGGTTTTTCGTCCCGATAAAGCATGGCAAAATCGGTGAGGCGCAGAGGCAAATCACGGTAACTTCGGGCTTTACTGGCATATATTTGAGTGTGCTGGGGGCAATTCATGGGTTTTAAGAAAAGTTCCTCTTTGGAATAATTGGAGACAACCCGAAACATACTGTCCTTATATTTATCATAGTGACCAGAAACCTTGAATAATTCCGCTCGAGAAACTTGGGGAGTCCAGACCTGCTGGTAACCAGCTTTGGTCTGAATTGATTCGATATACTCGTTTAACAAGCGACGGACAAGGGCCCCCTTGGGGGTAAAAAGCGGTAGTCCGCTACCAACAAGATCAGAGAAAGTAAAAAGATCCAATTGCTTGCCAAGCTTGCGATGATCGCAGTTTTTTGCCTGTTCAATTCGTTGAAGATACAGATCAAGTTCTGATTGGTTAGGGTAGGCGGTGCCGTAAAGACGGGTAAGCATTTGGTTCTTTTCGTCCCCTCGCCAATAAGCGCCAGCGATAGATAAAAGCTTAAAGGCTTTAATATGCCCGGTTTTGGAAAGATGAGGTCCGGTACAAAGATCGACGAAGGAGTTTTCGTCCCCTGGCTTACCGGTATAGTAAACAGTTAATGACTCTCCTCTACTTTCCGCTTCGGTAATCCATTCTTGTTTATAAGGATTGTTTTTGAAGAGGACTCTCGCTTCAGCAGGGGTAATTTCTTGACGGGTGATGGGTAAATCGGCGGTGATTATTCGTTTCATCTCGGCTTCAATCTGTGAAAAGTTTTCGGTGGTGATTTTGATTTGAGTGTCAAAATCATAATAAAAACCGTCGGGGGTTGAAGGACCCATGGCAGGAGTAATTTTCCCCGGGTAGAGATTATTTAAAGCCTGCATTAGAACATGTTCGGTAGAATGACGAAGGGTAGAGAGATTTTCAGCCATGACGTTATTTTACTATTTTATTTGAAGTTTGTTGGTAACCAGCGGCTTGAAGATGAAAAGATTTAGCATAGAAGCCATTTTTCTTAATTAATTCTTCGTGACTTCCCTGCTCCAGGATTTCACCTTTATCGATGACGATAATTCTTTGAGCTTTTCTAACAGTGGAGAAGCGGTGGGAGACAATAATGACGGTTTTGTGGTGGATTTGTTGATAAAGGCGGTTGAAAATTTTATATTCGGAGGTAGCATCAATGGCGGCGGTGGGTTCGTCAAGAATAACAATGGGGGTATTGCGGTAAAAAACTCTGGCCAGGGCAATTTTTTGCCATTGGCCCCAACTGGGTTCTTCGCCACCGTAGCGCTGACTCATAAGTGTATCCAAACCTTGAGAATATTTTTTTACAAAAGGAAGGGCATCGGAAAATTTTAAAGCCCTTAAGACTCTTTTGCGACTGATTTTTTGAGGTCGACTGATAGTGATGTTGTCTTTTAGGGAGAGATTGGGGTAGGTGTTAAATTCTTGAAAAAGGATAGTAAGGTGGCGGTACCAGGATTTAAGGTAAAAATGCTTGAGATTTTCACCGTTTACAAGAATTTGGCCTTCGGTAGGATCGTAGAAGCGGCAAAGAAGCTTGATCAGGGTACTTTTGCCAGCACCATTGGCGCCAACCAGGGCAATATCTTCCTGGGGGTTGATGGTGAGGTTTAAGTTTTTGAAGACAAAACGATCGGTATTAGGGTATTTAAAACTGACATTTTTGAATTCGATAATAGGAGGAGCGGTAAAGATTTTTTTATCTTTACCATCTTCAATGAGAGGGGATAACTCCAAAACACGGCGAAAATTGTTGATATGTAGGCAGTGTTCTGAGATAGTGGCTAAATTATCAGAAAGGCGATTAAGGTGTTCGCCTACTTGACGAAGAGCGTCAAAATAAAAGGTGAAAAGTCCGATGGAAAGGAGGCCAATCTTGATATCTTTGATAATAAAAAGGGAACAACCAGCGAGAATCAGATCAGAAAAAATGATGAGGCTGATTTCGTAAGGTTTTTTACTTTTAACGATATTGATGCGTTTGAGATTATAAGGGTCAAATATTTTTATGAATCGATGATAGAGATAACTGGTGGCATTATTTATTTTTAATTCTTTAAGGGTACGTTTGTCGGTTAATTGATGATTGATATCCCAACCAACACTGTTTTTTTCAATATTTTGATTAAAATGGTTATAGTTTAAAGAAACCCATTTTTTATTGATTATAAAATTGGGAATTTGAGTAACGAGGACGAGAAGAGCCAAATACCAGTAATGAGGGGCAAGAATAATGAGAGCGGTAGTTAGGGTGAGAGTTAAATTTAAAATATCGTAGGTTTGGTTAAAAAGACTAACAATACGCCAACGATATTCGTCATTAACTTTGGTGATTAAGTTGGCGGTATCTTTATTTTCAAAATGTTGGAAATCGAGTGAGGAAATTTTATTAATGTGTGTTTTTCTAAGTTTGTCTTCAATGGTAATTTCGTAAATATAATTAACCAAATCTCCGAGATAGTAAAAAATTGAAATAAAAGTCCTAAGAACAACGATGGCGATAAAAGTGTTGAGCCAATGATTGGAATTAGTGTTGAAATAAGCGATAAGATCGTCAATTAATTGAGAAAAGAAACGGCTTTGAACAAAAGGAAGAACGGCGCTAAATATTTGTAAAATTGTGAGAATGATGAATAGGCGAGGAGAGAAAGTGAAGATGAGGCGAAGAGTCCAAAGAATGGTTTTTAGCGGATTACGGGAAACAGATTTTTCTTCAGACATAAAAATAAAAGTGTGGGCCCGATTGGACTTGAACCAATGGCCTTTGCAATGTCAATGCAACGCTCTAGCCAGCTGAGCTACGAGCCCAAATATAATTACCCAGTTTGACAGGATAATGTTTCACTCTATATTTTACCTTGAATATTGAAAATTGGGGAGAGAGGCTTATTTTTTAACCAATAGAAGTGGCGACTTGACGCTCATTGTTGAGCATAAAGCTAGAACCACCCTTACCGGCTTGTTGCCAATATTGGCCCTTTTTAAGAGATTTTTGATGGTAGAGAGTTAGCCAGGAATTACTTTCAACGACGTTTTGACGAACGATAGCAATGATTTGTTTAAGGTGATCAAAAAAGCTTTGGTGGTAAACGCCGGGTTTATTAACAGGAGTGGCGATAGCTTGGGTGACGGTAGTGTCAAATTTGCCAATCTCTTGGGCCAGTTTTTGCAGTTCAGTGCGAATTTCTTCGATATTCCTAGCAATTTGTTCTTCTTTGGCCGAATAGAGACTTTGCCATTCTTGAGATTGGTGGCGATGAAATTCGGCAACACGACGCTTTTGAATTTCTTTCTGATAATTGAATTGTTCGATAAAGGAAGAAGAAGGTCTTGATGATTCGAATGAACCTTTTTGTTTGAGAGTTTCAAGAAAATTAACCAACTGAGGATTGGGTTGATTTTTGGGGAGATTGGAGTTAGGCTGTGTCATGCTGCGAGCCTATAGTATCAAATTTTAAGTAAAGCGTCAATGGCGGCCCTTTTTAGAAGTAAGCTTTCTAAAAAAGGTCGCTCTGATTCTGATTTTAGCTTATTTTTAAGATTTTCGTCACCGATAGCGGTAATAAATTTATCGATATCTTCCGGGGTGATTTTTAGTTTAAGGTTATCGGCGACAGCGAGAAGGACAAACTCAGCCTTAAGGTTGTTTATGGCAGCATTTTGATATTCCTGTTTAATTTGATCAACAGTTTTATTAATTGAAGAGAGATATTTTTCGATGGTTAAGCCAAGAGTTTGAGTCTGTTCGAGAAGTCGGGAAAGACTACGGTCGATCTCTTGATCGATAAGGGTTTGGGGAACATCAAAGTTAATGTTCTGACTTAGAATATTAAGAATAAAATCGGTTTTTTGGTTTTGGTCTAATTTAGTGAAATCTTTTTTATCTTTTTCGATCGCCTCTTTGATTAGCTTTTGGTAATTGCCGAGAATGACAACGGGAAGAAGGGGAAAAACTAAACTAAGGTTCCAGGGTTGGCCAGAGGGATCGTCAATTTTAATTAACTGGGGATTACCAGAGAGAGTGAGTTTTTGGTCACTAATAATTTTAGGGATTATCCCATCAAGGATTTGGTGAAGAGTTTCGTGTTTAACTTTGTCAGGGTCAAGGTTTTGCTCGAGAAGATTTAAAGGAGCTTTACCTTTACGAAAGCCTCTGATGGTGGCCTCTTGACCGAGTTTCTTGAGAGCTTTGGTTTTTGCCTGATCAATTTCTTCAAGAGAAAAAACGATGTCTACCTGAAGGCTGCTCTGTTTGACTGGCTGGGGGTCAATTTTCATTAGGGGAATTATAACATTATGAATTGATAATGTTATAATTTAGCAAGTGATTGAGGCAAAAGAAATATTAATTTCAGGAAGAAAATTAGTTTGGGGTAAGATAAAGGAGTATTTAGTTGAACCTCAGTTTTGTGACGAGTTTTCGGTGCCTGGGAGATATAAAAGGGAAGCAGAACGACATTGGCAGATGGTAAGAGATTATCCTGAAAGGCAGGGAAAATATATTAGGCCGACTTTACTTATTAAAACCGCTGAAGCAATGGGAATGCCAGTAGAAAAGACGGTGAATTTAGCAGCAGCAATGCAATTATCGGAAGATTGGATATTAAACCATGATGACATTGAAGACGATTCTTGTCTCCGGCGGGGAAAAGCAGCTTTGCACCGGATTTACGGGGTAGAGATGGCGATTAATGCCGGTGATGCTTTGCAGATGATAATGTGGAAGGCACTTCTGGATTGCCGGTCTATTTTAGGGGATGTGGTTTTTGAGAAAGTAAGAGAAGAGTTTTACCAAATGCTGATGAGAACAGCTTTGGGACAGACAGTGGAACTTTTGTGGATGAAAGAAAAACGAAAAGCAGCCAATGACGATAATTGGTTTTTTGTGGCAGACGGGAAAACAGCCTATTATTCGATTGCCGGACCGATGCGTTTGGGGGCGATTGCGGCGGGGGCAAATGAAGAAGAGCTTTCTGGTTTGGCAAAATTTGGAGTATCTTTGGGGCGGTGCTTTCAATTAGTGGATGATTTTTTGGATGTGACTTCAGATTTTGATGGCCTAAAACAAAAAGGCAATGATATTTATGAAGGGAAAATGACGGTTCTTTTGAATCATTTATGGCGAAATTTAAATAGGACAGAGGTGGAGAAATTAACAAAGATAATGGCTAAAAACCGAAATGAAAAGAGCGAAGTAGAGGTTTCTTGGGTGATAAAACAGATGGAAAATAAAGGGAGTATTGTTTATGCGAGAGGATTAGCGGAAATATATGCTAAAGAAGCAAGAGAGCAATTCAGGAATAATTTAAAGTTTTTGGCGAAACAACCGGCAAGAGAAGAACTGGAAAGTCTGGTGGAATTTGTCTTAACGCGAACTCACTAAAGCAATATCTGGGGGTAGACTGGTAAAATAGGGGAAATGCCGAGGTGGTGAAATGGTAGACACGCTAGCTTTAGGAGCTAGTGGGCGCAAGCTCGTGGAGGTTCAAATCCTCTCCTCGGCACAAAATCTAACTATCTATAATTAGAGAGTTATTCGAGTTCTTTGAAAAACTGAAGAACGGCGGCGGCCCAGGAACCATTAGAGGGTGGGGTGTATGTTGCCATCACTTCGTAAGGATCCCGCAAGTGCTCGTCTTTTAAGAAAGTCTCTTTGAATTTGGGAGCAATGGTTATTAAAGCATCTTCGTAACTGTCAAAACGGATAACATTATCACCGTATATTCCCCAACCCCAACAGTTATAGGAATTAGCGGGGATTTTTTTACAGAGATTGGATTCCTGTTGAGCGATAGCTACCAGCCAGCGATAATCAAAATTGTATTGGTCTGATAGCTGAACTATCAGGTTGGCGTATGGTTCTAGATCGGATCCGTATTTGGCTAAATATTGACGGATTATTTCCGGGCGAGCATCGGCAGTTTTGACTGAAGTTTGAGTTAAAGGTTTGTTTTCTGGCAGAGCGGCAAAAATAACAGTTTCTTTGGAAGCCTGGGGAGAAAAATAGGCAGTGTTTTTATGACTGTTACCGGTGCCGTTTCCAAGATTCAGGAAAGGCAAGGTGATAATAATTAAGGAAATAGAAAAGAGAAACAGAAAAGTTTTTGTCAAAAGTTTTTTGGCCATGGGCAGGAAAATAGTCCTGTAATCAATGGTGCCATGGATGCGAAAAGATGTCAAGTTTTACTTTTTGTTGCAATAAAAGAGTTTGCTTTTTGTGTGAGGACAAGATGGGGGCAGACTGGTAAAATAGAACAAGCGCCGAGGTGGCGGAACTGGCAGACGCGCGGGACTTAAAATCCCGTTCCTTCACCGGAGTGCGGGTTCGACCCCCGCCCTCGGCACAAGATAAAACTAATGCGGGTGTCGTATAACGGTATTACCTCAGCTTTCCAAGCTGATGACAGGGGTTCGACTCCCCTCACCCGCTCCCATCTTTCGCTAAAGCTACAAAAAGAATTATATAAAAAACTATATAAACTGAGGCAAGACTATTACTTTAATGTTTCTTGAAAATTCTTAATTTTAAAGAGGAATTATGTTGAAGTTTAAGTGAAAATTGGTTTTAAACGGAGTTTGAACGAGGAGGATGATAAAATTGGGTGATTACGGGGTGTAGCTCAGATGGCTAGAGCGCTGCGTTTGGGACGCAGAAGTCGTTGGTTCGAGTCCAATCACCCCGACCAAGTAGATTTCGGAGGTGGCGGGTTCAAACTTAGTATAATAAACACACGTTAGGTAGTAAAATATAGTTTGTTTGGTGGCTGTAGCTCATCTGGTTAGAGCGCCGCTCTGTGGCAGCGGAGGTGGCGGGTTCGATCCCCGTCAGCCACCCCAAATGGCTTGGGTATATATTTTACAAAGTGAAAAGAGCGGGCGGCATTATATAGGATCAACAGATAATTTAAAACGAAGATTGAATGAGCACAATCGGGGTAAGAATATTTCAACTAGAAATAAAGAACCTTGGTTGATTATCTATTCTGACGAATATGAGAGTTTGTTGGAGGCGAGAAAACGAGAAATGGAAATTAAGAGGTATAAAGGCGGAAAGGCGTACTTAATTGTTGGTATTCTCCAAAGGAAATGTTTAATGTACCAGGATGTGAAGTAAAGATAATACCGGATATTCCGCCTAATCCGAATTACGATTTATTTCCCAATTATTTTGGTGTTGTTTTAAGCAAGCTGAGAGAAGAATAAGGGGATGTCTGAGGTTTGTGGTTTAATTTAGTTTAGTGAAGCTTTTAAAACTCAAAGATCCGGAATTGTTGGTAATATTTACAACGGCTTCGGCGGGGTTGGGACATATTCGAGTGACCGACGCGCTCCAAGAAGGATTACCAGAGGAGGTAAATGATTTTATTTTGAGCAGTCACGATGTAAGGTTGACGTTACTGCACCGAATTTCGAGTATCAATCCCTTTTTTCGGCGGATGCAATATTTTGTTCAGTATCATCCAGTAATGGGGTCTTTGTTTGCCAAGATTTACCGCTTTTGGCAAAGGCGCCACACAGGAGATATTGACAACCAGCTTACAAGTATTTTAAACATTCATCGATCCACCCCTAAAACACTGGTGGTGGTGGCAACTCATTTTGGTTTGGCTTATAAGATTGCGGCGATAAAAGATAACCTTTCCCGCTCTAGTGGAATTAAAATTCAATTATATGTTTTGGTAACAGATGATTCTTATCAAGAAATTTGGGCGGTTGATGGGGCAGATTATTTAACTGTACCGAGCGAAATAACAAAATTAAAATATGAGCAGTATTTTAAAGGAAGAAAGAAGGCACCGATCGTATTGGTTCACCCTTATCCGGTAGCGCTTAAATTTGCAGGAATTGATAAAGAAGTTTTAACACTTCGGAAAAAGCAGGTGTCGATGAAAAGTAAGATTGCGACTCAAATTGTGATTCCAATTTCAGGGGCGGCAGTACAATTAGATTTTTTTGAAAAGATTATCCCCCGACCTTGCCAGAAAAAGAAGTCGTTCGAGGTAACGGTGGTAGCCAAAAAGACACCGTTTGTCCGACCGTTTTTGAACTTATTGTCGAGTATGAAAAATTTACGATTGGTAACCGGAATGACAGACAGAGAAGTAGTTGATTTGTACGAAGGAGTTTATTTGGGGAAAGAGGCTCCGGTAATCGAGATAACCAAGCCGTCAGAACAAGCATTTAAGGTTCTTTTTGAACCAAGACAGTTTGGCGGATCAATAATGTTTTTCACCAAGCCGGTGGGAAAGCAGGAAGATGATAATTTAGATTTTTTGATGAGACACAAAGTAATGCCAGGCGCGATTGAGGCAATGGCTTTAGAACGGATGTTGTTATCAAAGGAGATGGAGTTACCAGCTGAAATTTTAGAAAAGGCGAGGAGCTGGCGAGCACTTAATTTACCTAATGAAGATAAGGCAGCAGCTATTTTTATTAATAATGCCAGAAAAAGTGGTCTTTTAGCAGCGATGCTTGAATATCATCGACCCATTGATAGCGATTTGTTGCCTGATGGGGTGAGTAAGTTTTGGGAATTAGTGGATCGAAATCTTTAATATCTGGTTATATTTTTAGGTGTTTTTGGTTTTTGTTTTTCCTTTTGATTGGTTTTAGATTAAAATTAGGGGGGAAGAGATGCGCTCATAGCTCAGCTGGATAGAGCAACTGCCTTCTAAGCAGTAGGTCGCAGGTTCGAATCCTGCTGGGCGCACACAGGATAGTAAAAATATAACTTGTTTGGTTTCCGTCAGTTACCCTCAAAAAAGAACCTATAGATTTGACTTTGGGGCTGTTTTAGATTAAGATTTGCCTGTGAAATTAAACAGGTCAGACTTAATTGCAGTCTGATTTTTGTTTAATTCGAACTTGTCTTGCACCTTCAAAATCTTTATTTTTATTCAAAAAGGAGTAAGAAAATGAGAGGTTGGCGCTTTTTTCTTCTGGGATTTACGGTATCTTCGATTTTCTCTGCAATCTTGACCAAACAAATCCAGACCAATACAGTTACTGTCTTGGTAGTAACAGGTATATTCATTATTCTCACGGTTATTGCTTGGATTGACGATTTACGTAGTAACAAAAAAATCTCGAGACGCTAAATGAAGTGTGGTGTTACGAAATCCTCTGGGCGGAGAAATATTTTGATTTTCGCTTGAACTGAGCTTGTCTTGCACCTTCAAACATTATTTTAACCTAAAAGGAGACACACAATGGATTGGTTGTATCGGTTTCTCTATGTTGCTTTGATTTTTGTTGTTGCGGCATTTGTTGTGCCATTTTTCGGTTTTCCATATATATACCATGCGGGATTGATGATGGCGGCGGGAGTTTGTTTTTTGGTCTGTATGGCGATATCTATACGGATCAAACTAAAATTTGAACCGATATTTTATCTCCTGTTTGCGTTGATTCTATCGTTAATACCATTGGTGATAGAATCAAAATTTTTTCACCTCGTCCCTTGAATTTTTCCTCCTTGTGATGGAGATTATCCGATATCGCTTATCGGGTGGTTTCTTGAAGCAAGGAGGATTTTTTTGTATTAATTTCTTTGCATTTTTAATTGCCATGCGATACGATGAGAATGAACTAAAAGTTTGTAATAAAGATGGAGCAACTTTTGACAAATAATCAGTGGTTAATAACATTAGCGATGATCTGGACAGTTCCCTGGAAAGGGGTAGCTCTTTGGAAATCAGCTCGACGGCAAGATAAATGGTGGTTTGTTGCCTTACTGTTAATGAATACCTTGGCGATATTAGAGATTTTATATATCTTTGTCTTTAGTAAAAAAGCAAAAACAAAGATAAAGACAGGCAGGTAAATTACCAGTTGTGGATTGGATATAATAGCGAAAGCCTAAATAATTTTGTCTTTATTTTTTTTCTGGGGGATTATAAGTTTTGAGATAATCACTCATCTCATAAAGACGTTGAAGGAGAGTTGTACTAACCTTAGAATGAGGGTTTTTTACTTGGTCATATAGATTGCGAAAGAGTCTGTAGACTTCAATATCAGTATCATGACGATGTTCTTCTCTTGCTTTGGCCCTGAAGTTTTTTAAAAAATATTCTTCAGGAGTTATCCCATCTTGCTGAGAGTATATAAGGTATTTATCCAGATAACGATTTCCTCTACTGATCTTGGGTCGAATTTCTTCTTGTGGTATTTTTTCCCAATCATATGTTTCTTGTAATCGGGCAATTTCTTTTTTAGTTTCCTGATATTTTTTCCGGATAATTTCTTGTGTATTACTGATTTGTCTTTTTTCATTTTCATCGGCAAGAGGAATTAAAGATGCAAGACATTTATAGGCAGTTTCGTAATCAAGTAATTGCTGAGCTAAGTGTTCTTTTTTCCCAATAATTTCCAGCGTTAGCTGAAGTTTCTGTTCCGGTTGTTTCTCGACGGTTTGGACTATTGGTTCACTTTTAACCCGATACCTGAAGAAAACTTGTCCTTCTGGGGTTTCTTTGAAGATTTCAATAAATCTTCTGTTTTTTCTTGACGGAATATTTCTGGACGGATCTCCTTTATTAACGGGTTCGACTCTGTTTTTCCCGGTTATTTTGTCGATATATGGGGCATAAGAACCTAACCGTTGTTGGACTTGCCTATCGACGGCGAGGGGATTTAAGCCTATGGCGGTAATCCTTATATTTTGCGGGGTTCCGCGATGTTCATGCCCTAACACGATATGAGTTCCGTCAACAATAGTTAAAACTTGTATACTTCTTTGGGCAAGTGTCTTAATTACATCTTCAACAAAAGTGGTCATTCTGTCAGCGTTGGCATTATCTTGCCCATTTGCGGCTTGGGCCCAGGCTCTTTTGTATAGACCAAGTAACTGTTCGTGATTTTGGAAATTTTGTGCACCTTCTTGGGCAACGATGCTGTTAACTATTTGCTGGATCTCTTCTGGTGTGCCGTGATTATGGAAATAGGCTTTTCGATCAGATGGACTAGATAAGCCCATAAAATTTTTTGATCCACAAGTAAAATGATATTGTCCATGCTCTTTGGGTAAGGCCATATTGACAACGACAGCAACCGGGGGAATGTGTATATTGACCCCAGACCGAGGAAGTCTGGTCGGTTGGCTTTGAAGAAGGTCAGTTGTTTCGATGATTAAGGTGGGGTGTTTTTGTCGAGCTTCTTCAATGACCTTTTGATAGCCTAATCGTTGAATCGTGTCTTGAGCGTGGCGGTTTTCTGCCCGCATTTTTTCAACCTCTTCCAGCATAGGAATATCACCAATTAATATATGGTTAACGCCACTTGCGACTAATTGGGAGATTGTTTCTGTCAGTGCGTCTGGGTGGGTACAACCCAGAGGGTGTTCTGAATCCCCCATGTTGGGTTTGATAAGTACAGTTTTCCTAACTAATCCGCGCCAAAATTCCGGATTAGTTTTTCTGTGGATAGCGAACGCAGCCTGAAGACCTTCTCTCCTTTCTCGTCCTTCACTCCAGGCGACTTCAGGATGTTGACGAAAAATCTCGGTTTCTGAAGATAAAAATGGTCTGGGTTCTCGTGGGTCGGGCATGAATTTTTTGGTGAGATTATTAATGTGATAACACGATTTGTGAGAGTAATTGAAAACTAATTTTAGCTTGGGTGATAAAATATCATTGTTGAGGGTCCGTAGCTCAACGGTAGAGCATTTCCCTCTTAAGGAAGTGGTTGTGGGTTCGAGTCCCACCGGGCCCACCCTGATGCTCCAATAGCTCAACTGGATAGAGCACTTGTCTTCGGAACAAGGGGTTGCAGGTTCAAATCCTGCTTGGAGCACTGTGAAGGATTTAAGTAATTAACTGTTTTTAAACAGGAAGGCTAACGCGACAGGGGTCTCTTAAAGCCATAACTGCCCGAGTGTCGTGACGTTTATAACAATTAGCTAGCCATGCATTTCGGTCTTTGTGAAATTTTTCAGCTTCGGGATCAAGCATGGTTCCCAGGGGAATAAAAACCAGTTGATGAGGGAGAAGACCGAATGTTTGTTCTATGCTGGGAAAATGAAGACTACGGAAACGCTCTTCTTTAAATGACCAACTAACGACAGCAACGCAATCCGGTAGATGATGATGGAGAGTGTGGTATTGGGCCAAACTATAAGTTAAATTGGTTTGGGTGTCAGTAGAAGCAGATTCGGGGAAAATCTGAGAGAGGATCGTTTGTTGAGCAGATTGATTTTTAGGGAGAAGCTGTTTGAGGCTCCATTGGGCAAGTAGGGTGTAGGTATCGGCTTCACTCCAGGGGGTGCCCTTGCGGGTATATCCACCACTAAAACAAGCCTTGGCGTGAGGACACCGATGAGTGATGGCGATGGCGGCAAGAATGTGCTGGACATAAATTCTGGTTTCCCAGGGTTCCTGAAAATCCTGGAGGACCCAACTATCGGGGCAAAAAGGATCAAAATTGTCGGGTAAACCAGAATTTAGGAAATGCTCGTTGACTTTTTCAGAAAAAGTAGCGTGGCCGCCAACAATTACGAGAGGGTGACTATAGTGGGCAAATAGGTCTGGATTAATTTCTGAACAGGTTTGGTGAAAGAGAGTAGAAATATTGATGGCGGAAGGAGAAGTTTCTGGTTTAACTGGATAAATATCGCAATGGTCGCAATGCTCAGCTCGATTGCCCATAATATGGGTTTTTTTGATTAAAACCTACATCCAAGTTACCACAAAAAAAGAAACAAGGTAGTCTTTTACAAAAATTAGGAGCGGCGCTGGCGACGGCGTTCGATGTCAGTGAGATATTTTTTGCGTAAACGAAGATTTAAGGGGGTAATTTCCAGAAGCTCGTCGTCTTCCAGGAAATCAAGAGCCTGTTCCAAACTAAATTTAATGGGTGGTTCAAGTTTAATAATCCCATCGGAAGCTTTGGAGCGCATATTAGTCAGTTTTTTGCCCTTAGTGACGTTAATCTGCAAATCTTCATCACGGGAGTTCTGACCGATAATCATACCCTCGTAGACAGGAATTCCGGCGTCAATGAAGGTTTGTCCTCGTCCTTGAGCGTTTTGAAGACCATAAGCAAGAGCCTGGCCGGTTTCGGCGGCGATGAGGACACCACGACGAAGTTTGGGCAAAGGATTGGCAAACGGTTGATACTCGATTACCTGAGAATTCATAATGATAGTTCCTTTGGTGGCGGTGAGAAGCAGGCTTCTTAAGCCTAAGAGATTACGAGTAGAAAGATGGTAGATAAATTCAATATCACCACTAGATAAAGGAGACATTTGGAGAAGATGGGCCTGACGCTGACCGAGCTCTTTATTAATAGTGCCGAGATAAATCTGAGGGACGATGAGATTAATTTCTTCGACGGGTTCCTGTTTGAGATTATCGATGAGTTTAGTTATTACCTGAGGTTTGGCAACCTCGAATTCATAACCTTCACGGCGGAGAGATTCGAGAAGAATAGCCAAATGAAGCTCTCCCCGACCAGAAATTTGGAAACGACCGTTTTCTAGTTTTTTTAGTTTTAAACTTAAGTTAGTTTCGAGCTCTTTTTCTAGGCGACTTTCTAATTGTTTGGCGGTAGAAAACTGGCCATCTTGACCGGAAAAGGGAGAAGTGTTAGGGCCAATAGTTAAGTGAAGAGTTGGATCAGAAAGTTTAATTGAAGGAAGAGGGTTTAAGTCGACAGGATCGGTAACGGTTTCGCCAATGTTAACCTCTGGTAGACCGGAAAGAGCAACAATATCGCCGGCGCTAGCTTCTTCTACCGATTGGCGAGATAAGCCATGAAAAAGCATAATACTGTCAACGCTGAAGGAATGATGAGGGCGATTACTGAGGACAAATTTCTGTTTAAGTTTGATCTGCCCCTGGGAAATTTTACCAATACATATTTTGCCCAAATGAGGATTGTAATCAAGAGCGGAAATTAACATTTTAAAGGGTAAGTTAATATCTGCTTGAGGGGAGGGAATGTATTTGATTATATAGTCGAGTAAAGGGGTAACGTCACCTTCAGATTGATCAGTAGTTGGAGGTGTTTGATAAACCTTGCCATCCCGGCCAACGGCATAGAGAATGGGAAATTCCAGCTGGGATTCATCGGTAGCTAAATCGAGAAAGAGATCGTTAATTCTTTCGATGGTTTGGGGAATATTGGCGAATTGCTTATCGATTTTGTTGATGACAACGATGATTTTTAATTTTTGTTCTAAAGCTTTTTTAAGGACGAAGCGGGTTTGAGGCATAGGGCCTTCTTGGGCATCGACGATTAGAATGGCGCCGTCAGCCATGTTGAGGGTGCGCTCGACTTCACCGGAAAAATCGGCGTGGCCGGGAGTATCAATGATATTGATTTTGACGCCCTGATAATCGACTGAGGTGTTTTTAGCTAAAATGGTAATCCCCCGTTCTCTTTCGAGATCATTGCTATCGAGGAGGCAAGTTTTACCCATTTCTTCCTGATTATCACGGAAGGTGTGAGTTTGTTTCAGCAAAGCGTCAACCAGGGTAGTTTTACCGTGGTCAACGTGAGCGATAATGGCGATGTTTCTTAGATTTTTAGACATTTTGATATAAAAATAAGCCTGTTGCCAGGCGTTAATTTTTGCGGACAGGAAGCTTATTTTACTTGATTTTAAGCTAATTTACAACTGTGGAGCCCGATTATGGCCCAGTGGCTAAATCAGCAATTTTCCAAAGATCAGACTCTTTTTCTAAAGTGATCCAGCGAATATTGCGACCAGCACTAAAGCCATAGTAAGGAATTGGTTCGGCGGTGGCGGTTTCTGGTTTAAGCTGAGCATCAAATTCGACTTCGAAGGTGTTTTCTCCGGCTGATTTTATGGCTAGAAGTTCAATTTTTTGGAAGGCGTTGAACATAATGCCCCAAGACTGTTTTTGGCTATCGCTATTAATATTTTTTGAAGAGAGCAGTTCAACAGCTTCGGGAATTCGGTGTTCTTTGAGGAGATTAAAAAAGAGACGAATAACATCTTCCTGGGTTGGAGAAGAAACAGAAGCGGTAGAGGTGACGGTTATTGCGGAAGTTTGTTTATCAACGGGTAGGGTGGCAGAGTGATTTTTAAATAAGACAAAACCAGAAATGGCGATAATGAGAAGAGGTAAAAAAATTCTGAGAAAACTAGACATAGGAAAGTCTCCTTTCTGTTTGACTATTAATATTTTGGTGGGTGCGAAGGTATTCTTCAAGGACATCTTGAGCTGAAGTAGTAACGACTTTAACTTACTTTTCTGGGTCGAAGTTCGCCAGGAATTTTTTCGGCCTGGTCGCCGATTTGGTATTCATTGTAAATGTTTTCAGTGACGCCAACTTTGATTTTTTTACCTTCGGTGGTTTTGAAAATCAGAGTGTAATAATCTTTAGTATACGGACTGTCGTCGTCATCAACTTCGGCATGGGTTTTGTCGATCAGTTCGCCTTTCCACTCTGAGGCCTTTTGTTTTTTGATTCCTTTGACGATAAAGCTGAAAAAAAGAAAGACAAAGAAGGCGAAAATAGCGAAGAAAATGATAATTGGACCAAGAACGATTGCTTTCCCCATTTTTAGTTATTTAACTAATTAATATTAATTTGAATTATATCTTACCGCGGCCAGGATTTTTCGAAACAATCGGAGGCTTTAACAAAACCAGCTTTTTGGGCCTCTTTTTCGCTGCAAAACCATTGATCGCCCAGATACAGCTGAACAGTGGTATTTTGATATTGACCACAACCAGGGAAACGGTAAGTTTTATGATCAGGATTACTTAAAGGAATATTAGCTTTGATAATGCAGTTGGGTTTGGCCTCGTTCTCAGCTTGAGTGCAAAGCTTACTGTAAATACCTAATTTTTTTGTTTTAGCCTCTTCAGCTAAGACGGAGAGGATATTTGAACTTCGAGCGAGACCGCTAGTATGGTAAGCCCAACCTTGGGAAAGCATCTGTTCGCTAACTGAACCATTAGGGGTATAGACATCGGCAACGAGACGTTTGTGACGATCGTTGAAGACAACTTTGAGGTAGAGGGGTTGACCCATAATGAGTTTTTGAAGTGCCTGTTTGGCTTCTTGCCCTCCACAAAGATCTAGTTCAGGAGCACTGACTGAGGCTAAGCGAATATTCTGTTTTTCTTTAGTAATAAAAGTGTCACCATCGACGACACTGATGGCTTGGTATATGGGGAGAGGAAGAATTAGACGACCCGATTTAACGATAAAGAAACCAGTGACAGTTAAAGTGAGAGCGGTAAGGGCGGCGAGGCGTTTAAGTTTGGCTGTTTTTGAGGCGGCCATAAGTTTATG